>Ga0302325_10002756_pt1 | contig 42283 bp, 35 predicted proteins | sample Palsa_T0_2_FD_201948 | JGI IMG/M metagenome (GOLD analysis project Ga0302325, IMG submission 201948) | Peat permafrost microbial communities from Stordalen Mire near Abisko, Sweden - Palsa_T0_2 | ecosystem: Environmental > Terrestrial > Soil > Palsa > Peat permafrost | place: Sweden: Abisko... | reverse complement strand
GGACATCTCACCCTGTCGCGCCGTGCCCAGGTGCTGGAACAGTAACAGTAACAGTGCGCGCACCTCTCCATTGGCGCCGAACTCGCACCCGACTCTTTATTTTATCGATGCAGCGGCCTGATTAGGCCGACTCGCGGAAGCGCCCCAGATTCGAGTTTCTCTCCAGCAGCCGGCTTACGCTCGCGTCACTCGCCGTGGAATCGCCGGAAACGCATGCTGAAGCCGCCTCCGAAATGCGCCGCTGCTCCCGTTCCTTGGACTCCTGCCAGTCGTGAAATTGCTGGCGTTCTCGAGCCAAATCCTCCACGGCCGCCGCAATGCGCGCCCGATACTGGGCCGAGACAGATTCCATTTCCGCGGTCACTCGCTCGTTCTCGCGAAGCTTCTCTCGTTCAGTTTCCTCGAGCCTCCGCGCTTGAAGATCCTCCGTTTCGTTCAAAACGCGCTGCCTCTGGACGGCGTCCTGCAGCATGTCCTCCACCGCCACTCCCGCGGCTTCCAGCGCCATCATCAAAGCGCTGTGCTTCGCCGCCGGAGACAGGCCTCGAAGGTGTTCGCTATTCAACATGTCCGCCACCTTTATAATGTTCCAGTCGACTGTGGTGGTGTTCGGCTTGAAGGTGGACCTAAGATAAATCTCCTCGAAGGGTGGCAGCTTCATGGGGGAGCCGTTCTGACGAGTATCCGTCCGAGTCAGCTCGCTGGAGGTGGGCATGGGCGGCCCCGCTTGCGTCGCAGGCGTTTCTTCGGCGGAAGCCCTGGCGAGGCCTTGCATCGAAGAATGCAGCATTCGTTTAAACATCTGTTACCCCTCCTTATAAGAAGGCGGTGCCTCAAATGACTTCCACAGATTATCACAGTAATTCCACATTAAGACCGTAAATCGCAATCGTAACGCCAATTCGATGAGAGTGTTTCTTGCAGGCTGCCACTAGTGGTCCGTAGTAATAGTCCCCATGCAGATGCGAGGTACAGGCCGGCTGTTGGAGTGGCGCGCGCGCCGGTTTTCGGACCCCGTGGAACGCCTGCAATTCCTAAAAAGTAAACTGTCGGGCGGCGCCGCGCCCGGATTCTTGGCGAATCGGCCTCTCAAGCACGTTCGAATGTCTTTCATAGCACTGGGGTTGGCTCTGGCGACCACAACGCTACTACAACCCTTCGCCAAACGCGCGTTGGGGCTGGCGCCGCCCGAGATTCGCTCCGTTGCTCGAACCGCCGCACCGCGCATGGTGGCGAACACCTCGCAGCAGCCAGCCACCGCGCCGCCGGTCTGGCTAGTCGAAACGAAACAGCATTTCGATCTGTACAGCAACGGATTGCGTGTGGAAAATGAATTTCTTACATCCAATGTCCCACGCAAGTATCTGGCCTTTAGCAGCGAACGCCCGGATTCGGCGGCGGGCGAATGGCGAACGAACCCAGCGGGGATTGTATTCCATACCACCGAAAGCCACATGGCGCCTTTCGAAGAAGACCAGAACCAGTCGCTTAAGCGCGACGGCGAAGGTCTGCTGCAATATGTAAGCCGCCGGAAATCCTACCACTTCGTCATCGACCGCTTCGGGCGCGTGTTTCGCGTGGTAGCCGAGAGCGACTCCGCCAATCACGCTGGAAACTCCGTATGGGCCGACCAGCATTTTGTGTATTTGAACCTGAATGAGAGCTTTTTCGGCGTAGCCTTTGAGGCCCGGAGCAGACAGGATGCCGACGGCGAACCGGTGAACGCAGCGCAGGTTCACGCCGCGCGGATTCTCACCGAGATGCTGCGCGCGCGCTACGGGATTGCGTCTTCCAACTGCGTGGCGCATGCCCAGGTTTCGGTGAATCCGGCCAATCGCCGCGCCGGCTATCACACCGATTGGGCCGCCAACCTTCCCTTCACCGCGTTGGGACTAACGGATAACTATTCCCATCCGCTCCCGAGCGTGACGCTGTTCGGATTCGAGCCGGATGCGGGACTCGCCGACGCGGGCGGGGCCCCGCTGGCGGCCGGCATCCAGGCGAGTGAAGACAAAATTCGGGACGACGCGGCCGCGCACGGTCTTCCGGCCGAGCGTTACCGCGCGGCTCTGCAGAAACGATACAAAGACAGCATTCAGGCGCTGCGAGCGCCCTTCAGGAGAACAATTAAATGAGCAACCTTTCGCAATCCAGCTCCGCCGTCGGACTCGACGTCGGCACCAGCCGTATCGTCGCCGCCTATCGCCAGGACAAGGACATCCAATGCGAGACGCAATTGAATGCGTTCGTCAACATTCCTTTCTCGAAATTAACCCAGAGCGTTTTGAAGAAAGAGCGCATTCCACATCTGATCGCCGACTCCGAGATCACAGTGTACGGCGACGAGTGCGAGCGGTTCGCCAATCTCTTCCACAAGGAAACGCGGCGTCCCATGTTGCGCGGCGTTTTGAATCCGGACGAAGCCGGCGGCCTGGCGCTGGTGCGTCACATCGTGCAGCTCCTGACGGGCGAGGAAAAAGGACACGGCCGCAAGCTCTGCTTCAGCGTTCCCGCCGCTCCGCTCGGCGCCGACGAAGAGGTGAAATCCCACGAATCGGCGCTGAGCGCCATGTTGAACGAGCTGGGCTACGAATCCCGCAACATCTCCGAAGGCTTGGCCGTTGTGTACGGCGAAATGGAGAATTCCAACTACACCGGCATCGGCATCAGTTGCGGAGGCGGACTGTGCAACGTGTGTTTGGCCTACTTGTCCGTGCCGGTATTCAGTTTCAGCATTCCAAAAGGCGGAGACTACATCGACGACAACGTGGCGCGACTCAGGGGCGAACCGGCCACGCGCATCCGCACCATCAAGGAGGAATCGTTCCACTTTAACGGCCACTTCGCGAACAAAATCCACCAGGCGCTTTGCACTTATTACGACGATATGATCCAGGCCCTGGTCGCGTCGCTGAAGGATTCCTTTGCCAGCGTCCAGAACATGCCCAAGTTGAATCGCCCCATCCCGTTGGTGCTGGCCGGCGGCAGCGTTCTTGCGCCGGGGTTCCGCGACCGGTTCGAGAAGGTTCTGCGCGAGTCCGAATTGCCGGTCGCCATATCGGAAGTGCGCCTGGGATCGAGCCCCATGCATTCCACCGCCCGCGGCGCGTTGGTGGCCGCGTTGAGCGAGATGTAGATCCCGTGCTAACATCCGGCAGGCTCTCCGCAGCCGCCCGCCGGACATGACCAAGCGCATCATCACCCTCACCACCGATTTCGGAACTGCCGACCATTACACCGGCGCCATGAAGGGCGTCATCCTCGGCATCCATCCGGCCGCCCAAATCGTCGATATCACACACCAGGTTCAACCTTTCGAGATTTCCGACGGTGCCTTTACCATCGCGCAAGCGTCGCCCTACTTCCCGAAAAAGACGATTCACGTCGTCGTCGTCGATCCCGGCGTCGGCTCGGCTCGGCGGCCGCTGCTGGCGGAAATGGCCGGTCAGTATTTCATCGCGCCCGACAATGGCGTGCTCTCCATGATCTTCGCGCGCGAGAAGCCGCAAGTCCGCCACATCACCAACCACCGCTATTTCCTCGAACCTGTCAGCCGAACCTTTCATGGCCGCGACGTCTTCGCGCCGGTGGCCGCGCACCTGGCGAACGGAATCCTGCCATCGCGTTTTGGCCCTAAAATCAGCGATTACCTGCGTTTCACCTTCGAGAAACCCGTCCGCCACGGCCCCAAAACCTGGACCGGCGGCATTCTCAAAGTGGATCGGTTCGGCAACCTGATCACCAACCTGCACGTCCATGAATTTGCGGGTGTCAGTACTCGCCCGTTCGAGCTGAAGCTGGGGACGCAAGTCATCAAACGTCTGGCGCTGACGTTCACCGAATGCGAGCCTGGCGAGCTGTTTGTGATCGTGGGGAGCTCCGGATTCCTGGAAGTTGCCACCAATCAGGGTGCGGCGGCGAACATGCTGGGATGCGGCGCCGGATCGCCGGTTGAGTTGACGATTTACTGAGGATGCACTTTCGCCGACATTCATTGAGGCTCCTGATCGTCCTGCTGCTCTCCGCGGCGAGCGGCGCGTCCCAAACCACCACCGTCAACGTGCAAGTCGGAGATCAGATTAACTCCTCGGCGGGTGTGAAGGGCCGCCTGCAAGTTGCGATGTCGACTTCGTTTCAGGTCGCCGATTGGAGCTACCAGTTCTTTAGCCAAGCCCCGCAAGCCCTGGCGGCCCTGAACGGGCTTCAAACCCAGCACACGCGCGTGCAACTAGTCCCCGCCAGCGACCCGCTCACCAGTCCGGGCATCTGGGATTTCACACAACTCGATGGACTGCTGCCGCCGCTCGAGAGCTCCGGCGACCACAGCCCGCAATTCCAAATCGCCGCCGCGCCCGCCTACATGAACGATTCGAACGGCCATCTGCTCCCGGCCAGTTATAACGACTTCGCCGGCATGAGCGCCAACCTGGTTCGCTATTACAACACCGGCGGCTTCGATGTCGCCGGCAGTCATTTTCAGAGCCCCACGCCCTACCCGATCACGTGGTGGGGCATCTTCAACGAGCCGAACGGCAATGGTTTGACGCCGCAGGCCTATGTCAATCTCTACAACACGATGGTCCCGGCCATGGCTCAAGCCGACCCCACCATAAAATTCGCCGCCATCGAACTCTCCGATTTTGGACAGGCCGCCGAAAGCTTCCTTCCCACCTTCGTCTCGAATGTCGCCGCGCCCGTGGACGTCGTCGCCACTCATTTTTATTCCACCTGCAATCAGGCGGATACCGATATCACCATCTTTCCGACCATTCTCAATTTCGCGAGCGAAGTCGCCTATATTTACTCGCAGCTTGCCACCCAGCCGAATCTCGCGTCCGTGCCGGTTTGGGTGACCGAGAACAACATCAACTCGGACAACCCTGTTAGCAACGGCTTGAGCTACTGCAACGGCACGCCGTTCGTTCTCGATCAGCGCGGCACCAGTCCGTTCTTCGCCGCTTGGCGATCGCTCGGGTTTGAGCTGCTCGGACAGGCCGGGGCCCAGGCTCTCTACCATTGGGATTTCAGCTCCACCGCGCAATACAGCGAGGTCGATCCTTCCGGCAATCCCTATCTCAGTTATTGGGTTGACTATTATCTTTCCCACTGGCTGCCTTCGCCGCCGGGTCAGGATATCCTCGAAACCACTTCGTCGGGCTGTTGCCTTTGGATTAATAACACCGGCGCGGTCTTGGGACTCGACACCCACACACTGGCGCTCCGCAATCCGGATGGGTCGGTGGTGATCCTCATGTCGAATCACGCGATCCAGCACTACAACGACAACAACGGCGCGGGAGTCTCGCGGACTTTCGCGCTGGACGTTTCCGCGCTCGGCACGTTCACGTCCGCCACGCTGGTTACTCTCGACGCCGCGACCCCGGCCAGTGGTCCAGCTCTTCAATCCCTGACGCCGTCGAGCCAGATGCAGGTGACGCTACCCGGCTACGGCGCAGCCTTGTTGCGCCTCGCGAATGCCGCGCCCGCCCTCACTGCCGCGGGTGTGGTGAACGGCGCCAGCTTCGATTCCGGTCCCGTGGCGCCGGGCGAGATCGTTTCGCTGTTCGGATCCGCTATCGGTCCTCCCACGCCGGCCTTCCTTACGCTGACGAATCCGCGCCTGGTGGCCAACTCGCTGGCGGGTGTCCAAGTCTATTTCAACGGTGTGCCCGCGCCTTTGCTGTACGCATCGTCGGGACAGGTGAACGCCGTGGTTCCGTATTCCGTCGCCGGCCAATTCACTACCCAGCTTCAATTGGAATACCTGGGCGTGCTCTCCGCTCCAATCACTTTGCAGGTTGCCGCTACCGCTCCGGGCGTCTTCAGCATCGCCGGTTCGGGCCAGGGGCCCGGCGCGATCCTGAATGCCCGCGACGGCGCCGTGAACTCTCTCGCACACCCGGCCGCGCGCGGCGATTGGGTGAGCATCTTCGCCACCGGCGCCGGTGTCAGCACTCCCGCCAGCGTAGATGGGTTTGTCGCCTCCGCTCCATTGCCCGTGCCGAACGCCAATGTCTCGGTCACCATCGGCGGCCTTCCCTGCCAGCTCAACTTCCAAGGCGCGGCGCCGGGCTTGGTTTCCGGCGTCCTGCAAATCAACGCGCAAGTGCCGGCCGGAGTTACGCCAGGCCCGTCTGTGCCCGTCCAGGTAGGCATTGGATCGGCCACCTCATTGCCGGTGGTCACAGTCGCGGTGCAGTAAGCCGCTCGGGCGATGAACTACAATAATCGGTGCGCCGCGCCTCGTGCGCTTTGAGGTTCCCGGCCGAATGAAAGGAGCGCTTCGCTATGCGAGGTAAAGGAATTATTGCGACGATAATCGTCGCGCTTGCGGTTGGCAGCTTGAGTTGGATCTCCGCGCAGCAGCACAAAAGCGGAAGTTCGCTGACCGCCGACGATTACGTCGAGATCCAGCAACTGTACGCCCGTTACAACAACGCCATCGATTCGGGCGATGCGGAAGGATACGCCGCGACGTTCGTGCCCGACGGAGTTTTTAACACCTTCACCGGTCATGACGCTCTGGTCGGGTTTATCAATGATTGGCGCGGCAAGATGAACGGCGCCAGCCGCCGTCACTGGAACACCAACCTCACCATCACTCCGACGCCGGAAGGGGCCAGCGGTTCCGTCTATTTGCTGTTGGTGGATGTCAGCACTCGTCCGCCGTCCATCTTGGCTGCGGCCATGTACACCGACCAGCTGGTGAAGACGCCCGAAGGCTGGCGCTTCAAGAAGAGAGCCACCAAGACGGACACAGCGCCCGCGGCCGCACCCGCCGACAAAAAATAGCCCACGCTATTTCGCACAAGTGAAGTTAGCCGCGTCGTCCGTGCTGCCCGTACCTTTATACCGGGCCGCTAGAGGGTAGGCGCAGAGCGGACGCGTCCGTACCACGCCCGAGGCCGGATTGGTATCGTATTTGTATTTGGTGGCCACGATTTTCTCCGGCGCCACGCCGTCCTCCACCCAGTGTTCCATGGCCTTCTCGATGTCGTGATCGGCGTCGTGTTGGGCGCCGGGAACTTGTCCAAAGCTGTTTGGACCCGGACCGCCCGCGCAATGCTGCATGCCCGGCACAAGGAACAAGCGCACAAAAGAATCCGACTGCCGGGAACCCATCTTGGCCTCGACATTCTCGTAATAGCGAATCGTGCTCGGCGCCGGAATGGCAGCGTCACTCCAGCCGTGATACAGAATCAGTTTGCCTTTCCGATCCATGAACGTTTTCAAGTTCGGATCGGCCGCATTCAGAACCTTGCCCGCTTTCCCGTCGGCCAGTTTCAGATCTTTGTCGAAGTTGAAAGTGTGGTAGTCCCATGAGGCATTGTCGAATACCATGTTCGCGTAGAACTGGGTGCCGAAGGCGAACTGAGCGCTTTTTTCGGGCGACATGCCGGTGATCCAACCGGTCCATCCCAACAATCCCGTGGCCCCGCCCGGCGGAAATCCTGGAAAGAGCTGCTCTCCTTTCGAGTCTTTGGGGCCGGAATAGATACGCTTGAGGGTCTTCACTTGCGGCGCCGTGAGGCAACTTGTGGAGTCCTCCCCAAGGCACAGCAGCGCAGCGGGATCGAAGTGACATTTCCTGGGATCGTCGATGACTCCGTCCTGGACGCCGTCCAACGTGTCGCAGGCCGTCAGTGCGGCGGTCTCGATCGCGGTAAACTTCGCGGGTGGAATGTAGCCGCCCGGTTCACTCAAGGCCTGGGCGTTCCAGATGAATCCCGCGAACAGGTGCGTCCAGTTGTTCGCTGGAGCGCCGGCGATTATCCCGTCGTAATCGGCCGGAAATCGCTGGGCTTCCATCAGGGCTTGACGGCCGCCGTTCGAACAAGAATTGAAATAGGAATATTTGGGAGCCTCGCCATAGAACTCACGGACAATCGCCTTTCCGTTTTCCGTGGTGGTATGAATGGCCCGGTAACCGAAATCGGCCACCTTCTCCGGATGGTCCAGTGCCCACTGGGCGTTGATGCCGCTTTGCGTGTGACCGGTGTCGGTAGAGGCGGCCGCGTAGCCGTCCGCAACCGCATCGGCCAAACCCGAATAGTTGATCGATCCGGCGAAACCGCCATTTCCGATACCCTGGAAGCGTCCGTTCCAGCCGGTAGCGGGCATCCAAACTTCAAAGCGGATATCGGAGTCGCTGGTGGGCTTGATTACGCCCGTCACCTGGCAAAAAGCGGGCAAGGTTTTGTAGGTCGGCCCGCCGGGCGGAGCTCCCTCGGCTTTGGGAGGAGTGAACGATCCCGCGGCTACCGTTCGCGCGCTTGTTACGGTGGTATTCGCCAGATGGATTTGCGCCAGACTCTCGCAGGTGGCCGCCAGGACCAATCCGCCGGCCAAGCCTATCCACAACGCGCAGAGCGCGATCAATCGTCGAGGAACCGCCACTATGCCATTTCCGATCATTCCCCGATGGTAACTCCACGGGAGCCGCCGCAACCAGCTTGCCCACGGCGCTAAACCATCGATTCGCCTTGCCGTTCTGGTGTAGTCTGTATCAGTGGTTGATTCATGAAAATATCGAAATTCCGAGCTTTCGTGGTCCTGACGTTCTTCTGTGCGGCGGTGGCCGCAGCGCAGACCGCGGCTAATTGGACGCAGCAGTCTCCGCAAATCAGCCCGCCAGCGCGGCACCGGACGTGCCATGGCATACGATTCCACCCACAGCCAGGTTGTCTTGTTCGGGGGCCAGGGACCTACCACGCAACAGGATGTGGACAACCTCATACTTGGGGTCCTCAACGACACTTGGGTTTGGGACGGTACCAACTGGACGCAGAAGGTTCCGCAAACTAGCCCGGCGGCGCGCGTCGGCCATGCCATGGCTTACCATGCCGCCAAGGGTCAGGTGGTCATGCATGGAGGCTATATCAACGGCCCCGTCGGCTATGCAGACGACACCTGGGTGTGGAATGGCTCCAACTGGATTGAGCAATTCGGGTCAACCTACCCGGGGTTACGAGCCGGCGCCGCCATGGCGTACGATTCCGCACACGCTCAAGTCGTCTTGTTCGGCGGAACCGGCGCGCTGACCGAGAGCGGGTCTTCCTTCCTCGGCGACACGTGGCTCTGGGACGGCTCGCAATGGACGCAGGCGTCTCCGCAAACCAGTCCGGGGCCGCGAGCCGGCCACGGGATGGCGTACGATTCCGTTCGCGGCCAGGTCGTCTTGTTTGGCGGGAACGGTCTACAGAACATACAAGGCCCCTGCTGCACGACTCTCAATGACACCTGGGTGTGGGACGGATCCAACTGGACGCAGGAATCTCCGAAAACCAGTCCGCCGGTGCGGTCCGAGTTCGCCATGGCCTTCGATGCCGCCCAGAGTCGAGTTGTCATGTTCGGGGGACAAGGCGCCGTGGGAGTATACGTAGAAGGTGACCTCAATGACACCTGGTTGTGGGATGGTTCCAACTGGACGCAGGCATCGCCGCAAACCAGCCCACCGGTGCGGGACCTTCATGCCATGGCCCATGATTCCACCCACCAGCAGATCGTTCTGTTCGCCGGGGAGTTGAGCTTTGGACCGGGCAGGGGACTGCTCAACGACACATGGACGTGGAGCGGCGCCCTTCTTCCGACCGGACCCTCCATCCGCGGAGTGGTGAGCGCCTCAGAATTCGGCGGATTCCCGAGCGTGGCGCCGGGCTCGTGGGTGGAAATCTACGGATCGAACCTCGCGCCCGACGCGCGCCCTTGGGCCGGCACGGATTTCGATGGAGACAATGCGCCCACCTCGCTCGATGGCGTCGGGGTGACCATCGGAAATCAGAAAGCGTTCGTCGATTACATTTCCGCGGGCCAAGTAAATGCGCAATTGCCTTCTACCATAGCCACCGGGGGCAAGCTGGAACTTACCGTCACTAACGGCAGCGAAACCAGCTCCTCCTTTAGCCTCACGGTGAACCCTACCCAACCGGGCCTGCTCGCACCGCTCCAGTTCAAGATTGGCGCGAATCAGTATGTCGTGGCGCTGCACTCCGACGGCAGTTACGTTTTGCCGTCAGGTGCAATCGCGGGCGTCAATTCCAGCCCCGCCCAGCCGGGCGAAGAGATTGTGATGTACGGCGTTGGATTCGGACCCGTCACTCCCGACATCCCCGCCGGTGTGATCGTCACTCAAAGTAATCAGCTCGCGTTGCCCTTCCATCTGATGTTCGGACAAACAATGGCGCAGCTAAAATACGACGGATTATCTCCGAACTACGTGGGACTGTACCAATTCAACGTTAGTTCCATCCGTGCCGGACAACGACCTGGTTCCGCTGACGTTCAACTTGGGCGGCGCAGCCGGTACGCAGACGCTCTATATCGCAGTGCACCAGTAAGCCGCGTGTGCTGTTTGAGCAGTTGGGTCGGGCGCTAAACCAGGACGCGTTCCTGGAACTCTCCGCGCTCGTTGATCCAGCAGCGGTACTTGGTGAGGACTCCGGTCTTGTTTCGAAGGCAGGCGTCCGCTTGCAGCATCACCGCCGGAGGGGATGCTAATACCAGACGTTTGGCTTGCTCCTTCGCGGCGCTAAGACCGGAACAGGCCACCTCAACGCTAAAGGCGTTGGTACTTTCCTTATGTTTCTCCATCGTGCGAACAAAATACTGCATGGCATCATCACTCCAGCAAATCAAGCTTGCTCGGGCGAACTTTCGCGCTTGTGCTTCTTACGGTTGCGCTTTCGCGCCAACGCCGCCTTGACTCGCTTCCTCTCGCCCGGCTTCAAATAGAACGAATGCCGTTTTATCTCCTTGATGATGTCTTCCTGGAGCACTTTGCGCTTGAAACGCCGCAACGCACTCTCGACGGTTTCACCATCCTGGACGTAAATCTCGGCCATCGACACTCTCCTCGGACACGCGGCTGAAATCAGAAAACACGCCGCCGCCCACGTCGCCTCGGGCTTCAATTGAGTTAGCGATCGCGGATAGCGTGACAACGGCGGGCAGTCGGTTGCCGTGGAACGATTCTAGTGTAACATGTTCCAGGCCGTCACGCTTGGCCGACGCCCGTCGCAAGCGGACGTAAGAATGTCCTAATCGAGCGAGGTGAGCTCCGTTCGCTTTCGCTGGGCGGGCCGACCATCAAGGAACTTGTGAATGAGGGACTGAGGTGAGCGAAATGCGCGTTACACGCGCGGCATCATGCACGAATGATTTCGTCGATCCCTTTTTCCTTCTGCTCCTGGCTCAGACCCAGATTCCCGAGTATCTTTACTACCTTCTGCCAGGCTTCCAGCCGCCCGATTTCCTGCTTCTGCTCGACGGAAAGCATTTGCTCGGTGTACGACCCCGCCACCAGCCGGCACTTCGGGCATTCGTCGCCCCGCGGAACCTTGATGCTGGTAGCGGTGCCGTCGCGTCTGTTTTCGAAAATGCGAATGCCGCACAGCGTTATCGTGCCGGCGCTTTGCCCCAGCACCAGAGGCAGCAAGTGGGGCGCGCGGCCGCCCTTCGCAACGACGCGCCAATATTGCCAAGTTGGCTGGGAGTGTGCGGACGATTCTATTGTTTTCACGGAGGAGTACTTTAATTATACGTGAAGCGCCGAATCGGCGTCTGATCCGTTGTCCCGCTCGCGCTATTGGCCCGATTCCGCGGTCGCCGCGGGGACGAATGTGAGGACATCGTTGAAGTGTAGGATCGCATTCGCCAGCATGTTGAATTCGCCCAGATTCTGCCAGCGATAACATGGGTTCGTCGCGAACAACAGCGCCCGGCCTCGCCCCTCGGGGACGTCCACGATCGCGGGACGGTCGCGAATCTCCGCGACGCCTTTCATCAAACCGCTGAGCACGGATTTCTCCGTCCCCGGAAATTGCATCAGCACCAGCTTTTTTCGGTCATCCGCGGGCACGCGCAGCAACGGTCCGGAGGCGTAACGCACCGGTACCGTCTTCCGCGAGTATCCGTAAAAAATCGGATTCAACGGCTGCGTGATCTCGGCTTCGACAATCGGCCCGGGTGCGTAGAATTGCGGCGTGGTGTGGGATGCATCCACGCTGGGCGTGAGCCCGAACTCGGCAGGAAAGAAACTCGCCGCACCCAGCGTAATCAGCACTCCTCCGTTCTTCACGAACTTGTCCAACTCCACCGCTCCTTCCAGTCCCATTCCGCCCGTAATGTCCTCCGACTCGCCGTACGCGCCCAGCGTGGGAAATTCAGCCGACTTCGTGTACGCGACCGGCTTGCCCTTCGATTCGAGATCGAAGACTAGCGATTTGCCCGTCCCTCGCCCTTGATTCGGGATGACGATGACGTCGTAGGAATCCCGCAGATTGCCTTTGCGGACGCGCTCCTTATAGATGAGATCGTATCCGACCTCGAAATGGTCGAACGCGTAGCGTACCCAGCCGACGTCCTGCGTGCTGCCCCACGTACTAAAGACGGCCAGCCTCGGAAGATCCACCCCGTGTCGCGGAACAGCGGGCGCATTGGCGAGCGCCACCGCCTTCAGGCCGAGCCTCTCGATTTCGCGCCTGGCTTCCAAGCTGTTGGGAAGCAGGAAGGAACCGCCGGGAAGTTCGACATCGCCCGATTTGAATCTCTGGTCCAGAGCCTCGAACTTGACATTCTTAAGCCGGTAGCGCAGCGTGATCAGGGAATTCGAGCCGTTGTGCAACACCGCCAGCCAGGGTCCGTCGCCTTGGACGCTGCCACTCACGTCGAGCGTGTCCACGGGTTGCGTCGGGACGTCGAGGATGGCGCGGTCGGCGATCTCCTCCACCTGCGCGTGGCTCATCAGGCCCATGGTCCAACCTGTGTCGTCGTAGGTGCGAAGGTTTTGATCCGGGTATTCCTGCTTCTCCAACAGGATCTTGGCGAGCCGGCCGTAGGGTTGGTTGCGTTTGACTATCAGCGAGCCGGCCGGGTAGGTTCCTTCCTTGAGTTTCACTTCGGCGGAAGCCCGGCCAATCTCGATGCCCTGTAGCCGAAGCACGTTCACGATGAACGCAACCCGCGTCATGTCAGGCTGGCCCGCGGGAAGGACATAACCGAAGGGCGCGTCGTGCGCCCCGGAATCGACGGAATGCCGGCTCTTTTCGTAGAAGTTTTCGAGCAGCGTTTGTGCGTTGCTCGAAGCCAGTTCGAGCGCCGACAGCACCCCTGTTTCCATGTAATTCGTGTTGTTGCGCATCGACCACACCACATCTTTGTACGGGGGCAGCGGCCGATACCATTCGCGCGTGGTCTGATTCTGGCCCGCCGGGGCGTCGGGCGTGGCCACGTTGCGCTTCATCGTGTTCGCCCCTCCGTTGCCGAAGGTTTCGTACATGCGCAAGATGCCGTTGTGATTCGACGACATGAATCCCAGGTAGCCGGGCGACCACATGTCCACGTAGCCGTGCGTCCAAACGCCCGGCATTCCGTAGCCCATCATCTTGGTCATTTCGAAATTCGAAAACCAGGGCAGCTCCGCGTAAAGGATCGGATCGAGCGTGGGATTTTGCGGCGCTTGCCCGCTGAACGTGTACAGGAATGGCACGGATTCGTGCAGGTCATGCACGATCGGCGGATGCCAGTCCAGATAGAATTTCAGCCAATTGCGCATCGTGACCTGCGAATAATTGATGTCGCGATTATTGTCGTGATAGATGTACTTGCCCCAATAGGGCGGCCCGGGAACGCGATCCGCTTCCGTCTCCTCGCGAATCTTATGGCGGTAATACCAATCGACGTAACGATCGCGGCCGTCCGGTTCGAGAGCCGGCGCGATCATCACAATGAGATTGCGGCGGATCTGTTCGAAGAGCGGCGAGTCGTCCACTACCAGCCGGTACGCGAGCTCCATCAGCATTTCGGGCGGTCCGGTTTCAGCGCTGTGCAGCCCGCCGGTGAGCAGGTAGATCGGCTTGGCCCGCGCGATAATCCGCTGGGCCTGGTCGCCTATGAGACCGCGCGGATCGGCGAGCTTCGCGAGATCGTCCTTGTACGCATCGAGATTTCGGATGGTATCTTCGCTCGCAATAACCACCACCATTTGCTCGCGCACTTCGTCCGTCTCACCGGCGTCCAGGATCTTGACGCGTCTCGACGCTGCGGCAAGCGCTTGATAATAGCGGATCAGATCGGCGTAGCGGGTCAGCTTCTTCGGTTCGCCGACGTAGTAGCCCAGGATGTCGCGCGTGGTCGGAACCGACGCGGTTTTCGGCAGGTGATCCACCAGCGGGCTCATGAACTCGGGCCGCGTGGTCCACTCTTTCACCAGGCGCGCATACTCCGGGTCCTGGGTTTGTTGCGCGAGAGCGGCGCTCGCGAAAGCCAGGCTGAGAATCGTTTTATTGAACATCGGGCGGAATCGCTTTCTGGTTGCCGTTCAGGAATCGATCGAACCAATACACCTGCCAGTTCAGGCTTTCCACCAAATGCTTGGGCTCGCCCGAGCGCGTGAGGTTGTGATTCTCGCGCGGGAAGATCACGAACTCGGTATCCACTCCGTAGTGCTTCAGCGCGCGGAACCATTGTTCGCCCTGTTCGAGAGGCACTCGAAAATCGTTGTCGGAATGGAGTATCAGAGTGGGGGTCTTGACGTTCTTCGCATATTTAAGCGGCGACGCATTCCAGTATTGATCGAAGTCGTCGAACAGGAAGCCGCTGAAGTCGTCTTCGTGGCCGTAGGCGCCGTCGCGCGTGCCATCGTCGCTGATGAAATTGGAGACGCTGCGCAGCGTCACCGCGGCCTTGAAGCGGTCGGTGTGGCTGATAATCCAATTGGTCATGAATCCGCCATAGCTTCCACCGGTGACTCCGAGCCGATCGCGATCGATCCAGGGATTCTGTTGGAGCGCCGCGTCCACGCCCGCCATGATGTCCTGATAATCCATGCCGCCCCAGTTGTTGAGGATGCCGCGCTCGAACTTCCGGCCATACCCGGTTGACCCGCGCGGATTCGCGAAGAACACCGCCCATCCCTTGGCAGCGTAGACCTGGAACTCGTGATACCAATCCACTCCGTACTGCCCGGCGGGACCTCCGTGAACGCTCACGATCAGCGGATATTTCTTGCCCGGCTGCCAGCCCGCCGGCTTGACCAGGAAGCCGTCGATGTTCCATCCGTCGGCGCTCTTGTAGGGCAGGCGTTCCACGCGCGCCAGGTCGAGTTCGGAGAATAGCGCGGCGTTGACGTTCGTCAGTCGGCGCTCGCCGCTCCCGTCGAGGGCGGCGGCGTAGAGATCGTCCAGACGCTGGAAATCGTTCGCGAGGTAAGTCATCACGCCCGCTTTCGGATTCACATCGAAACCGTGCACAGCGCGTTCGCCGCTCGTGACCTGTGCCACTTTGCGGGTGTCTAGACCGACGCGGAAAGCGTGAGTTGTTCCTTTATAGCCGCTTTCGAAACGCGCCTCGTTCGTGCCGATCCACTGCAGGTCGGAGGGGATGAGATCCAGATCTTCGGTGACCAGGCGAGACGCCGCGCCGCCCGTCGACGGCGCGATATAGAGCTTGGGGAATTGACGCCGCGCGGTTTGTCCGGCGAACAGGATCTGTTTGCCGTCGGGCGACCAGCGCGGCATGTCGTCATCGAAGGCGTGGTCGGAGATCTTGGTCAGCGGCCCGCCTGTCGAAGCGATCACCCAGACGTCCTTGTTGTAGCTGTTGTCGAACTCGCGGCCGGTTCGGTCGGATACAAACGCGATGCGCGCGCCGTCAGGCGACCATTGCGGATCGGTGTCGTTCCAATCCTCGCCCGAAGTGATTTGCCGATCCGCGCCGGTGGCGGCCTCGATCACAAACAGGTGGCTGCGCTTATCGTCGAACCAGCCCGTATCGTTGAACTTGTAATAGATGTGTTTGTAATGGCGAACGTCGCTCTTGCGGGCCTTCGGATCGATGGCGTCGCTCGGGCCGGTGCGGCTCATCGCTACGAAGCGCTGTCCATCGGGCGACCATTGAAACGAGTTGACGCCGTTCTTCAAACGAGTAACAGCCTGCGCCTCGCCGCCCTGCATGGGCAGGATGAAAATCTGCGGATGAGCAGGCTCGGCGGATGTGTTCGCGTCCACTGCGCGCGAGGACAGGAATGCGAGACGGGAACCGTCGGGGCTCCAGCGAGGCGACGTGGAGTTTGCGTCCTCGGCGGTCAGCCGTCGTGGAGCGACGCGGCCATCCAAGGGAACCAGCCAAATGGACGAATTCCGGCGGTTGCGCGGCTGGTCGATGACGGTAACGACGAACGCGGCGTCCTTGCCGCTGGGCGAAATGTGGGCGTCGCTGACGAAATGGAACGCAAAATAATCCTCGGGCGTCACGCCGCGATTCGCGTAGGCCGTGGCGGACAGGAGAACGGCGGCCGCCGACAGCGAAATGAAGCGGTTCCGGTGTGCGCGCATGACAGGTTTTCAGTTTATCGCAACGGCAATTGGGGTCTCTTGCGGGCGTGCGATACGATGACTGTGGTTTGATATGGATGCGACCAAAACCGCTCTTGAAGAGCGATATCGCAGGCGGGCCTCGCTCCACTGGCGTGACCGCCTCTTTCGGCTGGTGCAGCCGCCGGATCCGTTCATCATGAACCCATCCGAACCTAAGGATTTTCCGCTCGGCCGCTGGAATCCATACATCGGCGGGGCAGGCCGATGCGTGCCTGGCTACATCAACCTTGACCTGTTGGCCATCTCCGGAGTCAACGTTGCCGCGGATGCGGAGCACCTGCCCTTCTCGAGCGACATTTTCCAGCGAATTGAATGCGACGCTGTGCTGGAGCATGTTCGTAATCCGGAACAAGTCATGTCCGAAATCCGCCGCGTGCTGGCGCCCGGTGGATACGCTCACGTGGTGGCGCCGTTCTGTCACCCATTTCATGAATACCCAAAGGATTTTCGAAGATTCACTCCGGACGGCCTTAGGAATTTGGCAGGCTCGATGGAGGTGATCGCGGAAGGATGGCGAACCGGTCCGACGGCTACGCGGCTTGTTACCGCGATCGAATATATAAAATTGCTGTTTCCGTTTCGATTATGGCGACGTGTATCGCACCTGGTCTCCGGCTGGCTGCTCTTTCCTTTTCGTTATGTGGACTTGCTGCTATTTCGATCGCCCCAATTACATTGCATCGGTAACCATTGCTATCTCTGGTTACGAAAGCCGGCGGGGCTCTGAGCTGCCCGATCCTCGGTTTGAGCCTGCGAAACGTGCAGATCGCTGGCAAGCGGTCCGGGCCTTGACGTCGCTCCCCTAGTGGCCTATCCTAGTTGACTAGGGGTACGTCGATGAAGCGCGCCGACCACTTGCAAGGGTCCCTGGACCTCCTCATTCTCAAAACGCTCAACAACGGAGCGAATCATGGATTCGGCATCACTCTGCACGTGCAGACCGTCTCCGAAGGCCTGTTGCGGATGGAAGAAGGCTCGCTCTATCCCGCGCTTCACCGCTTGGAACGTAGCGGACTGATCAAAGGCGAATGGCGGAAGACGGAAAACGCCCGGCGGGCTCGATTCTACAGCTTGACCGCCGAGGGAAGACGACGCCTCGCCATGACCGAGCGAAGCTGGTCGGACGTCGCCCGAGGCATCCAGAAGGTTTTGGAGTTCGTGTGAAGAGGCTGCTGCAATCTCTGTTACGAAAGTTCCGTCGCGAGGCGGAATGGAGCGAGGAGTTGCAGGCCCACCTCGAGATGCGGACCGAGTGGCACCGGGAGCATGGGCTCACACCAGCCGATGCGCGGGCGGCCGCCAGAAGACAATTCGGAAGCGAGCTCGCCGCGCTTGAGGCTCTGCGATCGGTCCATGTTCGCGCGTGGCTGGAGAGTTTATGGCAGGACGCCCGACAATCCCTGCGCGGGTTTCGCCGCTCGCCCGGATTTACTGCGGTTGCCGTGGCCACGCTGGCCGTCGGCATCGGCGCATCCACCGGTGTGTTCAGCATCGTGGACCCGCTACTGTTCCGAAGCCTGCCGTACTATCGGGGCGACCGCCTGGTCTCGGTTGGATTCCTGGCTCCGCTGGACGTCAACGAGTTTCAACTCGGCGCCCCGCACCTCGATTGGCAGCGACGTCAAACCGTCTTCCAGTACCTCACCTCGATGCGGCCGGGCTACCGTTGCGACCTGGGATCTCCAACGCCGCAGCGCATTTTTTGCATCGCGGTGGAATCGAATTTTCTCAAGACGCTGGGGATTTCCCCCATGATCGGACGCGATTTCACCGCGGACGACGATCGCCCGCGAGCGCCGCTGGTTGCGCTGCTTTCCTCCGGCCTGTGGAAACGCGAATTCGGCGGCGATCAAAACGTGTTGGGAAAGGGAATCGACGTCGACGGCGAGCCCGCCCGTATCATCGGCGTTCTGCCCAACAGTTTTGAAATGCCGCAACTCGGCGACGCCGACCTATTGCTGCCGGAGCAGCTGGACGAAGCCGTAGCCCGCGCCCCCGGTGCGACGGTGTTCTTGCGATCGTTCGCGCGGCTCCGCGACGGGCTAACGATCCAGCAAGCGCGCGGGGGCCTGCGCCCGCTTTTCGACGAGTACGTTCAACATGAGGTGCCCGCGCAGTTGCGCTCGGAGGTGCGCCTGGTGGTGCGTTCGGTGCGCGACCGGCAAATCCAGGACGTGAAGCTGGCTTCCTGGATGCTGTTCGGCGCGGTGCAGGCGCTCCTGTTGCTCGCCTGCGCGAACGTCGCGAACCTGTTGCTGGCGCGATCCGCGGTGCGGCGAAAAGAACTGGCCTTACGCGCCGCCATCGGTGCCGGTCGAGGGCGGCTGATCCGCCAACTGCTCACCGAGAACCTAATGCTCGGCTTGCTCGGTGGAGCGGCCGGGTGCGCGGTGGCGTGGGCGCTGCTGCATATGTTCATTGCGATTTCGCCGGCTGGAATCGTGCGCCTGGCCGAGGCCAAGATTGATCTTCGAATTCTGGCATTCGCGCTGGCGGTTTCACTTTTGTCCACACTGGTGTTCGGCTTGGCGCCGGCACTGGAACGGCCCAACGCGGAAGATCTGGCAGGTTGGCGCTACGCCGAATCGTCCCGAACATTCTTTCGGAAGCTGTTGGTGGCGACACAGGTAGCCATCTCACTGGTGCTGCTAACCGGCGCGTCGTTGCTTCTCAAAAGCTGGCGCAACCTGGAAGCGCAACCGCTCGGTTTCGAACGCGAGCATTTGGTGACGGCTTCGTTCACCTTGCGAAATCAGGAGCCGAAGATCCAAGCCGTCTTGCTGCGCGAGCTGGAAACTCGACTGAGAGAAATTCCCGGCGGCGGCGTGGTCGCGCTGGCCGACTCCATTCCTCCCTCCGGAGCGATGCACGCGCGTCCTTATTCGAACATGCGCATCGCGGGACGCCCGCCGGTGGCGACGAACGGCGGGATGGTCGCGTTCCGATGGGTGACGCCCGAATACTTTCGAGCGATGGGCATCCGCATCCTTTCAGGACGGGCCTTTCAGGAATCGGAGCGAGCCTCCGGAGAATCGCCGATGATCTTGAGCGAGAGCTTGGCGCGCAAGCTATTTGGAAACGAAAATCCAGTTGGCCGGCAAATCGAACTGAGCGCGGATGGCCGCTGGTCGAAAGTGGTGGGCGTCGCAGCCGATGTGAAGAACGCCGGGCTGGTGGAAGAGGGAGACCCGGAATACTATCGCTTGCGCATGAACGATTCGCTTCCCGACCGGACCAACGTCGCGGTTTTCCGAACGTCACTCGATCCAGAAACCTTGACGCGATGGATTCGCCACGAGGTTGCGGCACTAGATCCTTCCTTGCCGGTCACGGTCCAGACCATGGATGCGCGCGTGGAACATTTGATGGAGCGTCCTCGGTTGGTCTCGGTATTGGTAGGATTGTTCGCGCTGATGGGATTGCTGCTGGCGGCCGTCGGAATCTACGGCGTCATCTCGTTTCTGGTCGCGCAGCGAACGCGCGAGATCGGGGTTAGAATGGCGATCGGCGCGACGCCAAGGGATATCGCGCTGCTCATTCAGAAGCATGCTGGATTGTGGACTGCGGCCGGCGCGATCGCGGGCGTCGCAGGCTCGATGGCTTTAACCCGGCTTGTGCGCGGGCTTCTTTTCGAAGTTTCGCCCAGCGATCCGTGGTCGCTCCTGGCAGGCCTCGGCGCGGTAATGATCGCAGCGGCTCTCGCGGCCTGGGTCCCGTCCCGCCGCGCGGCGAAGGTCGATCCGGCCATTGCGTTGCGCAGCGAGTGACGTGCGCGCGTCACAGCAGGCGGAAGTTTACTTCGATGGTCGCGAGCACGTTGACCGGCGCGCCGTCCTTCATCCCGGGTTCAAAGCGCCACTGCTCGATAGCGGTGAGCGCCTGTTCATCCAATCCGAGACCCATGCCTTTTACAACCTGAGTGTTGTGCGCGAGTCCATCAGCGCCGACCTCGACCGAGACCACCACGGTTCCTTGGTACTTGGCGACGCGGGCTTCGTCGGAGTATGCCGGCTCGACTTTAGACAGGACTTTCGGAGCGCTCAGTCCGGGTCCGATTCGAAACACGCCCGGTCTAACCACGCCGGGTTGAGAGTGTGCCTTTTGGATTGCGGCGGCGCGGTCGAGCAGCTCCGTGGCTTCGTCGTGGCGGCCTTGGGAGTTTAACAAATTAGCCAGCACGGTCGCGGTGATGGCCGCTTCCGCAGAGTCGGCGGGCTCGGCTGCAAGGGCGGATCGGTACAACTCCTCCGCCTCCGCGGGCTTTTGATCGCGTTCGCGAGCGACGCCCATCCACATTGTCGCGGCTGTTGCTCCGGTACCACCTAAACGCCTCGCCTCATCGAAACGACCTGTAGCTTGCGCGATGTTCTTGTCGATCAATGCCGTCACGCCGAGGAACGTGAGAGCGGGAGCCGCTTCCGGCCGCTCACCCAGTGTTTGGATCGCTTGGGTGTAGAACGCTCCGGCTTCGGTACGCCGGTTGCGATGCTGTTCGAGATCGCCGAGTTTCAGGAGCGCGATGCCGTAGTCCGCGCTGTTAGGCCCGGACGCCTCGGATCGGAGGGCGGCGGCGGATTCGTAAAGTTTTCGAGCGGTGTCGTATTGGCGCGCGGCTTCAAATGCCGCGGCGGCCGCGTCGAGCATCGCGGGATTGTGTTGCGCCGTGGCCTCTCGGATGGTGGCATCGACGTCGGATGGGAGCGAAGTGCGCTCCTGAGCGCGCACCGCGGCGAGCGGTAAAACGACCGCGATCGCAAGCGCCGTGACCGCGAGCGCGAAGGCGCGACTTGCGTGGCCGCGACGCGCGCGGGAATCGAGGATGGCGGTCAGGCGTCCCTCGAGTTGAGATCGGCGAGCCATGGCAAGCGCCCCGAAAGACCCGGGCATGCGCAAGCTGCGGGCAACTTCGAGAAGGTGACCGGCGTATTCGGACGGCCGCGCTCCGGCTTGGAGCACCAAATCGTCCGCGGCGCGCTCGCGTTCCTTCAGAGATTCGCGCCAAGCGACGTGCGCCAGCGGATTCCACCAATGCAGGGCCAGCGCCAGTTGCGACACGAAGTGCGCCGCTACGTCATGGCGGCGGACATGCGCCAGCTCATGCAGCAAAACGACGCGCAGACGTTCGCGCGACCATTGATCCGCGCCGGACGGAAGGAAGATGCCCGAGCGAATGATCCCGAAGGTCATCGGCATTGTGTCGGCGGCGGCTTCGAGAACATCTACTGGGCGATGGATTCCCAGTTGCGCCGCGAGTTCGGCCGCGAGCGCACGATGTGGCGACGGTGTCGTCGACCGCCGCGCGCGCCACAGGCCCGCGAAGGCCATCAACATCCGAGCGAGCGCCACGGCAGATCCAATGGCCCACAGAAGAATCAAAGCGAGACGCCACTGGAAGTGCCGGCGAACTGGCTGTGGTCGCGCTTGGCCGGAGGCGGGGATTGCGACCGAGTGGGCGGCGGGCGTGTTCCCCGTCGAGGAAGTTGTGAGAACGGCGATGATTCCGGGCGTGGGCACTGGAATCGAGAAAGCCGGCAAGCAAAGCCTCAGCAGAGGCAGGCTAAGCAAGGCGCCGGCCGCCGCGAGCCAAATGACATGGCGTATAGCGGCGGATTGACGACGCAGCAGCAGAGTCGCGATCCACGCGATGCTCAGGATGACACTGCTCTTCAAGGCGAAACTCATCTTATTTGCCCTCCTGTTTTGCTTTCTCGATCATTTCAGTCATGCGGTCCAATTCCGGGCGCGTGAGTTTGGTGGACGAAACGTCCAGCAGCGCGGCGACGATCTGCTCCGGAGACCCGTTGAAGTAGGTGTCCAACAGGTGCTGGACGGCGGAGCGTTTGGCTTTCTCGCGCGGCACGGTGGGCAGGTAAACATAGCGGAGCCCCTCGGAACGATGCTTGGCGTGACCCTTGTCCTCGAGCACTCGCAACAGCGTTCGCACAGCCGAATAACTGGGGGCGTCCGGCATAGCCTGGCGAACCTCGGAAGCGGAAGCCTTGCCGCGCTGGATGAGGATGTCCAGGATCTGCCGCTCGCGGCGGCTTAGTCGCACCTGCTTAAGGATTAGCGGCATGCCAAAATATTAGCACCGCGCCGAAAGCCTGTCAAGACTTAAGATATGCGTATGGCTTCCGAGTTCGCGGTGGTCCCGATCGGAGTGGTTCGCAGCGCGGCGGACGCGCCCGTTGACGATGTGTGGGGCGGCGCGATCTGCCGCGTCGAATTGGATGCGGCGAGGTTCACGAGCAAATCCTTAGCAGGGCTGGAAGAGTTCTCGCACGTGGAGATCGTTTTCGTCTTCGATCGCTTGAAGGAGTCCGATATCGAATACGGCGCGCGACATCCGCGCGGGCGCAAGGATTGGCCGGTGACAGGCATTTTCGCGCAGCGCGGCAAGAACCGGCCGAATCGCCTGGGTGTGACGGTGTGCCGGCTGACAGCGGTGAGCGACTCGTGGATTGAAGTTGAAGGTCTGGACGCAATCGACGGGACGCCGGTGTTGGACATCAAGCCGTATATGCGGGAGTTCGCGCCGAAAGGCGACGTGCGGCAGCCGGCTTGGGCGAGTGAGTTGATGGCGCATTACTGGGATCCGCCGGATAGGAATTGATCCACTTCGGAGCGAGAGGGTACTGACGCCTGGGCGCCTGGGCGGGTCACGGAAATAGCGGCGGCGGCGTTGGCGAAGCGGAGCGCTTCCGCGATCGCGAGGCCTTCGGCCAGCGCGACGGCTAGAGCGGCATTGAACACGTCGCCGGCGGCAGTGGTGTCGCGCGCCGGAACGGAGAAAGCGGCGCTGAAAAGTTCGGTGTTGGAGTCGCGATAGTAGCAGCCGCGATCGCCCAGCTTCAGCACCACCGCTCGGGGGCCGAGGTCCAAAAGAAAGCGCGCCAGCGCGGCGGCTTGGTCCAGCTCGACGCGTCCCGGCGGACGGCCGAGCAACAGCAGGGCTTCGTTTTCGTTGGGCGTGAGGATATCGACGGCGGCGAGCAATTCGGCCGGCAACGGCTGCGCGGGAGCCGGATCGAGAATGGTTCGCGCGCCTGCTTCGCGCGCGACGCGCAATGCCGCCGCGACCGTATCGATCGGGGATTCGAGTTGAAACAGGGCCAAACGCGCTCCCGCGAACAGCGGCCGCATGGCTTCCACCTCGCCCGCGGCCAGCGCGTGATTCGCGCCCGGCGCGACGACGATGGAGTTCTGGCCCGATTTCTCGACCGAGATCAAGGCGACTCCGGTGGCTTCCGAGCGAGTGGCGTGCACGGCGCGGACATCCACACCGGCGGCCGAGAGGCTGGCTTTCAAATGATCGCCGAAGACGTCATACCCGACCCGGCCGATCATTCGCACGGCGGTATCGCCGGAGCCGAGCTTGGCGGCGGCGCACGCCTGGTTGGCGCCTTTGCCGCCGGGGATCATTCGGAAATCGCCGCCGAGAACCGTTTCGCCGGGCGCCGGGAGACGATCCACCGCGACGACGAAATCCATGTTGAGGCTGCCGGCAACCACCAGCGTGGTCATCGGCCCAGATCAATGCCGAACTTTTTCAGTTCCTCGGCGTAGTAGCGGCGATGCAGCAGATCCCACTCTTCGGTGCCTTCTGGAATGTCTTTTTTCTGCGAACGAATCTTGGTTCGGGCCGCGCGATCCACCTTCTCTTCCACGGCCAGAAGCTCCGTCATGGCCTTGACGATTTCCAGCCGGACGTCGTTGGGGTCCTTCTTGAGCCTGAATTCCCGCGCTTTTCGGAAAGAACTGACCAGCTTGTGGGAGAGGTCGTTAATCTTGTCGCGGGAGAGCTTCATGTTGTCTCCCGTGTCGCGGCCGGCGGCCCGGATTACTTTCCGCTGCGAGATGAGCGTGTTCTTGATGCGGCGGAACATCTCTTGATAGCTGACGCCTTCGCGCCGCATGTAGTCGCTGTACTGGCTGAGCAATTCGCGCACTTCCTCGTTGAGACGATCTTCCACTTGCAACTCGTCCTCGATCTGATGACTGATCATTTCGGTGGCCAGGGCAGGGTCGCTGGTTTCGATGATCTGGGGAGTCATCCGCGCGACGAGTTGCCTGGACAGGTACGTTATGAATTCTCGGCTCAGCAGCATGGGTGTGTTAGACGAGACAGTAATTCACTGTACGGTCCGTGGATCGTCGAATCGCCCGTAAAGACCGCTCTCAATTCTCGCACATTCAGTTGGGGAGTTCGCCCTGGTGATGCTCCAGAAATTCCTGGTCGATCTCCTTGCGTCCGCCGAAGCCTTCGTGGATTCCGTGCCAGAAGCGGATACCGGTTTCGCCCAGCTTCCAGCACAGGTACACTTCCTCGCCGTGCAGCAAAGTGGGAAAGTCAATGAGGCCGATATCCAGGTCTTTCACCAGGCAGCCTGCCTGATGGATTCGTTCGATGGCCTGCTTCAAATCGCGCGCGGTGCTTTCACGATGTCTTTTTTGCTCGAGCAGTTGCGATCGGTCAGCCCTCAGGCCGCCCTGGATCGCCACCCGGTGCGCGAAGCCTTGCCATTCGGCCTCAGCGCGCTGAAACTCGGCCTTGAGAGAGATTGCGTCTCGAATCGCGGATTCCACTTCCGGTAAGAGCTTTTGCGCTTGTTGGAGACTGAAGAATCTGGGCATCGACCTTCAAATGCCGCACACCTGAATGGCCAACGACCGGCTGCGCGGCCCGTCGAATTCCGCGAAGATGATGCTTTGCCAGGTGCCCAGCAGAACGGATGCGTTGCGTACCTGTAAACAGAGGGTCTGGCCCATGAGCAAGCCGCGCAGATGCGAATCGGCGTTCTGGCGCTCGCAGTCGGAGTGCTGCGGATCGTTGTGCCGATAATACTGTTCGCGCAGGACGATCTGCTCCAAGAAGCTTTTTACATCGTCGATGAGCGCGTCCTGCCATTCGTTCAAGAAGACGGCGGATGTAGTGTGCAAAGATTGCAGGTGAACCAAGCCATCGCGGATACCGCTCTTGCGCACGATTTCGTTGATGCGGTCGGTAATGTTAAGCAACTGGGTGCGGTCGTGTGTGATCCAGTCGACAATCCGATGGAAGACTTTGTACGCGCCTTGGGACGAGTTTGCGTCGGAGTTCGATTCGGTCTCAATCGCCTGAATCTTGGGATTACTCATTTGAAATTTTGTCCTTACTCTTAGATACGTGTTCCCACCGTGGATGGATTCGATTAAGTTGGATTCGATTAAGAATGAGCGGCTAGCTCAAGTATAACAGCGCGCTCTTCGAATGGCTCTGCGCGCCGCGCGCCGCTGTCATAGAATCAAGCTGATGGCCGTGAAAGAAATAGCTGCGCGAGTCTTTTATCTTCCACTTACAATCGCGAACGTCTACCTGGTGGGGCGCCGCGACGGAAGTTGGACGCTGGTGGATAGCGCCATGGCGGGAGACGCGCGGCGGATTCGGGAGGCGGCGCAATCGCTGTTCGGCCCCAACGTCGGCCCGTCCGAGATTGTCCTGACGCACGGGCATCCCGATCACGCCGGCAGCGCGTTGGAACTGAGCAAATTGTGGGGCGCGCCGATTCTCGCGCACGCCCTGGAGTTGCCCTATGTCACCGGGAAGTCGCAATATCCGCCGCTCGATCCGACGGTGGGCGGATTTCTGGGGATGATGGGTCGCGTTTTTCGTCCGGCGCCGGTGAACCTGGGGGATCGCGTTCGCCCGCTCGAAAAGCGCGCGATGCCCGAGTGGAAGTGGGTTCACACGCCCGGGCACGCGCCGGGTCACGTAGCGTTTTTCCGGCCCGAGGATGAAACTCTGCTCGCGGGCGACGCAATCGCGACCATGAATCTGGATTCGTTCTGGGCCACCGTCACCAAGTTTCGACGCGTCTCGGGCCCTCCTCCGACGGCCACTTACGATTGGAACGCCGCCGGGGAATCGGTGAAACGGCTGGCCGAGCTGCATCCCCAAACCATCGCGTGCGGGCATGGCGCGCCACTTTCGGGGGATAAAGCGGTAGTGGAACTGGCTGAACTGGCCACCGATTTTAAGACGCCTCGGCGGGGCCGCTACGTGCGCAGGCCAGCTGTGGTGGACGAGAGCGGCGTGGTCTTTCTTCCGGCGGAGCCGCCGGACCCGCTGGCGGCCACTGCGGTGGGGCTGGGGATTGCTGCTGCGGCCGGAACGATGTTCGCGGTTGCGGCTCGGCATCGCAGAAAGAGTCGCACTACGGCCGGTACTCCAGCACAAGCATCGTAATGTCGTCGCCGAGATCGGCGCCCTCAGTGAAATATTCCACGGCCTCCACCAGCTTGGCGTGCAGCTCGGCGCTGCCCGATGACGCATGTGCGGTGAGCGTGTCCAGGAGTCCGTTTCGATCGAAAAACTCTCCGTCCGCGCTTTCCGCTTCCGACAGGCCGTCGCTGTAGAGCAGGACTTTGTCGCCCGGCTGGAGCTGCATGGTTCTGGTTTCATAAGACGCGGACTCGAGCAAGCCGAGCGGCAAGCCCGTGCTTTCGAGCTGCACCAATTCCGAGCCTGCCCGCACGACAAAAGGCTGGGGATGGCCGGCGTTGGCCCAGCGCAACAGTCCGCTGCGATCGAGCGTGCAGTAGAAAACGGTGGCGTACTTTTCACCCTTGGCGCGCTCGTTGAGGAATCGATTGACGCGCGACATGAGCTCCTCGATCTCGGCCGCATCTTCGGAACCGAACAGGAACGCGCCTTGCAGCAGAGCGGCGAGCAGGGCGGCGCTCATCCCCTTGCCGGAGACGTCGGCGATGGCACAGGCGAAGGCGCCGGAATCAATCTGGCGCACATCGAAATAATCGCCGCCGACCTGCCGCGACGTGATGCTGGATCCGGACGCGCGGAACCAACCATCGACGGGAAGCTGCCCCGGCAGCAGATCCTGTTGGATGGTGCGGGCAATGTTGAGCTCCTCCTCCATGCGCCGTTTCTCGCGTTCTTCGGAAAGCAGGCGGGCATTTTCAAGGATGGTGGAGGCTTCGAGCGCGAGGGTCTGGAGGATTTCGCGGTTGCCGGCGGACAGGTCGGCGGCGGTTTGGCGCGAGTCCATGTAGAGCACGCCGACGGTGTCGTTGACGGAGGTGGCCATCGTTTCCTGCAGGGAGCCGGTGCGGACCTTGACTAGTGGAACGCATACCACGCTGCGGAGCGCCAGGTTCGCCACCGACATCTCGGGGCGGACGCCCGCTTGGCCAAGCGGGTCGAAAGTCATGGAAAGCAGCTCGCGGCGCGCGTGGAGCGCGCGATGGATGAGGGTCCGAGGGACATCGAGGTCGGAGCTGGCGAGGGCGGCGCCGGCGCGGTCGCGCGCGACGGAAACATCCAGATCGTTGCCCGACCGCAAAAGCAGAAAGCCGCGTTCGGCGCCGGTGACGGAGAGCGCGGCGTCCACGACGGCCGCCAGAACATCGTTGGTGGAAAGAGAACTCTGCAGCGCGCGGGCGACCTCAACCAAGGATCGGAGCTTCGAGAGATTACCTGCGCCAGTAGCGGCCTGGCCGGAGAACTGTTCCATGAAGCGATGGATCTCGTCTTCTTCGAGCGTGAAGACTAGCCGGTAGGAATCCTGAAAACCGAAATCGATTCGATCGGCCGAGGCAAGCTTGTGCCGCTTCACGCGCTGTCCGTTGACGTAGACGCCATGGCGGCTGTTGAGGTCCTCGACGAAATAGCCGCCGTTTTCAGAGACGATGCGCGCGTGGCTGCGCGATGCGCGGTTGTCGCGGAGCACCAGATGGTTGTCGCCCTGGCGGCCGATCAGGAACGGAACCGGGTCGAGGACAATGCGGCTGCGGTTTCCGGATGGATTGGTGACCGCGAGGGCGGGCGTGCGGCCGAACGCGGAGGCGGACGCGCGAGGCAAACCCGGCGGGTCCGATGAACTGGGCGGGTTCATCAGTGGCTCCGAGGCTGTAGGGTGCTCCGGTTCTGCTCGGATCGCGAGCGGGTGGCGGCAGCGGCGGTCATTTCCTTGGCGCGCAGCACCTGGCAGTGAGCGCAGTACCCGCCTACTTCGGTGCGAGCCAAAAGGATCTCGAAACCGAAGTGACTCTCGATTTGCTGCCGCATTTTCTTCAATGGATCGCCGAAGAATTCCTCGATCTTGCCGCACCGCAGGCAGATGACGTGGGCGTGTTCCTGCTTCAGGCGCGTTTCGTAATAATGTTGGTCGCCATCGTGGTGCATCAGGTCGAGTTCGTCGACCAGGCCTCCGGCTTTGAGCAGTTTGAGGGTTCGGTAGACGGTGACGCGATTCAATTTGGGGTCTTTTTCGCGCGCGAGCTGATAGAGCCGCTCGGCGTCGAGGTGCTGGCCGGACTGATCGATCAGATCCAGCAGGATCTTGCGCTGGCGCGTCAGACGCACGCCTTGCTGTTTGAGCGAATCCTTGATGCCAGAGACCGCCATCGAAGCTACCCTGAGGGTAACAGATCGTGACGGGCGCGGATGCGGATCGGATAGCGGCGGGGCAAAGTTCGGCGTCGCGAAATCGCGTTGGGTTCGTTTTTACAATTTTGCATTGTGCGAGAGCGGGCTGGCGGCGCGGCGCTGGGTTATGTTTGGCCAGATGGTACATCAAGACAAGAATACGCTTTGGGCGTGACGGCGATTGGTGACGGATGGCCTAAGTGGTTGTGGGAGCGCGGCGAACATTTTCGGAGACGAAGTCACCGTAGAGTCCGATTAGTGCGCAGCCGTAGAACGGTTCCCCCAATGTGATAGTGGTGTGCATCGTTCAAGCACGGAGCACACGACTTTCTCTCGCTCTTGGCCTTCACAAATTAGAGACCTCAGGCGGTCATATGACCAAATGAGGTCGATTTGTTTTGGGCAATGGGAACTTCATTTCCACGCGCAACTTTCGATCTGCGAAGCTCGTACCGGCGTTCCTGAGCGTTCGGCATCGAGTTTCCACAGGCCTTCCAGCGCGGACTTCAAATTGCCGTACCTCGAACTGAGTTGAATCGAGGTAACACTATGAAAGTCAGCACAGTTCTAACTACGGCAGTTCTGTTCTTGTTTCCCGGAGCGATTGTTCCCGCCTACGCGCAGGGACACGAGCAGGAGAAGCAACCAGAGCAAAAGCAACAAGCTAAGCCCGCGCCGCGCGAGCAACAGGCTAAACCCGCGCAGCACGCGCAGCAGGCTAAGCCGGCTAGCGAACCGCAACGCGCCGCGAGCCAGCAGCAGGCCAAGCCCACGCAGCAACCGCAACGCGCCGCGAGCCAGCAAAAGGCCAAGCCGACGGAGCAACCGCAACGCGCCGCCGGCCAGCAACAGGCCAAGCCGACGCAGCAACCGCAACGCGCCGCCGGCCAGCAACAGGCCAGCCGGTCACAGCCCGCGGCAGGCCATGGGACCATCCCTGAGGCGCGTTTCCGCGCCAGTTTCGGCAGTGGCCACACCTTTCACGTGAACCGCTCCGAATTCGCGAACGGTTCGGGACGCTTTCAATACGGCGGCTTCTGGTTCAACGTGGTTCAACCCTGGCCAGTGGGATGGCTCTATACCGACAGCGTTTACGTCGACTACCTGAACGGAGGGTATTTCCTCTGTAATCCCGTCCACCCCGGCGTTTATATTTCAATCAACGTCGGCTGACCTGCAATCGACTGTCAGTCGAGGCGCGAACTTCCGGAACGACCATGGTCCGGGCTCTTCCAAAATGACTGTGGTCAGTTTAGGCGGCAAGGGACCAGCGATAGTAGCCGGGATAAAAACGAAAACTGATTTCACAAGCCGGCCGCGATGCGGTCGGAAGGCAGTAGCTTTGGGTTTCAAATTCGGGCTTCGGACACCGATATCGTTTGCTTGTGATGAACGAAGGCGGAATGAAGCACCTTCTGTCCGATAAACTTATCTCGCTCCTGCCAGAGAACTCGTGCATCGTCATGTTGCGGAAACACCGCCGTGGCATCCTTAATAGCAGGACACTATTCCGCATGACATCCACGCACGTGAATGAAGCGCAATCGGGAGCTGCCAGCCTCCCGTTGACCCCGGATGAACTCCGTAAGATGGACGCTTACTGGCGAGCCTGCAACTATCTCTGCGCCGGGATGATTTATCTCCACGACAATCCGCTGCTCAAGCAGCCGCTTCGCCCCGAGCATTTCAAGAATCGGCTGCTGGGACATTGGGGCTCCGATCCCGGCCAGACTTTCGCATGGGTCCACCTCAACCGCGTCATCCGCAAATACGCCCTGGATATGATCTACCTCTCGGGGCCCGGCCACGGCGCGCCGGCCGTGCTCTCGAACTGCTATCTGGAAGGGACGTATTCAGAGATCTATCCGGAAAAGAGCCAGGACGAAGCGGGCATGCTGAAGCTGTTCCGCGCGTTTTCGTTTCCCGGCCAGTTGGGCAGTCATTGCACGCCCGAGGTTCCGGGCTCCATTCACGAAGGCGGCGAGCTGGGCTATAGCCTCTCGCACGCGTTCGGCGCCGCGTTCGATAACCCGGATCTGATCGTGAGCGTCGTGGTCGGAGACGGCGAAGCGGAGACCGGACCGCTGGCCACCTCTTGGCATTCCAATAAGTTCCTAAATCCCATCCGCGACGGCGCCGTCTTGCCGATCCTTCACCTCAACGGCTACAAGATCGCCAATCCGACGCTGCTGGCGCGCATTTCCTCGGAGGAGCTCGAAGATCTGTTCAAGGGCTACGGCTGGACTCCGTATGTGGTCGAAGGCGACGACCCTGCGTTGATGCACCAGAAAATGGCCGCCACCGTGGAGGAGTGCGTCCAACGGATTCGATCCATTCAGCAAGAGGCTCGGCGCACAGCTAAGGCCGAGCGCGCGCGCTGGCCCATGATCATCCTGCGCTCGCCCAAGGGATGGACCGGCCCGAAAGAAGTGGACGGCCACAAAGTGGAGGGCTTCTGGCGAGCCCACCAGGTGCCGGTGCTGGATGTGAAGTCGAACCCCGAGCATCTGCGGATCGTCGAGCAATGGATGCGTAGCTATCGGCCGGAGGAATTGTTCGATCAGCAAGGCGGGTTGATTCCCGAGCTACGGGAGCTTCCGCCCGCTGGCGACCGGCGCATGAGCGCTAACCTGCACGCCAACGGCGGCAAGCTGCGCAAGCCGCTCGATCTCCCTGATTTTCGCGACTACGCCATCCCCATCGATCGGCCGGGCGCGAAGGAGATCTCGCCCACCGAAACCCTCGGGAAATTTCTGCGCGACGTGATGCGCCGCAACATGACCAGTTTTCGCGTCTTCAGCCCGGACGAGAATGCGTCGAACCGGCTGCAAGATATCTACGAAGCGAGTTTGAAGACCTGGATGGCCGAGATCAAACCGGAAGATGCCGACGGCACCGACATCGCTCCGGACGGCCGCGTCATGGAGATGCTCAGCGAACACACGCTGGAGGGCTGGCTGGAAGGCTATATCCTGACCGGCCGCCATGGACTCTTCAACACCTATGAATCCTTTGTCCACATCATCGATTCGATGTACAACCAGCACGCGAAATGGCTGGAAAAATCGAAGCTCGAAGTCAAGTGGCGAGCGCCCATCTCTTCGCTCAATCTTCTGATTTCCTCCCTTGTCTGGCGGCAGGATCACAATGGTTTCACCCACCAGGATCCCGGCTTTCTCGACGTCGTCAGCAACAAGAGCGCCGGCGTAACGCGCATCTATCTTCCGCCCGACGCCAATTGTCTGCTGAGCGTGGCGGACCACTGCCTGCGCAGCCAAGATTACGTCAATGTCATCGTTTCCGACAAGCAGCCGCACTTGGTTTATCTCGACATGGATGCCGCCATCATCCATTGCACCAAGGGCATCGGGATTTGGGATTGGGCCAGCAACGACGCCTGTGCGGAGCCGGACGTGGTAGTGGCCAGCGCGGGCGACATCATGACGCAGGAAGCCCTGGCCGCCGTCGCCATTCTTCGGCAAGGCCTCCCGGAATTGAAAATCCGCTTCGTCAACGTGGTGGATCTGTATCGCCTGCAGCCCGATTCGGAACACCCGCACGGGCTGTCCGACCGCGACTTCGACTCTCTTTTCACCAAGGATAAGCCGATCATTTTTAATTTCCATGGATATCCATGGCTAATCCACAAATTCACCTATCGAAGAACGAATCACGGCAATCTTCACGTGCGCGGTTACAAGGAAAAGGGCAACATAAATACGCCCTTGGAACTTGCCATCCGCAACCAGGTGGACCGATACAACCTGGCGATCGACGTGATCGACCGCGTCGGGAAACTGCGCTCGACCGGCGCTCACTTGAAGGAGTGGTTGAAAGCGCAAATCATCGAAAGCGTCAACTACGCCGATACCGAGGGTCAGGACAAACCCGAGATCCGCAATTGGAGGTGGCCGTCGGCGTGAGGCGCCAAGGCTTGACGACGGCGTCGGCTTTTTCCCGTCCGAACCGTGTACACTACACGTCGGAGGAGCCTCCCACATGAAACCGACGTTCGCTCTGCTCGCGGCCGTAGCCGTCCTGGGACAAGCGCGCGCTCAACTCGCCCCGCCGAACGATGCGGGCGTCGCGATGGGCCACGTCCATTTAAACGTGCGCGACATCGAAGTGCAGAAGAAATTCTGGATGGAGCATTTCGGCGCCGTGCCGCTAACCAAGCCTGGACTGACCGGCGTCAAGGTTCCCGGAATGCTCATTCTTTTCCGCCAGCAGGCGCCCACCGGCGGCTCGGAAAACACCTCGATGGACCACTTCGGCTTCAAAGTCCCAAACACAGCCGAGGCGTTGAAACACCTCCGCGCGGCCGGCATCCAGGTGGAATCGGAATTCAAAGGCACGGAGGGCTTTCCGAACGCCTACATCATCGGCCCCGACGAGGTGAAAATCGAATTGCAAGAGGACACCTCGCTCACCGTTCCCGCCGTCGCCTACCACTTGCATTTCATGAACGCCCCCGGCGATCAGATCAAGCTGCGCGATTGGTACGCGAAGAACTTCGGCGCGGCCGTCAAGAAGCGCGGCCAGCACGAGGCGGCGGACATCCCGGGCATGAATCTGACTTTCGGAGTGACCAGGAATCCGCCGACCATAGGAACCAAGGGGCGCTCGTTGGATCACATTGGCTTCGAAGTGAAGAATCTGGAAGCGTTCACGAAGAATCTGGAAGCGAACGGCGTGAAGCTGGACGTGCCGTACAGAAAGATTCCGAGCGCGGGGATCGCCATCGCGTTCTTGACCGACCCGTTCGGCACCTATGTGGAACTCACCGAGGGGCTGGATCAATACTAGCGCTAGCCGAAATTCCTGAACCCGTTCCAGAACTCGGGCCAGGGCTGCCGCAAACGCCGACACACGAAGATGTCCGGATGTTCCGACGTCTCTTCGTTCCGAACGCCGTAACGATTGCCGGTATGGCTGGCTAACTCGCAAGACTCGAAAGTCCGCTCCACGAACCCGCGAGAAAATCCCAGCACGATGAGCGTTTCAGGCGGCGGTTCGCCGTAACCACGCAACCAATAGGAATTGGTCCCGCTGATGGCTTTGGGCAATCCTAACGAAGGGCCGTAAAGATCGATCGCTCCCGCCTCACCGTAATTACCGGCCAGGATGCCAAGTCTTGCGCGGTCCTCGGCGGGCAGGGAATTGCGAAGGAGGGCCACGGTGTCGGCCAGTTCGCGCCAGCCGATCTCCTCGCGCCAGTCGTCGCTCACCTTGCTGCCGATCTTCCACCAGGTGGAATTCACCGGTGGGATGGGAACCGTGAACGCGACACCCACCACCGCGCCTACCGCCAAGGCTCCATAAGTGCGCGCCCGCAGAAAGCGGGCCGATCGAGGCGCTTGCGTCGACATGCGCTGCTCCCACTGCACGGCTCCCGCGGCCAGCAGCATCGGATAGGCCGGCGCCATATAGTAACCGCGGCCTTGCGCGATTGCGAAAAGGGCCAGCGGGACAGCGAACATCCAGCCTATCGCGCGATACCGCCCGCCCTCCGGCGCGAAAAAATAGAAGTAAAGCCCCGCGATCCACAAAGGAATGGTCGCCACATTGGCAGGCACGAAGAGCTGTTCGATCAGGAAGCCTTTGGTGCGGCCGATCCGTATGTCGCGCGCGTGGATGGAGCTCAGAAAGTCGAGCGAGATAAAACCGTGCTGTACCTGCCAGATCACGTTGGGAAGCAAGATCAGCAACGACGCCGCGACGCCGCACCACAGCCATCGGCTAGCCAGAAACCGTCGCGCCGGTGTAACGATGATGCCCGCGGCCAAGCCCGCTACCAGGAACGCCATCGTGTACTTCGTCATCATTCCCACGCCGATCGTCGCGCCGATCGCGACCCACCAGCGCGGGTCCTCGGAGTTGAGCAAACGAATCACGAAGTAGGCGACCGCTACCCACCACAAATAGTCGAACGTGACGTATTGGAATAGCGAGCCCGCCGCCAGCGAGACCGGCGCAATCGCCACCGCTAGTCCGGCGATGATCTGCGCCCAGCGCCGGCCCCCGAGTTCGCGCGCCATCAGACCGGCGAGCACCAACGCAACACCTTGCGCGAGCGCCGCGAAAAAGCGGATGCCGGGCAGAAAGGGCCCGAAGAGTTCCAGCGCCCCGCGCGCGATAAACGGAGTAAGCGGCGGATACGCCACGTAGCCCCACGCCAAATAGTGCGCATCATCCAAGGTGGCAAGCTCGTCCCGGTGGAACCCATAGTGACTGTTCGCCAGCGTCTGCAACACAATTCTTGCCACCGCCAGCGCGACCAATACGCGTGCCGCACTGGGGGTTTTCGAGATCGGCGCGTTATGCATCTTCAATGTCTTTCTAAAGATAGCAATGGCAGCGCGGCCTGCTACAGGTTTTCTTGCGACAGGCCGATAACTAAGGTGCCTGACTTAGTAGGTCGTACAGGAGGCGCCCTTATGTCCCTCGCGCAATACGCAACCGAATCCCAGGGCCTGGCGATGACCGCCGAGCCCTCGCAAGCGCGGCCTGACCTGGCTGAAAAGAAGAAGAAACGCGTGGTAGTCAGTTTCGGCGGTACGGTGGTGTTTGGACTTGCGCTGGCCGGCTGGTACGTCGGAGACCGGATCTACGCAGCAGACGCGGCTCATTCCGAAAAGGTGTCTGCCCCAATGATGGCGGCGCCCCCGCCGGCAGCGTTCGTGATCTCGGTTCCAGCACGGCAAGCGAGGGAACTCTACTTAGAAACGGCGTCGTTGGGCGACAAGCAGGACTTAAGATTCCTCAAGCAGCTTTGGTACAGAGGTTACGGCGCGAAGATCGACCATTCCAACATCCTGATCGGTCCCTTCACGGACCGTGCGTCGCTCGACCGCGCGAGCCGCAGGCTAGCCGATGCGGGCATTCTCGCCGAGGAATCGGTGCGTTAGCCTTGCCTGGAATTCAGCACGGAACCTTCCTGTTCGCCGCTTCCCGATGTTGTCGGCGAATTCAGTACCGCCTATCCATTTGCTGCGTTCCTGTTGCTGAGGTTCTTTAGCGCTTTTCCTGGACAAACCGTCGCAATACTTGTGTTAGCTCATTTCCGCCGGTTGTCAGCAAATCGTCATGCCCTGCGCCAGGAACAATGTAGAGCTGCTTTGGCTGGTGTGCTTGTGCGAAGAGTTTCTCCGCCATCCATGTTGGTGTGAGCGTATCCGTGGTTCCCGAAACGATCAAGATTGGGACTCTTACCGAACTGATTCTCGTTAGATTGTCAAAGTGCGTGTGCAGCATGAGAGCCGGATAAATGCGGAAGTACCAAAAAACAGCCGCGGCATCGTCTACGCTGCTGAATGGACTCTCAAGAATTATGCCGCCCAACCCTCGGCTATTGAGTGCGAGATACGTAGCGGGGCCGCTGCCAATCGACCGGCCGAGCACGAACACATCGTCAGCCGTAAACTTTTGGTTGCGCAACAAATGATCGAGTGATGCTTCCGCGTCCTCGTCAACGGTCGTTTCACTTGGATTGATCCGGCTGCTGGATCCATAGCCGCGGTAGTCGACCAGCATCAGGTTCGTGCCTATTTCGTGGAGGTTGGCAATTTCATCCCCGACCATCTCTTCCAAGACATAACCATTGCCGTGGAACACGAGAATCACTTTGCCTGACGGTACACTAGCCGGGATCCACCACGCGTGGATATACCCCTTTGCGCCTACCGAGACTCGAAGATCCTGGAACTCAAGGCCGTTGTTTGCAGGGGTCCTCTTCTCGAAGGTTTTCGGTGCTGGAAAGAGAAGCTTGGATTGCTGAAAGTAGAAGAATGCGCCGATGGTCAGGTACGCGATCACGGTGTATGTCATTAAGCGAACCGCCGCGGATCGAAGCCGTCGCTTTCTCACCATCGTCCCCATTTTACGACCGGAAGCATCACCGAGATACCGGATCCGGCCCCTCACGATCTGGCGAGCTCGCCGCCATTTCCCTAGCTATTGCACGTTGATCGTCACCACGTTCGCCGTCTGGCCGTCCACAGTCAGCACCACGTTCACCTCGCCGCTTCCGCCGAGCGTCACCGGCAGTTGCACGTTCACCTGATCCAAGCCTTCGAAACTCGGCTGCGGTCCCGCGTATAGCACGGGCGCGCCGATGCCGTTGATGATCACGCTCACGTTCGAAAGCGAGCTGCGATTGCGGATACCCGTGCCGTATAACGTCAGATAGACAATCGCGTTCGCGCTAACAGCGATCGGCGTCGAAACACACCCTGCCGCGGTGCACTGGAAAACGGGCACCGGCGTTTGCGTTTGCGGACTCGACGAAGACACTTGAACCGCGGTGGCCGCCGCCACGCCTTTCCCGTCGCCGCTCATGCTGAACAGCGTCGGAGCCACGGTCTGAACGGCGCCCGAGGTTGTAATCGGTGTAGTGCCGCCGCTGCCGATCGAAAACGTAGCGGCGCCCGCCGCCGTGCCTGAAGGAACGACGAAATTGATTTGCGACGGCGAAACGTACATCAGCGGCGCGGCGCGCGCGGCCCCGTCCGAATCCGTCACCGTCAGCGTGATGCCGCCGAGAGACAGCGGCGGAGGTTGCACGCCCGCCGGTTGCGCGTTGGCAGCGAGATCGGAGCCATAGATTGAACCGATCGAGTCCATCGTGACGCCCGGGTTGGGCGCGGCGGCGGATTGCACCGCGATCGGCGGCGCCACTCCGTAGTAGCGCGCCATCCAGTACGGCAGTATGTAGTCGATTCCCGCCGTCTCGATGATTCCGCTTCCTCCGCCCGCAAGTTGGTAAGGGCTCTCTTGCCATAGGAAATCGTCAGGCGGCCGGAGCACGACCGGAATCGGCTGACACGCCTGACTTCCGCACACTGGAACGACGCCGTTCAGGTTTACCGTCGGGTCCCGTCTGGGCCTCTGCAACCACTCGTTCAGAAACCCGACCGTCTCAACATCGCGCGCTGCGTTCGCGCCGTTCAGGCCGCGATCGATAATGTCGAAGAACGCGTTCTGATCTCCCGCCGTGCTGTTGCGAAGAACCGCGTAGGCGGCCTGGTAGATCGATTTGGCGGAACTGCTCTCCAGTCGAATCAGGTTGTAGAACGAAATATAGTCGAGATTGAATTTGAAGTACGAGCTGTCGCTCAACGCGTCGAAAGAAATTGGGAAGGCCACTTCGGCCGCGAGCAGAATCCTCTGGGTGTCGTAGGTGGTCGAAAACGCGCTCGGATTCACATGCCGGCCGACTTGCAAGAGCGTCAATATCTCGTCCGGGCGAATCGTGAAAGTGGTGCTTATGCTCCCGTTCGGCATGACCACCGTCCAGCCCTTGGATTGAAGGAAATCGATCAGACGTGTCGCAAGCTGGCTGATGGAGCTTTGGACGCCCGAGTCGCTCACCAGATCGTAGGTCACGCCCAACCCGAAGATGACGCCGAGGTATTGGTCGCGCGACGTGTTGCCCACCCAGAAATAACCCGCCGAGCTGTTGGTATAAATCCCGTTGGCGGATTCTTCGCTTTGGATGCCGCCCGCATAGGGCGAGTTCGACGGCACCAGACAACGGGCCAGCAGATTGGTGCCGGTCACGTCGGTCATTGCCTTAATTCCCGCGATCGCGCCCTTCACGTTGTTCAATGCGTCGGGCGATTGTGTGACGTTATAGCGAAAGGCCTCGGCGGCGAGATAGTGTCCGGTCCAGATCGCGGAGTCGCCGCAGCGGGTGTACCCAACGATTTGCTCGCTGTCGGGCGCCGCAAAGATGGGGTTCAGGATTGTGCCGTAGGGCATGTGCGCGGCCTGAATATTCGCGGAAATCGCCAGTGCGTCGGCCTCGGTGGCGTAGCAGGGAAGTCCGACCAGCGCCAGTAAGAAGATTTTCCGAAGCACGGTCTTTAGATGTGCACGCGGACCGCCAAGTTTCGTTAACGCCGCTGTTTGCGCACTCTTGCTCGATTCTCTGGCGGCTTCGGGCTCTTGGCCGCGACGCCGAAGCGCGGGTCATTGTTTGCCACACGTTTCGCCACTGCCTCCATGGTGGATTCGAAACGTTCGTTGGTCGAATCGATGAAAAGCCACTTTCGCAGGACTTCGTGTGGCGTCAACGCGGGGAACTCGGCTTGAATAGCCCCGTGATGTTCGTAATCCGTACAGACCAAAACCCCGTGCCAGGTCCAGCGGCCGGATTTCGTCGGCTCCACGAGCAACAGCATCTGACGCTCGAAGAGGTACACGGCCAGCCCACCGAACATGCTCTTGGTGAAAAAGGTTGGGTGCTCGACGAACGCCTCGAGAATCCACTCGTGTTCGAACGTCTTCATGTTCTCGATCCACGGAAGCGGGTCGCCCGCGCGAGTCCCAGATTACCACGCCAACCCGAACGATCACGCCATATGGCCATCGTGCAGCCGATCAAAATAACTGCGATGCGGCATCAGTCTGCGCTGGTGGCAGCTCATCTCCTCGAAGCTGACTTTGCTCTCGTCACTTGGGCAAATGTACGAGTCGGCCGTTCTACCCCCAGGTGGAAGGATGCGGGCGTTACCGGTCACAAGCCGACTTCGCAGGAGACAAGTCACCCGCGTAAGCAATTTGAATCGATTTGAAGTCAGTGCATCGTGGATGGGCCCGGCGTCCCATCGGACCAAGTGCCGGCCAAAACCATGAAGATGGTCACCCGTTCTTCCGGATCGTTCCCCGCTATTACCGGCGAACCAGGGAGATTCGCTCCCCAGCTTTTCACAGCATCGCCCGAAACGAAAAACATGAGATGGGGATGCCAGTGCATGTCGTCGTCGCTCAGATACTGCTGCTTCGCCATCATGTAGCACATCGCTCCCGGAGCCAGGGCGGGTAGGTCCTTATTTTTCAATGCGGACGTAGTAGCCGCGAGGATCTGTGCTTTCGATTTTCCCGCCAGCACAAGTTTGGTTTTCTTCAGAAAGATGGGCAGAAACGTCCCGGAGGCTGCCGGATTGAAGCAGTTCGGGGCGCGGACCTTAGAGTTCCAGAATTCCGGGTCATCGGTCGGCTTCGCCCAGGATCGCTCGACGAGGCAGACGAAGCCGTTCGAGCCCTTTACAGCAGTTGCGTAGCCATCCCGTCGCAGCACCATCACTTCGGCCGCATCCGAAATCGATGCCGGAGCGGAACTCCGGGCCAGCGCGATCTCAGCCTTCTCGTCCGGAATCAAATACTGATCGAGAGGAGCCATGACCGGATAGGGAGCCTTCGCAGCTTGCGCTCGTGCATAGGCCGGCCAGAGGAAAAGAATCGGAACAACGAATGCTAACGCTGTGATCCTGATATTGTTCTTCCGCATTTGATTCTCCTATGAGGAGCATTTGTTTATGGTTTTGAGCCGCTAACCGTCAGGCGGCACAATGCGCCACTGATGATGGTATCCAATTCGTCTTGACAGATGGGCTTGCATCGGAAACCCACGCGGACGTTTAGTCGGCATCTCGCGGAAATGGTTCTCACCGTTCGGCCACTGGGGCAAAGACAGGACGTCGATCTGCTTGCTGCTACCGAAAGGGCTCTCAACCAACAAGGATCCCCATCTCATCCATTCCACCCTACACAGATAAATATTGGTCCGCGTTTCATAATCAGTTACGCGTCCGCTTCGACCGTTTCCACTCATCACGTGTAAGCTTGTCTTGATGGACCAAGCGCCGCAAACCTCGGCCACTAACGCCGCCCGACCTCCGCACTCCGCGCAAAAGGAAAACCGATAAAACTACCCAACGGCGAAGAGCTAGTATCCAGTTTGTAAACAATATGATACGTTGTAATCAAACAGGTATTACACTACATATGAAAACACGCTTTTTCGCGCCTCCCACCCCAACTTCCCGCACCCACGTCTAAAATAGAAACGGGTGTCCCCAACCATCGAAACCATCCCCGACCTTGCGGCGTTCGACCCGCTCATCGCCGAATGGTTCACCCGCCGCTTCGCCCGCGCCACTGAACCGCAAACCTTGGGCTGGCCCGAAATTCGCGCGGGACGCGACGTGCTCATCGCCGCGCCAACCGGATCCGGCAAAACGCTCGCCGCGTTCCTCACCTGTCTCGACCGACTGGTCCGCGCCGCCCGCACCGGCGAGCTGCCGAACGAGACCGAAGTCGTCTACATCTCGCCGCTCAAGGCGCTCAGCAACGACGTACACAAGAACCTGGAAATCCCTCTCGCCGAGATTGCTGAGCTTGCCGCCGAGCAAGGCATCCCGCTCGCGCCCATCCGCACCGCCGTTCGCACTGGAGACACGCCGGCCTCCGAGCGTCAGCGCATGGGCAAGTATCGGCCGCACATTCTCGTCACCACGCCGGAGTCGCTGTACATTCTTTTAACCGCCGCAAAATCCCGCGAAATGTTGCGCACCACTCGCACCGTGATCGTCGATGAAATTCACGCGGTGGCCGACGACAAGCGCGGCTCGCATCTGGCGCTATCTCTCGCGCGCCTGGACGCCCTCGTCGGCGAAGACCGCAAGCCTCGGCGCATTGGGCTTTCCGCCACCGTCAAGCCCATCGACGAGGTGGCTCGGTTCCTCGGCCCCCAAGTCCGGATCATCGACATCGGCCATCGCCGCGAAATGGAACTCGCGGTCGAGGTCCCGCGCGACGAACTGGGACCGGTGGCGAGCAACGAAATGTGGGCCGAGATCTACGATCGCGTAGCCGCGCTGATTCTCGCGCACCGCACCACGCTCGTGTTCGTCAACACCCGCAGGCTCTCTGAGCGCATCGCGCACGCTCTGGCCGAACGCCTGGGCGAGAATGTCGTGCTGCCGCATCATGGCAGCCTTTCTCGCGCTCTGCGCTTGAACGCGGAAGCGCGACTAAAAAACGGCGAGCTTCGCGCGGTGGTCGCGACGGCGTCGCTCGAGCTCGGCATCGACATCGGCTCGGTCGACTTGGTCTGTCAGATCGGATCGCCGCGCTCCATTGCTGTGGCCTTGCAGCGCGTGGGTCGATCCGGCCATTGGGTAGGGGCAAAGCCGAAGGGCCGTTTTTTCGCCACCACGCGAGACGAACTGATCGAGTGCGCCGCGCTGGTGCACGCCATCCGATCGGGCGATCTCGACCGGCTGGAGATCCCCACCGCGCCGCTCGATATTCTCGCGCAGCAGATCGTCGCCGAAACCGCCGCGCGCGATTGGAGCGAGGACGACCTGTTTGCCCTGGTTCGCAGCGCTTACCCATACCGCGATCTCGATCGGCAGACCTTCGACTTGATCGTCACCATGCTTTCGGACGGCATCACCACCCAGCGCGGCCGCAGCGGCGCGTTCCTGCATCGCGATCAAGTGAATGGTCGCGTCAAAGGCCGCCGCGGTGCACGGCTCGCGGCGATTACATCCGGCGGCGCGATACCGGACAATGCCAACTATGCTGTGGTCGCGGAACCCGACGGCAAAGTAGTTGGCACGCTCGACGAAGATTTCGCGGTGGAAAGCCTGGCGGGCGATGTGTTCCTGCTCGGCACCAGTTCGTGGCGCGTCAAGCGCGT
>Ga0302325_10002754_pt1 | contig 42318 bp, 41 predicted proteins | sample Palsa_T0_2_FD_201948 | JGI IMG/M metagenome (GOLD analysis project Ga0302325, IMG submission 201948) | Peat permafrost microbial communities from Stordalen Mire near Abisko, Sweden - Palsa_T0_2 | ecosystem: Environmental > Terrestrial > Soil > Palsa > Peat permafrost | place: Sweden: Abisko... | reverse complement strand
CCACGACCGAGGGCGGCATCGAGCGCGCGGCCGAGCTCGGCGACGCCTGGCTGATCGCGCCCTCGACCACGGTCGCGGAGATCCGGCGCGGGCGCGAGCTGCTCGTCGATCGGCTCGGCGGCCCGCCGCGCGAGCTGCCCGCGCTGCGGGAGGCGGTCGTCGCGGCGACCGATGCGGAGGCCGCCGCGCTCGCCGTGCCCTTCCTCGATCCGCGCGGGACGTCCTCGGCCGGCCGCGTCCCGCTCGAGGCCGGCCGGTACATCGTCGGCGGCCCGCAGCGGGCGGCGGGTGAGCTCGAGGCGCTCTTGGACGCGGGGGTCGACCACGTGATCTTCCGCGTCCAGCGGCCCGGCGTCTCCCATCGCGATGCGATGCGGACGCTCGAGCTGCTGGCTTCCAATGTCATACCTTTGCTCGTGCACTGAGCTAGGCTGAGCCCCAGACGCAGGAAGAAGGAGGAGCGAACGATGCCGCACGAAAGCAACGCCGGCTGGCTGTCGGAGCTGGCCGGCAAGGAGGTGGCCGCGCCGCGGCGGGAGAAGCTGAAGGATCTCGTCGAGTCGCGCCCCTTCTGGGACTCTCTGGCCGACCTCGACGATCTGCCGCAGGGCGTTCAGGTGCAGGAGGGCGTCGAGCTGTGGGATCGGGGCGAGACGCGGCTGACGGCCGAGATCTACGTGCCCGAAGGCCCTGGCCCCTTTCCGCTCCTGGTGCACATCCACGGCGGCGGCTACTGCGTCTCGACCGCGAGGAACGACCGCAAGTTGGGGATGCGTATCGCGGAGCGCGGCTTCGCCGTGATCAACCCGGAGTACGGGCTCGCGCCCGAGCATCCGTTCCCGTGGGCGGTCGAGGACTGCCTCTACACGGCCCGCTGGTTCACGAGAAACGCGGCCGCCTACAGGGGCGACGCCTCGCGCCTGGTCATCGAGGGCGGATCGGCGGGCGGTGGCCTCTCCGCCGCGACGATCATCGCCGCCAACGGGCTCGCAGAGGAGCTCGACCAGGGCGACTTCGCCGGCGTCGAGCTCGAGGTTGCCGCGGCGATCCTGTTCTACGGGATGTTCAGCTTCCCCCTCCTCCTGCTCGAGCCCGGCTCGAACGTCGGCTCCGCCGAGCTCTGGAACCGCGCCTATCTCGGCCCGCACTTCACGACCAAGATCCGCCACCCGCTCGCAAGCATGGTCTACGCGCCGAACCTCGACCGCTTCCCGCCCGTCTACCTCTCCTGCGGCCACGACGACTCGTTCCTCGGACATACGCTCGAGCTCACGAAGGCACTCGCGGCGGCGGGCGCGAAGGCGACCCTCTCGGTGCCGGAGGGGCTGGATCACGGCTACGCCAAGGCGTGGGCCAACCCGGCCGCCCAGAGCGAGGTCGAGCGCGCGTTCGCGTGGCTCGAGGGGAAGGTCCCCGTCACGCAGGCCGCCTGAGGCGGAGCGGGGAGGAGCGCTCATGGAGGTCGTGCTGATGCAGGAGGGCCACCGGCCCGAAGGGGTCTCGATCCATCAGCGTATGCTCGAGATGGTCGAGGAGGCGGTGCTCGCCGACGAGCTCGGGTTCGACGTCTACGGGCAGGGTGAGCAGCACTTCGCCCGCTACGTCGCGTGCGTTTCGACGCCCGAGGTGAACCACGCCTACCTCGCGGCGCGCACGAGCAGGATCCGCTTCCGGCCGATGTCGAGCAACCTGCTTCCCTTCAACCATCCGATCCGGGTGGTCGAGCAGCTGAACGCTCTCGATGTCCTCTCGGGCGGTCGCGCCGAGCTCGGCATGGCGCGCTCGAACAACCCCTACACGATGGAGGGCTTCGGCATCCAGGCCACCGACACGAAGCGTTACCGCGACGAGGCGCTGCAGGTGATGGGCAAGGCGCTCTCGCAGGAGTCCTTCGAGCATCACGGCGAGCACTACGACATCCCGGAGCGGAGCATCGCGCCCAAGCCGCTGCAGCAGCCGCATCCGCCCCTCTTCATGTCGGCGACGAGCATCGACTCGCATCGCGACGCGGCACGCTTCGGCATCGGGGTCATGTGCGGCAACACGAGCGCCGGCTGGGAGTACGCGCAGGAATGCGTCGATGTCTACAAGGCGGGCATCGAGGACGCGGAGCCCGTCGCCGGCTACGTCAACAACTGCCTCGCCATGCTCTCGACGGCCGTCAACTGCGACCTGAGCCGCGAGCGGGCGCTGGAGGCCGCCCGGCCGGTCGCCGCGAAGTGGATGGAGTCGATCATGGGCATCTACACAAACCTCTCGGAGCGCTCGCCCGACTACGCCTACCTCGGGAGGATCCAGCTGCTCAAGGACCGGATGTACGACCTCGACTACCTGATCGACTGCGCCCCGTACATCACGATCGGGACGCCCGAGTTCTTCGTCGAGCGGGGGAGGCAGATCCACGGGATGGGCGCTGACCAGTGGCTTTTGCGCCTCGACGGGATGGGGCACGAGGAGAACCTCCGCGCGATCGAGCTGATCGGCCGGGAGGTCGTTCCCGAGCTGCACCGGTTGCCGGCCCACGCCGCGTCGACGCCGCCGAGCGCGACCGTGCCCGGCGTTGCGGCCGACCGGGCCTGAGGTGCGCGTCGGGCTTCTGAACGAAGGCTCGCACGGCCCCGACCAGACGCTCGGGGAGCGCTGGGCCGAGGTGATCGGCGAGGCCCTCGTCGCCGAGGAGGCCGGCTTCGACTTCTGGGGGACGGGCGAGCAGCACTTCCTGAAGGGGCCGGCGTCGTTCTCGAGCCCCGAGGTCGTGCACGGCTTCCTCGCCGCCCGGACCGAGCGCATGCGCTTCCGCCCGATGTCGGTGAACCTCCTTCCCTACAACCACCCGGTCAGGATCGCCGAGCAGATCGCGACGCTGGACGTCCTCTCGGGCGGACGCGCCGAGCTCGGCGGCGCGCGCTCCAACAACGCCTGGACGCTCGAGGCGTTCGGGATCGACGCGGCCGCGACCCGCGGCTACCGCGACGAGGCGCTGCGCCTGATCGCGGCGGCCTGGACGCGGGACCCCTTCTCGTTCGACGGCGAGACCTGGCAGGTCGCCGAGCGCACGCTCGTCCCGCGGCCCGTGCAGAAGCCGCACCCGCCGATCGCGATCAGCGCGACCGGGATCGACTCGCACCGCGACGCGGGGCGGATCGGCATCGGGGTGATGACCGGCAACACGAGCGCCGGCTGGGAGTACGCGCAGGCCTGCGTCGACGCCTACAAGCAGGCCATCACGACGGCCGATCCGATCACCGGGCACCTCAACGACAGCCTCGGGATCTTCTCGACCGCTGTCTGCTGCGCGCCCACCCGCGCGCAGGCCAGGCGCGAGGCCCAACACGTCGCCTTCGAGTGGATGGAGCTGATGGTGAAGATCTACACCCGACTCTCGGAGAAGTCCGATGACTACGCCTACCTCGGCAACATTCGCAAGGTCGAGGACCGGATCCACGACATCGATTACCTGATCGAATGCTCGCCCTACATCACGATGGGGACCCCCGAGGACTTCGTCGAGCGCGGCAGGCGCCTGTTCGAGATGGGCGCGGACGAGTGGATCCTCCGCGTCGACGGAATGAGCCACGAGGCTCACGTCCGGACGCTGCGCCTCCTCGGCGACGAGGTGCTGCCCGAGCTGCAGGGGCTCCGGCGCACCTGAGCCGACGGCCTCAGTAGACCACCTTCGCCTCCCGCCAGGCGGCGAGCTCCCCCGCGTCGTGGCCGAGGAGCCCGCACACGATCTCCTCGTTGTGTTCACCGAGCAGCGGGGAGGACCCGTACGGCCGCGTCTGCGCCTCGGCGAAGCGGAGAGGGAGGCCCGCCATGCGGACCTCACCGAGCCGGGGATGGTGGGCCGCCTGGACGAAGCCCCGCGCCGCGAGGTGGGGGTCGGACGCGAGGTCGGCTCCGCTCTGCACGACGCCACAGGCGACGCCGACCGACTGGAGCCGCTCCATCGCCTCGTAGGCCTCCTGCGTGGCGCTCCAGCGGGCGACCTCGGCGTCGCGCTCGGGCGTTTCGGGCGCGATGCCGGTCTCCGCGCAGAGCCGCTGCCACTGCGGCTCACCGGCGCAGACGACCACGCACCAGCGGTCCTCACCCCGGCAGGGATAGCAGCCGTGGAGGGCCGCCTGACCGCAGCCGTTACCGACCGGCTGCGGCTCGTTACCGTTCACCGTCGTCGCGAGGTAGGTGGTGCCGAGCAGGTAGGCGGCCGCCTCCACCTGGGCGAGGTCGAGCAGCGCGCCCTCACCGCTGCGGGCCCGCGCGAGCAGGGCGGCCGTGACGAGCAGCGGGACGAGCACGCCCGCGAGGTAGTCCGGATAGACACCCTGCGAGCCGACCGGCTCCGGCTGCCCGGGGTGGTTCCAGAGGTAGGTGAAGCCCGAGAACGCGGTCAGCGTCGGGCCCCAGCTGCCGTACAGGCTGCGCGGCCCGCTCGAACCGAGCCCCGGCATCCGCGCGAGGATCAGGTCGGGCCGCACCGCCTTCAGCTGCTCGTAGCCGAGCCCGAGACGGGGCAGGACGTCGGGGCGGAAGTTCTCGACGACGACGTCTGAGCGTGCGACGAGCTCCATCAGGAGCTCGACGCCCGCCGGCTCCTTCAGGTTGAGCGTCAGCGACCTGACGTCGATGTTCGTCTCGAGGAAGCGCGACGAGGCGTCCAGGTCGGGGCCGAAGAAGCGGAACGCATCGAGACCGCCTGCCCGCGACTCGATCTTGATCACGTCGGCGCCGAGGTTCGCGAGCAGCCGCGCCGCGTTCGGGCCGGCGATCCCGGTCGTCAGGCTGACGACGCGCACGCCCTCGAGCGGGAGCGCCGCCGACCCGCCGCCCGTCGGGAGGTGCGCGGCGGGCTCCCCGCGGCTGGAGCCCAGGAGCGGCGGAGGCCGGGCCGCCGGCCGCTCGCCGTTGACGGTCGCGGGGAGCTGGGGGCAGAGGTAGGAGCCGAGGTAGGGATGCTCGAGCCGCCCGAAGAAGCCGCGCTCGCGCACGTGCGGGTCGGCGAGGAACTCGGAGGGCGCGTAGATCGGCAGGCACGGGATCCCGCGCGCCTGGAGGAGCTCGCTCAGCTCGAGCTTGGCGAAGCGGCCGGTGAAGCGCTCGACCGCCTCGTTGACGAGCGCGGCGTTCGCACGCCGGAAGGCGGGCACGAGCCACTCCTCGCCCTCGAGCTCGGGCGGGTGCTCCTCCCACAGGTCGAGGAAGCGCTGCCAGTGGATCGAGGAAACGAACAGGAACACGTGCCCGTCGATGCACGGGAAGATCCGCCCCGGCGCGACGTGCTTGTGCTGGCTGCCCTCGCGCCGGACGGTGATCCCGTCGAAGGCGAACTCGCGGATCAGGTGCTCCTGGCTCGCGAGCGCCTCCTGGATCGAGACGTCGACGTGGTCGCCGCGCCCGGTCAGCTCGCGCCGTCTGAGCGCGGCCACGGCGCCGAGCGCGGCGACGACCGAGCCGTAGTAGTAGGCCTGCGTTTCGGGTGCACGCACCGGCGGCGCCGTCGGCTCGCCCGAGATGAACATCAGGCCGCCCATCGCCAGCGCCACGATGTCGGGCGCGAGGTAGTCGGCGCGGGGGCCCGTCTGGCCGAAGCCCGTGACCGAGACGACGACGAGGCCGGGGCTTGCGGCTCGGAGCCGCGCGACGCCGAGCGCGCCGGGCGTTCCGCTCTCGAGCACGACGTCGACGCGGGCGGCGAGGCGTGCCAGCTCATCCTCGCCAGAGACGACGAGGCTTTCCTTGCCGCCGTTCAGGAACGCGAAGCGCAGGCTTCCCTCGGGGTGGGGGACACCGTCCTTGAACGGCCCCGTGTACCGGACGGGGTCGCCCCCCGGCGGCTCGGCCTTGATCACCCGCATCCCGAGATCGGCGAGGAGTTTGCCGGCGAGCTGCCCCTTCAGATCGGTCAGGTCGAGCGCGGTGTAACCCGCGAGCATCACGGGCGGGCGCGGATCAGGTTCCGCGCGAGCCGCCAGCGCATCACCTCGGTCGCACCCTCGGTGATGCGGATCGAGCGCATCTGACGGAACCAGCGCTCGAGCGGAAGCTCGGTGGTGAGCCCGATCGAGCCGTGGATCTGGATCGCACGGTCGACCACGCGGTTGACCATCTCCGAGCAGGCGATCTTGACCATGTACGACTCATCGCGGGTGTCGAGGCCCTGGTCGTAGCGGCACGCGCAGCGGTGCACCATCAGCCGCGCCGCGTGGATCTCGATCGCCGAGTCGGCGATCATGAACTGGATCGCCTGGCGCTCGGAGAGCGGCTGGCCGAAGGTCACGCGGGTCTTCGCGTAGTCGATCGCGAGCTCGAGCGCGCGCTGGGCGACGCCCAGCGGATGCGCGCCGTGGCCGAGCACCCGGCCGACCGTCAGGAACCGCTGGCCGAGTGCGAACCCGCCCCCCTGCTCGCCGACGAGGTTCGCCGCCGGAACGCGAACCTCGTCGAAGGCGATCTCCCAGGGCGCGTCGCCCATCATCGTCGGCTGCGGCCGCAGCAGCCGCACCCCGGGGCTCGCCAGGTCGACCAGGAAGCAGCTGATCGTCCGGCCGCGCTGCGCCTCGGGGTCGGTGACCGCGAGGACGGTCGCGAAGTCGGAGCGATGGGCGAGCGTGATGAAGCGCTTCGTCCCCACGATCACCCACTCGTCCCCGTCGCGCCGCGCCCTGGTGCGCATCGCCGACGGGTCGGTGCCGGCGTCCGCTTCGGTCTGGGCGAAGCAGGCCCGCAGCTCGCCCCGCAGGAGCGGATAGACGTAGCGCTCCCGCTGGTCCTCGTTGCAGGCGAGCAGGATCGGGCTCAGGTGCGGGCCGAAGAGCGGGTTCCCGCGAAAGGGCAGCGCGACGGTCCGCGCCACCTCCTCGCCGATCACCGCCCGCGCGAGCAGCCCGAGCCCGGCGCCGCCGAGCTCCTCGGGGACGTCGATCATCCAGAGCCCGAGCGCCTTCGCCTTCTCCTGGAGCGGCGCCAGAATCTCGGCCGGCAGCTCCTCGCGGTCGGGCACCGACATCTCGATCGGGATCAGCTCGCGCTCCACGAACGCCCGCACGGTCTCCTGAAGAAGCTTCAGCTCGTCAGGAAGCTCCCAATCCACCGGGCGAGTCTAACAATGCGAGTGTCAGACATCAGACGTCGCCGTCTCCCTATAATCCGCCGCGATGCCCTCCTACGAGACGGTGCTCGTCGAGCGCGAGAACGGCATCGCCTGGGTGACGCTGAACCGCCCCGAGAAGCGCAACGCGATGAACCCGACGATGCACTACGAGATGCTCGAGGTGCTCGACGAGCTTGAGTTCGACCCGGGGACCAGGGTGCTCGTCCTGACCGGCGCCGGGGAGGCGTGGTGTGCGGGGCAGGACCTCAAGGAGTCGTTCCGCGATCTTTGGGACAACCCCGCCGAGCTGAAGCGCTCCGGCGCCGCGGCGCAGGAGTGGCGCTGGCGGCGGCTCTATCACTTCCCGAAGCCGACGATCGCGATGGTCAACGGCTACTGCTTCGGCGGCGGGTTCACACAGCTGATCGCGTGCGATATCGCCCTCGCGGCGGAGGAGGCGACCTTCGGGCTGAGCGAGGTCAACTGGGGCACCTTCCCGGCGGGGCTCGTCAGCCGTGTCCTCGCCGACGCGATCAGCTACCGCGACGCGATGTACTACGTGCTGACGGGCGAGACCTTCGACGGCAAGGCTGCCGCCGCGATGCGGCTCGTCACCTTCGCCCACCCGCTCGCCGAGCTGCGCGAGCGGACGACCGCGCTCGCCGAGAAGCTGATCGCGAAGAACCCGAACACCCTGACCGCGTGCAAGGATGCGCTCAAGAACTCGGCGAGGATGGACTACGCGCTCGCCGAGCAGTACTTCGCCGCCCGGAGCCAGGCGCTTGGGGCGGTCGATCCCGACGGCCGCCGCCAGGGGATCGAGCAGTTCCTCGAGGGCAAATACAAGCCCGGTTTTGCCGCCTACGAGCGCGGCGAGTAGCCCCTCCCAAGGGGCTGCCTCGTCAGGGCGACGGGAAGGCTCTCCCGTTCGCGCAGCGGGGGCGCCGGCGAGCACTTTCGCGAGCGGGTCGCACCGCCGGCGCCTTGCACGCTCTCGGCCTCGGGTGGTTCGACCCCACGATGAGCAGGGGTTTTGCGGCTCGCCGGGCAGACGGTGCGAGCGACGCCGGCAGCGGCTCGATGCCAGTATTGCCAACGCCACGCGGGTGGGCGAAGCCGCCTTCCGCGATCTTCTTGACGATTGTCCGACTTTGAGTGATGATCACCCCCCTCACTCGTCGAACCGGAGGTGAAGATGGAAGCTTTCCGCAATGGACGCAGGCGCCGGGGAACCGAAACTCACGTCTACTCAGGCGCGTCGAGCGCCGGTGGTTGCTTCCCCGATCACAGCAATCCCTCAACCAGGTCGAGGCTCGGAGGGCACATGAACCAGTTCAAGATGAGACGCAGCGCGTCACTCGCAGCGTGCGTCCTCGTAGCTCTGACGGCCACCGCTGCTGCCTCGGCGGGGGGCTCCCGGGTGTCGGCTCCGGCATTGACGAACGTCTCGGTGATGGCGGACTACTTCCTCGGCTTCTACCACGCGCCGTTCTTTGTGGCGGAGGAGAAGGGCTGGTACAAGGCTGCCGGGATCAACGTCACCTACTACACCGGCACCGGCTCCGACAACACCGCCTCACAGGTCTCGGCCGGTCGCGACACCTTCGGGCTCGTCGGCGCGGACGCGGTCGCCCGCGCCGACTCGCACGGTGAGGGCATCACCGATGTCGCCCAGCTCATCGACAACAGCGGCCTCTGCGCCGTCGTGCGCGCAAACTCCGGCATCGACACGATCGCGCAGTTGGCAGGGAAGAGCTACGCCAGCGCACCCGGCGGGCTGACGACCTCGCTCCTTCCCGAGCTCGAGAAGGCGGCCGGTCTCCAGTCCGGGGCGATCAAGCTCGTCCCGGCGAGCTACACGGCGATCATCCCGGGCTTCCTGCAGGGGAAGTTCACCTCGATCGGAGGCTTCGACTACGGCGAGGTCCTCGAGGCCAATCACGAGGGCGTCCCGTCGAAGTGCATCTCGTTTGCGACCTCGGGAGTCCCGGTGCTCGGTTTCTCGCTGATCACGAAGAACAGTGAGATGACGAGCGATCCCCAGGTGGTCAAGGGGTTCGTGCAGGCGACCATCCGCGCCTGGATCTGGACGTTCGCCCATCCCCAGCAGGCGCTCGACATCATGGAGAAGATGGCGAGCAAGACCGAGCTCGAGGCGCTGTTCCCGAATTCCGTGAACCTGCTCGGCTTCAAGACGATGCAGAAGGACCTGGTCGGCCAGACCGCCCGCACCAAGGGCACACCACTGGGCTGCTCGAGCTCGGCGAACTGGCTCTCCATGGAGAAGACGCTGGTCGCAGGGGGAAACATCCCGAAGGTGATACCGCCGAGCCAGCTGTTCACGAACCAGTTCGTGGGCAACTGCTGAGGTCGACGAGCGGGGCAGCGAACGCCGGCGACACGCGGATGGATGGCGCGGAGTGACGAACTGCGAGTTGACGAACGGCGGGGTTGACGGCTACGACTTCGACAGGAGCCGGGGCCGTCAACCCGTCTCCCTCTCGGAACCGATGCCAGCAGCGAGTGTGACGACGTGGCGAAGCACCGGCGTGCGTGAGCTCGCCGCCCCGGACGCCCGGGCGCAGCAGGACGGACCGTCGCCGTGGTAGCCGGCGCGACGGCGTCGGATGCCGATCCCCTCGGGCCGTCGATCGGCGCGAAGCCGGAGCCGCCGGCGCAGCGGACGCGGGCGCGTCGCCCGGTCCCGTCGATCGTCTACCCGGCGGCGACGTTCGCGGTCGTCCTCGGTGCGATCGAGCTCACGGTTCGCTTGCTGCATATCAAGGAGTACCTGCTCCCGCCCCCTTCCAAGGCGATCAGCACCATGGTCGGCCAGTGGTCGCTCTTCCTGCCCGAGACCTGGGTGACCTTCAAGGAGGTGATCATCGGCTACGGCCTCAGCATCGCGGTCGCGGTGCCGCTCGCGGTCGCGATCGTCGCCTCGCCCCTGTTCGAGAAGTGCATCTATCCCCTGCTCGTGACCTCGCAGGTCGTCCCCAAGATCGCGCTCGCGCCCCTGTTTCTGATCTGGCTCGGCTACGGCACCCTGCCGAAGATCCTGATCGTCGCCCTGCTCGCGTTCTTCCCGATCGTGATCGACGCGGTGATCGGGCTCCGATCGATCGAGTTCGAGAAGCTCTACCTGGCCCGCTCGATGGGCGCGAACTCCCTGCAGACGTTCTTCAAGCTCCGGCTCCCGAACGCCCTGCCGAGCCTGTTCAGCGGGCTCAAGCTGGCCGCCACCTTCTGTGTGATCGGCGCGGTCGTGAGCGAGCTCGTCGGCGCGACCGCCGGCCTCGGCTACCTGATGATCGAGGCCGAGGGGAACCTGAACACGCCCGTCGTGTTCGGCGCCATCGGCTACCTGACGCTGATGGGCATCGCGATGTTCAGCGTGGTCGCGTTCATCGAGCGCCTTGCCATCCCCTGGCACGTTTCGAGACGCGCGGCGAACGCGCACTAGACCAGATCGGAAACGACGGCGGGAGGAGAAAGCGATGTCCGACTTGCAGCTGCGCTACGCGGGGGTTTCCTACTACGACAAGACGCGCGCGCTCGAGCGCGGCGAGCTCTCGCCCGAGGGGATCGAGCTCGAGTACATCCAGTTCGACCACGTCGGGGAGCTCTTCCGGGTGATGGCGCAGGACCCGACCTCGTTCGACGCGTCGGAGATGTCCCTCTCGACGCTGACGATGATGACGAGCCGCGGCGACCATCGCCTCGTCGGGATCCCCGTCTTCCCCTCCAAGGCCTTCCGCCACAGCCAGGTCTTCGTGAACACGAGCAGTGGGATCGAGAGGCCGGAGGACCTGAAGGGCAAGCGGGTGGCGATCCCCGAATACCAGATGACCGCCGCGGTCTGGATCCGGGCCTTTCTGCAGTACGACTACGGCGTCGCGCCCGCGGACATCCACTGGCTGACGGGCGGCCTCGATACGCCCGAGTACAAGGAGCGCCTGCACCACGACCCGCCGCCCGGCGTGACGATCGAGCTGATCCCGGGGGACAAGACCCTGCTCGGAATGCTCGAATCCGGTGAGGTCGATGCCCTCGCAACCGCGCGGCAGCCGGCGCCCTTCACCAACCGATCCGGCACGGTGCGCCGCCTCTTTCCCGACTACCGCGCCGTCGAGGAGGACTACCTGCGGCGGACCGGCTACTTCCCGATCATGCACACGATGGTCCTGCAGCGTGAGATCTACGAGGCGCATCCCGGCGCTCCGCTCGCGCTGCTGCGGGCCTTCGAGGAGTCGAAGCGGCTGGGCCGCGAGCGCCTGCGCGACCTCGACACCCTCGCGGTGATGCATCCCTGGGTCGCCGCCGAGCTCGACGAGCTGAAAGAGCCCTTCGCCGCCTTCGGCGGCGACCCGTTCGCCTACGGTGTCGGCCCGAACCGGCATGTGCTCGACGCGGTGCTCGAATACTCTCACGAGCAAGGCCTGTCGGACCGCAAGGTCGGGATCGAGGAGATCTTCGCCGCGGAGACGCTCGACTGGACGCCCGCGCCGGTGAGCGGGGAAGCGCCGGCCTAGAGCCCGAGCGGGGGGATCTCCGACCCGACCTCGCTGCCGTCGTCGGCGAGCAGCGTCGGGGTCGCGGCGGAGTAGCGGCTGAACAGCCAGAGAGGCTCGTCGCCGACCGAGCGGAACGAGTGCCTCGCGCGGGGTGGGATCACGAGCGTGTGGTCCGGACCAACCTCGGCCCGCTCGTCCTCGACGCGGAACTCCCCCCTGCCGCCCCGGACCCAGATAACCTCCTCGATCCCTTCCGGATGGCGGTGGGCGGCCACCTCTGTGCCCGGGTCGAGCCAGCGCTCGACGACGGCCATGCAGGTCGCCCCGTTCGAGGCGCCCGCGAGTACCCGGCCGCGGCTGCCGGGGCTTCCCTCCACGATCGGCTGCTGCTCGTTCTCGATCAGCCGGTAGCTCGCCATCACGCGCTCGCGCCCGCGACGAGGGTGGCGAAGCGCTCCATGTCCTCGCAGACGCGCTCGAACTCGTTCGAGCTCGACCGCACGACGAACAGGCCGACTCCGGCCGCCTCGTAGGCGGCGAGCTGTTCGGCCATTTCGTCGGGACCGCCCTGGATCGCCGCGCTGAACGCGCCGGGAAGCGGCTCCGGCCCGAAGTGGACGGGGATCCCGACCGTGACGGCGTACCCGGCGGTCGGAAGCCCGTGCTCGGAGCGGCGCTCGAGGATCTCGTTCAGCCCCGCGCCGACCTCGGCCGGGCTCAGCCTGATCGGGTACCAGCCGTCGCCGAGCAGAGCCGCCCGGCGTCGGGCCACGCGGCTGATCCCACCGATCCAGAGAGGTGGATGAGGCAGCTGGGCCGGCCGCGGCAGGAGCCTCGTGCCCGTGACCTCGTAGTGACGGCCCTTGAAGGAGATCTCCTCGCCCGAGCTTGCCTGCTTGAAGATCTCGATCTGCTCGTCGACGACGCTGCCGCGATGGGCGAAATCGGCTCCGAGTGCCTCGAACTCCTCCTCGCACCAGCCGACGCCGACGCCCAGCACGAAGCGGCCGCCGCAGAGCACGTCGAGGGTCGTGATCATCTTCGCGTTCAGGATCGGGTTGCGATAGGGGAGGATCTGCACCGCGATCCCGATCCGCACGGCGCGGGTCACCCCAGCCAGGTAGGTGATCAGCGTCAGCGCCTCGTAGATGTCGGACTCCGAGCTGAACTCGGCGACGCCGGTCGAGCTACCCACGTAGCGGCTCTCGGGGACAACCGGGAGCGCGACGTGGTCGCCGGTGAAAAGGTAGGCGTAGCCGAGCTCCTCCATTCGCACCGCGAAGGTCTCGACCGAGCTGGGGTCGGGGAAGCCCCCGAGGTTTGGAAGCAGCGCCCCGAACCGGGCCATCAGCGGAAGACGAGCCCGCCGTCGGCGTTGATCGTCTGGCCGGTGACAAACGCGCTGCGGTCGGAGGCGAGGAAGACGAGCAGGCCGACGAGATCCTCGGGGACCTGACGGCGCTGGATCGACTGCGCGGCGACGACGATGTCGATCGAGTGCGCGTAGGTCGCGTCGGCCGATTCGGTTGCCACCAGGCTCGGAACGACGCAGTTGACGGTGATCCCCTCGGGTGCGAGCTCGCGCGCGAGCCCGCGGGTGAAGCCGACCAGGCCGGCCTTGGAGGTGACGTAGTGCAGCGTGCCCGGCGTTCCGCGCTCCATCGTGTTCGACGAGATATTGATCACCCGGGCAGCGCCCGAGGCGCGCAGGAGCGGGAGGGCCTCGCGGACGCAGAGGAAGGAACCGCGGAGGTTCACGGCCATGACCCTGTCCCACTCCTCGACCGAGATCTGCTCGATCGGCGCGCGCGGAAAGACCCCGGCGTTGTTGAAGAGCACGTCGAGCCGCGGCTCCCCGGCGAAGCTCGAGACCTCCTCCATCAGCCGCCGAACCTCCTCGGCGCTCGTGATGTCCGCCCGGGCGGAGCGGGCACGGCCGCCCGCCGACTCGATCGCGCCCACCACCTGCTCGGCACGCTCACGGCCCTCGGAGTAGTGAACGACGACCGCTGCGCCCTCACGCGCGAAGGCCTGGCAGGCTGCGGAGCCGATCCCCCCCGATCCGCCGGTGACGAGAACGATGCGGCCCGCGAGCTCCATCTCAGGCTCCGCTCAGCGTCGGCTGGCGAATGGCGGTTCGGGCGGCGCCCTTCAGTCCGAGCATCTGCCGCGCCTCCTCGGGGCTCGCGACCTCGAGCGAGAGCTCGCCCAGGATGCGGACGATCTTCTCGACCTGATCGGCGTTCGACTGTGCGAGCTCTCCCTTGCCGAGATAGATGCTGTCCTCGAGGCCGACCCGGACGCTGCCGCCGAGAATCGCCCCCATGGTCACCAGCGAGGTCTGATGGCGTCCGGCGCCGAGCACCGACCAGATGTAGTCGTCGCCGAAAAGCCGGTCGGCGATCGCCTTCATGTGCATCAGGTTCTCGGGGTCGGGGCCGATCCCGCCGAGGATGCCGAAGATCGTCTGGACGAAGAGCGGCGGCTCGATCAGGCCTCGCTCGACGAAGTGGGCGAGGTTGTAGAGATGGCCGATGTCGTAGCACTCGAACTCGAAGCGCGTCCCGAGGGCGCCGAGCTCCCCGAGCAGGCGCTCGATGTCCTTGAACGTGTTGCGGAAGATGAAGTCGCGCGTCATCTCCAGGTACTCGGGCTCCCAGGCATGCTTGAACTCCCTCACCCGGTCGAGCACCGGGAACAGGCCGAAGTTCATGCTCCCCATGTTGATCGAGCAGAGCTCCGGCTCGAAGCGCCGGACGGCCTGCGTGCGCTCCTCGAGGGTCATCCCGTGGCCGCCGCCGGTCGTGATGTTGACGATCGCATCGCACCCGGCGCTGATCTCGGGCAGGAAGCGGGCGAACACCTCCGGGTCGGGCGTCGGCCGTCCGCTCTCCGGATCGCGTGCGTGCAGGTGAACGATGGCGGCGCCGGCCCGCGCGGCCCCGATCGCGCCCTCCGCGATCTCTCCCGGCGTGATCGGGAGATACGGGGAGACCGACGGCACGTGGATCGAGCCCGTCACCGCGCAGCTGACGATCGCCTTTCGCCGCCGCGTCATCCTCGGAGCGCCTCCACCCGGCCCGGGGCCGGCGACGCTGTCGCGGGTCGCTCAGACCGCATGCGTCGTTCGCGTCGCGTCGAGCCGCTCGCCCTCGACGCCGCCGATCTCGACGACCTCGTCGAGGTTGTCGACGAAGATCGTCCTGGGGGAGGCCGAGGAGAAGCCACCCCAGATGTGCAGGCGTTCCTCGCCGAGCGCGACGAACCCGTGCACGGAGCCGCCCGGGATGATCACGGCATCGCCCGCCGACAGAACGGCCTGCTCGCCGTCGATGCGGAAGTCCATCTGGCCGCTGAGCACGGAGATGACCTCCTCGACGTCGGGGGGATGGGAGTGCGTCGGCGCGCCGACGCCGGGGTCGAACCACTGCTCGCCGATGCAGATGCGCTCCGAGCCGGTCGATGCGGCGGCGTGAAGGGTCGTCTCGTTGCCGGGCCGCCAGGCGACTTTCGGGGACTCGCCCCAGTGTACGAGCTTCATGCGATCACCTCCCGGGCTCCGATCACCGCTGACCGCCTCCAGCGGCGGATGCCTGACACCCGCCTGCGCAACCTAGTCTATTGTCTGACACACGAGCCGTGCAAGGCGGCCCGCCGGTCTCGGCCCGGCCCCCAGGGAGGATGCGTGCCCCATCCCGACAACTCGAACTGGATGTCGCAGCTGATGGGGCGCCCGGTCAGGCTCGAGCGCCCGACGTCGCCCGACGACATCCCGGCTCGGCGCGAGAAGTTCGACCTCTCGGCGACAAACAGCGAGCCGCTCGCCGAGGTCGCCGAGGCCCACCGGGCCGTTCCGCTGCGGGCGCGCCGCGACGGCTCGGCGCTGACGGTCGACGTCTACGTCCCGCGCGGCCAGGCGCCGTTCCCCGCGCTCGTCTACCTCCACGGCTCGATGTTCTGCCTCGCGAGCGCCTGGGATTTCCGCAAGCTGGCGCGCCGCTACGCCGAGCAGGGGTTCACCGTCTTCGTCGTCGACTACGCCCTCGCTCCCGAACGGCCGTTTCCCTGGGCGGTCGAGGACTGCGTCTACGCCCTGCGCTGGGCGGCGGCGAATGCCGGCGCCTATTCGGCCGACCCGGAGCGACTGCTCGTTGCGGGCGACTCGGCCGGCGCGAACCTGGCCGCCGCCTCGATCGCCTACCTGACGGGCAACGACGCGCGCGAGCTCGACGAGGGCGACCTCGCCGGTGCGCCTGGGGCGCCCGTGGGCGCGGCGCTCTTCTACGGGATCTTCGACTTCCCGCTGCTGATGCAGGAGCCGTTCTCGAACGTGGGCTCGATCGAGGTGATGGGCAACCATGCCTACCTCGGCCCGCACTACCTGACCCTCCACCGCGACCCGCTCGTCAGTCCGGCGCTTGCCGATGTCTCGGGCTTCCCACCGACCTACATCAGCTGCGGCGCCGAGGACTCGTTCCTCGGGCAGTCGCTCTCGCTCGCGAAGGCGCTCGCACTCGCCAACGTCCCGCTGACCCTCTCGGTCGTCCAGGGCGCCGACCACGCCTTCGCGCAGCTCGAGCACGTGCTGCCCCAGGCCGCGGAGGAGATGGAGCGGGTCTTCAGCTGGCTTCGCCGGAGCGCCGCGGTCGTCGAGGCCGGATGAGGGTCGGCGTCTTCCAGGAGGCCCACGTCCCGACCGGCACAACCGTGCACGAGCGCTGGCGCGAGGTCGTCGACGAGGCCGTGCTCGCCGACGAGCTCGGGTTCGACTTCTTCGGGGTCGGCGAGCAGCACTTCGGCGGGATCATCGTCGACGGCCACGAGCTGGCGACCTCCTCGACGCCCGAGGTGCTCCACTCCTTCATCGCCGCCCGGACCACGCGGATCCACCTCCGGCCGATGTCGGTCAACCTGATCCCGTTCAATCATCCGGTCCGGATCGCCGAGCAGCTCGCGGCCATCGACGTGCTCTCGGACGGCCGCGCCGAGCTCGGCGGGGCAAGGTCCAACAACCCCTGGACGCTCGAGGCGTTCGGTATCCGGGCCGAGAATACCCGCGCCTACAGGAACGAGGCGCTTCGGGTGATCGTGGCGGCGCTCTCGCAGGAGTCGTTCGAGTTTCACGGCGAGTACTACGACATCCCCGAGCGCCGGCTCGTGCCGCGCCCCGTCCAGCAGCCCCACCCGCCGATCGCGATCTCGGCGACCGGCGTCGAGTCGCACCGCGAGGCGGGGCGAATGGGGATAGCCGTGATGATGGGCAACACGAGCGCCGGTTGGGAGTACGCGCAGGAGTGCGCGGAGGCCTACCGGGCCGCAATCGCCGATCCCGAGCCGATCGGGCCATGGCTGAACGATTCGCTCGGGATGATCAGCACCGCGGTCGCCTGCGCGGCCACGCGTGAGGAGGCGTTCGCCGACGGCGGCCCGGTCGCGCTCCGCTGGATGGAAGCGATCATGGAGCTCTACACCATTCTCGCCGACAAGGCGCCCGACTACGCCTACCTCGGGAACATCCGCAAGCTCGAGGGCAGGATCCGGGACGTCGACTACCTGGTGGAGTCCTCGCCGTACATCACGATCGGCACGCCCGCGTTCTTCGTCGAGCGAGCCCAGCGGCTGCACGAGATGGGCGCCGACGAGTGGATACTCCGCATCGACGGTATGGGGCACGAGGCGAACCTGCGGACGATCGAGTTGATCGGAAGGGAAGTTCTGCCCGCGGTGCAGAAGCTCTCGCGCCTTCCGGGAGCTAGCGGAACGCGGGCATGACCTCGTCGGCCAGGATCCGGAGCGTCTCCCTGGCATCGGCCAGCGAGAGGCCCGGTCGCTGCGGCCGGAAGACGATCTCCGTGACGCCGGCGTCCGCGTGCTCGCGCAGCCTCCGTATCACCGTCTCGGGGCTGCCGATGAGGTAGGCGCCCTCGGTGTCGACGTCGGGGCGGAAGGCGGGGGTACTGCCCGCGGGCGCCGGCGTCGGCTCGAGGAAGGGCCGCGCGAGGGTGCGGGCCTCCTGGTCGGTCGAGCGGACGGCGACGTCCCGAAGGGCCGGCAGCGCCGCGCCAGGGCCGCCGTGCTGCTCGGCGAAGATCGGCGCCAGGCGCTGGATGTCGGCGAGCGTCACGGTCGTGCTCGCCACCCAGGCATCGCCGTAGCGGCCGGCACGGCGGACGCCCGGCTCGCCGGTCGCGGCGACGTGGAGCTGCGGCTTCGGCTCGGCGCGCAGCGTGATCACGGCCTCCTCGAGGCGGTAGCCGGGCCCCTCGGCGGTCACCGGCTCGCCGTCGAGGAGCTTGCGGATGAGCCGCAGTTTCTCGGTGTAGTGCGCGATCCGGCCGGCCGGCACGCCGAACGCTGCGTCCTCCTCGGGCCGGTAGCCGGCCCCGACGCCGAGCACGAACGGCTTGTCGGTCATCGCGGCGAGCGTGAGGGCCTGCTCGACGAGCTCGACCGGGTTGAGGAGCGTCGCGAGCAGGATGCTCGTGCCCACCTGCAGCTCGCCGGCCTCGGCCACGATCCGCCCGAGCATGGGGATGGGCTGGAGCATGAAGACGTCGGGCGGGACGAGGAAATGCTGCCCGCAGACGACCGAGTCGAAGCCGAGCTCGCGGATCAGGTGGACGAGCTCGATCCGCTCGCGGATCACCTCCCTGACGTCTCGCTCGACGGGGTGCTGCAGTGAGAGGTAGAGGCCAAAGCGCATCGCGGAGGTCTGAGAGTAGGCGGAGGTCTGAGAGTAGGACGGTCTGAGAGTAGGTGGAGGTCTGACAGTAGTCGGTTTCCGGCGCGAAACGCGTCTCACGCCGGGCGAAAGAGCGGCAGGTTACGGCCGTCCTCGACCGCCTCCCAGGTGAGCACCACCGGCAGCTCGCAGCGGACCTCCGCCGGATCGCAGCCGACCACGTTCGTCATGAGCAGCGGCCCCTCGACGAGCCGGACGAGGGCGACGACATACGGGGCGGCGGGTAGCGGCGCGGGCGCGCGCTGCACCGTCGTGTGGGAGTAGACGACGCCGGAGCCGACGGCCTCGTCCCAGCTGAGGTCAGCGGACCCGCAGGCGAGGCAGAGCGGCCGTGGGTAGTGCTGCCGATTACCGCACTCGAGGCAGCGCTGCAGCAGCAGGCGCCGCTTCCGGGTCGCGTCCCACCATTCGGCCCACTCCGGCCCGGGCTCGCCGAGCGAGCGCAGCCCGCTCAGCGGTCGCTCCCGAGCACGACGGTGGCGTGGGTGGAGAGCTCGCCGCCCGTGCCGTGGCAGAGTGCGATCTCGGCGCCGGCCACCTGACGCTCGCCGGCCTCGCCGCGGAGCTGCCGCACGGCCTCGACGATCAGGAAGATCCCGAACATGCCGGGATGGCAGTAGGAGAGGCCGCCGCCCGAGGTGTTGAGCGGGAAGCTCCCGCCCGGCCGCGTCCGGCCGTCCTCGACGAACGATCCGCCCTCGCCCCGCCTGCAGAAGCCGAGCCCCTCGAGCGTCAGGAGCACCGTGATCGTGAACGAGTCGTAGAGCTGGACGACGTCCACCTCGGAGATCGAAACGCCGGCCATTTCGAGGGCGCGGGGACCGGAGACGGAGGCACCCGTGGCCGTGAGGTCGGGGATCTGACTGGCGCCCATGTTCGTGCTCGCCTCGCCGTGCCCGAGCACCAGCACCGGCGGGCGCCTCAGCTCCCGTGCGCGCTTTATCGAGGTGAGGACGACCGCGCCGCCGCCGTCTGTCTGGAGGCAGCAGTCGAGCCGGTGGAGAGGCGAGCTGATCGAGGGCGAGTCGAGCACCTCCTCGAGCGTCAGCGGCCCGGCGCCGTGGCGGAATGCGACCGGGTTCAGCAGCGCCCAGGCGCGGGCTGCGACCGCGACCTCCGCCAGCTGCTCGGACGTCGTGCCGAACTCGTGCATGTGGCGCTGGGCGGCCATCGCGTAGAGCGAGATCGGGCGGAGCGGACCGTAGGGGACCTCGAACTCGGTCGACGGGACGCCGATCTCGACCACCCCCTCGAGCCGCCGCGTGCGGGCCGAGCGCTGATTGGAGCCGTAGGAGACCACGGCGACCTCGCAGAGCCCGTCGCGGATCGCGCGGGCGGCGTGGGCGACAAACAGGTCGAACGAGCTGCCGCCCGCCATCGTGCTGTCGGTCCAGGTCGGCCGGAGCCCGAGGTACTCGCCGAGAAGCGTGGCCGAGAAGCGGGAGAGCCCGGTGGTCGCGATGCCGTCGACGGCCGAGAGCGGGAGCCCGGCGTCCTCGAGCGCTCGCCGGACCGCCTGCGCGTTGAGCTGGAGCGGCGTCAGGGCGCTGACGCCGAGCTCGGACTCGGCGACGCCGGCGATCGCCGCTATCGCTCCTCCGCTCAGCGGCACGCCCGCTCAGGCTCCGGCGAAGACCTGCGCGAGGAGCCGGAGGAAGTTCTCGCCGAGGATCTTCAGCACGTCCTCGTCGCTGTAGCCTCGCTCGACGAGGGCATCGGTGATGAGTCCGGTCTTCGCCATCGAGTCGAGCCCCGTCGTGTAGTAGAACTCGAAGGGGAACTCGCCCCCGCCGAGCTCGGGGAACTTACCCAGGAAGCTCGTCTTGCGCTCCTCGAAGTCCTCGCGGGTCATGCCCTCGCTGATGTCGAGGCCGATCCCGACGTGGTCGATCCCGACGAGGTCGACCACGTAGTCGATCTGGTCGACGAACTCGGCGAGCGTGGCGCCGCGCTCCTTGCCGTGCGGCGACATCAGGCGGGCGATCCCGTTGATGCCCATCACGCCACCGGCGGCGGCGAGCGCCCTGATCTCCGCGTCGGTCTTGTTGCGGGCCACGGGGTTCTTCGCGTAGGCGTTCGCGTGGGTGAACGACACCGGGGCGCGCGAGAGCTCGATCGTGTCGAGCGTCGAGCGGACGCCCGTATGCGAGAGGTCGATCAGGATCCCGAGCCGGTTCAGCTCGCCGACGAGCTCGCGCCCGAAGACGCTCAGTCCACCGTTGGCCGGCTCGCCGCATCCGTCCGCGGCGAGGTTCCGCCGCTGGTAGGTGAGCTGGACGATCCGGACCCCGAGCCGGTGGAAGAGGTCGAGCTTCTCGAGGCTGCCCTCGAGCGGGTCGGAGTTCTGGAAGCCGAGCAGCACGGCGGCCTCGCCGCGGCGCTTCGCGTCGCGCAGGTCGTCCACCGTACGCGCGACGGCGATCCCGTCGCTGCGGTCGATCGCCTGGAGCAGGAGCGAGAGCTTCCGGACCGACTCCGCGAACCCGTCCCGGAACGAGACCGTCAGGTTGACCGCGGTCACGCCGCCCGCGCGCATGATCTCGGGAAGCAGGAACGGGGCCTCGCGGCTCTCGGGCGCCGCGACCTTGCCGCCCGCGAGCGCGTTCACGACCAGCGCGCGGCGGTGGAGGTCGGCGGCGTGGGCACCGAGCTCGACCTCGGTGCTCATTCGTGTGGGCTCAGGGCGGGTAGGGGCTCGGTTGCGCCCTCGTCGCGCAGGATTCCGAGCGACGAGAAGACGCGGCGGATCTCGCCGGCGTAGCGGCCGAACTCGGGTGTCTCCCTGATCGACAGATGCCGTGGCCGCGGCAGGTGGATGTCGAGCACCTCGACCACCCTGCCCGGCCGCCCCGAGAAGACGACGACCTTGTCGCCCAGAAAGACCGCCTCGGAGATCGAGTGCGTCACGAACATCACCGTCTTTCCCGATCCCAGCCAGATGCTCTGCAGATCGAGGTTCAGCTGATCGCGGGTCAACGCATCGAGCGCTCCGAACGGCTCGTCCATCAGCAGAAGCGGCGGATCGTGGAGCAGCGCACGACAGATCGAGACGCGCTGCCGCATCCCGCCCGAGAGCTCGAAGGGATAGCGGCCCTCGAATCCGCTCAGCCCGACCAGATCGAGCAGCTCGTGGGCACGCTGGAGGTACTTCCTCTTGTCGTAGCCCCGCCGCAGCTCGACCTGGAGCAGGATGTTCCCCATCACCTTGCGCCAGTCGAGCAGCACCGGCTCCTGAAAGACGATCCCCAGATCCGTGTACGGCTCTCGCACGAGCGTCTCGCCGATCGTGATCGAGCCTCCACTCGACGGGATAAGCCCGGCGACCATCAGCATCAGCGTCGACTTGCCGCAGCCCGAGGGCCCGACGACGGAGACGAACTCGCCGGCCCGCATCTCCAGCGAGCAGTCCTGGAGCGCGAGGATGGGCTCCCCGCGCGTCTCGTAGATCTTCGAGACGTTGTCGATCGTGACCCCGACGCGACTGTCGGGTGTCTCTCGAGCTTGGAGAGTGGCCACGTCCCTCGCTAAGTCAGACAATCGAAGGCGCTAGTCTAACCGCTCGTCTGCCGCACGTCAGCACAACGGTCGCGTGCTGTACGCGCGAGCTCTGTACCGCGATCCGAGGAGAGGCTCATGCTGATCGTCGACCACGAGGAGCAACCGGTCGTTTCCTGGCGGCCCGGGAACCTGACGGTGCGGCATTGCTCGCAGGCGCTCGGCTCGCAGCACCTGACAGCGGGTGAGCAGTGGTTCGAGCCCGGGACCGGCGCGCCGATGCACAGCCATCCGGAGGGTGTCGAAGAGGTGATCGTCGTTCTCGAGGGAAGCGCGAGGTTCATCGTCGACGGGGAGGAGCTCGTCGTTTCGAAGGGGCAGTCGATCATCCTGGCGCCGCTCAGCCATCACGGTTTCGTCGCGCTCGAACACCTCCACATCGGCGGCGGCGGGCTCTCGAGCGCCGTTCAGACGACCGTCTTCGACGAGGAGCCCGAGCTGATCTACGACATCGGCGCAACCGACGGCGTCAAGCTGGACGAGCACCGCCGGCTGCGGGCGAGCTAGGGCTCCGGGCGGCGCAGAAGCCGCCGACGGCGCGCACGAAGGCCTCGGGTTGCTCGCGGAAGACGTAGTGGCCGGCGCGCGCGATCACGTGGAGCTCGGTGTGCTCGGTCTTCGCCGCGATCCGCTCGAAGAGCGCCTGGGCGAGGGGGAGCGGCGCGGAGACGTCGTTGGCCGCCCATACCACGAGGGTCGGGAGGCCCGTGCCACGATCGTCGAGGTCGGCGAGCGCCTGCCGGCGCGCCGCCAGGATCGACGGCATCCACACCTCCTCGCGTGCGGCCTCGGCCCGCTCGGCCGCCTCGCGGCTCTCGGGCCGGCCGGCGATCTCGAAGAGGCGTTCGACGAAGCCGTCGGTCACGTGTGTGCGTGACCAGGACTGCGCGTCCGGCTCCATCCGCACCGTCTCCCGCGTCGGGGGCCCGGGCGGGATCGTCCGCGCCAGGTCGAGGTAGAACTTCGTCCAGGGGAAGCGCGGGTCGTCGGGGGCGAGGGTGTTGCTGTCGACGACGACCAGCGTGCGGACGAGATCGGGCCTGTCGAGCGCGATCCGGCTGACGAGCAGGGCGCCCATCGAGTGCCCGACCAGGTGGGCCGGCCCGAGCCCGAGTGCGTCGAGAAGCGCGGTCGCGTGCGCCAGGAGCGCCTCGAAGGTGTAGCCGGCGTCGTCTGGCGGGTTTCCGGTATGGCCCTGGCCGAGCTTGTCGAAGGCGACGACGTGGAAGTCGCGCGCGAGCTCGTCGAGGACGAGGCTCCAGCAGTCGAGCGAGTAGAGCGAGCCGAAGCCGCCGCCGTGTACGAGCACGAGCGGCTCGCCCGCGCCGCCTTCCCACAGGCGTGTCGAGACGCCTGCGACCTCGATGGCACGCAGGCGCGCGCGGTCGAGGAGGTCAGCTCGCGCCGGGTTCAGTCCGGGATCACCGCCACGCCGTCGACCTCGATCAGCCAGTCCGGATCGGCGAGGCCGAGCACCGCGAAGCCGCTTCCTGGCGGGTAGGGCGGCTCGCTGAAGTACCTCTCGCGCACCGGGCCGATCTCCCGCAGGTAGCTGGGGTCGGTGACGTAGATGTTCAGCATCACGAAGTCGGCCATCGTCCCGCCGGCCGCCTCGACGAGCGCTTTGAGCTTCCCGAAGCAGGCATCTGCCTGCTCGAGGATCCCGCCCGGAACGGTGGTGTGGGTCGGGCTGTTCGGCGCGGCGCCGGCGAAGTAGACGTGCCGGCCCTTCGGGGCCTCGAGCGCCCGCGAGAACTTGTGGCCCGTCCCCATCGTGGGGTGCAACCACTCACGTCCAGCCATGTCTCCTCCTGGTGTCGGCCCGGGGCGGCTCGAGGGTGGGCGCGGGCGCCCTCGCGAGCGTGTCCGGCGCGGGGTGATGTGCTCTTTCGGCTCCTGCGGGCTGTCGGCCCGGGACGACCATAACCGATCGGCGACGCGGATGTCCGACAACGGGGACCGCCGACATATAGTCCCGGGCGATGTCGCTGTCAGGGTCCCTGCGTCGTCGTCTCGAGCGAACGCCTCCCGGCTATCACACCCCGATCGGACGCATCCTCGCGATCTACGCGGGCCTGATGGTGGCCGTGCTGCTCGTCTCGCTCGACCAGACGATCGTCGCGACCGCACTGCCGCACATCGTGTCCGACCTCGGAGGGCTCTCGAACTACTCCTGGGTCTTCTCGGCCTACCTCCTCTGCCAGACGATCACCGTGCCGATCTACGGCAAGCTCGGCGATCTGTACGGCCGGCGCCCGCTGCTCCTCGCGGCGATCTCCATCTTCCTCACCGGCTCTGCGCTCTGCGGCGCCGCCCAGAACATGACCGAGCTCGTCCTCTTCCGCGGCCTCCAGGGGCTCGGCGGCGGCGGCCTCTTCTCGCTCGCCCTCGCGGTCGTCGGCCAGCTCGTGCCGCCGCGCGACCGGGGCAGGTTCCATGGCCTCTTCAGCGCGACGTTCGGGGCCGGCGCGATCCTCGGTCCGGCGGTCGGCGGGCTGATCGTCGACAACGCGAGCTGGCGCTGGATCTTCTACGTCAACCTCCCGGTCGGCGGGGTCGCGCTCCTCGTGATCGCGCTGACGTTGCAGGAGGGCGCGACCCGCAGCGAGCGCACCGTCGACTACGCAGGAGCGGCGCTGCTTGCAGCGGGGAGCGCGACGCTGCTGCTGGCGCTCGTCTGGGCCGGCGCCGCCTCCTCCTGGCTCTCGGCCCGGGTGCTCGGGACGCTCGGCGTCGCGGTCGCACTCCTCGCCGCGTTCGCGCTGGTCGAGCGTCGCGCTCCCGAGCCGATCCTGCCCTTCCGCCTCCTGCGCGAGCCGATCGTGACCGCCGGCGCGGTCGCGACCGGGCTCTCGGCGATGTGCATGTTCGGGACCGTCGCCTTCGTGCCCCTGTTCGTCCAGGGCGTGATCGGGGCCTCGGCGACCTTCTCGGGCCTCGTGCTGACCCCGCTGCTGCTGGCCACGGTGTTCGCGAGCATCCTCTCGGGCCAGTGGATCTCACGCACGGGCCACTACCGGGCCAACGCCCTCATCGGGCCGCTGGCGCTCGGCAGCGGCATGTTCCTGCTCTCGCGGATGGGCACCTCGACAAGCAGCGCCGAGGCGGCGCGCAACATGGTGATCGCCGGCCTCGGCACCGGCCTGATGATGCAGGTCTTCCTCGTCGCGGCGCAGAACGCCGTCCCGGTGGGGGTGATCGGGACGACGACGGCGCTGCTCCAGTTCGCCCGAGGGATCGGGACGACCTTCGGCGTCACGCTCTTCGGGGTGATCGTCAACCAGGGCCTGCCGCGGCGGCTGCGCGGTCAGACGGTTGCCCACAGGCTCGCCGATCCCGCTCGCTCGCAACTGGCCAGCGCGCTTCACCCGGCCTTCCTGCTCGCGACCGGAGCCTGCGCCGTCGTCCTGCTCGTGGCCTTCTTCGGGATCGAACAGCGTCCGTTGCGCCGGAGCCTCGAGGAGGTGCCGGTGGCGCCGGCACACCCCGACTCGACGGTGTCTGCGTGACGGGAGACCCGATGCGGCTCGCGCTGCTGCGCCCCGAGGGGTTGACGCCGCAGCAGCGGGTGCTCTACGACGCGATCGTCGCCTCGCGCGGCCCCGGGATCGTCGCCGGGGACGGGAGCTTGCGCGGCCCGTTCAACGCGATGCTCCACCATCCACTGCTCGGGGCTCCGCTCCAGGAGACCGGCGCGGTTCTGCGCTACAGGGGGCTGCTGCCTCCTGCCGCACGGGAGCTTGCGATCCTGACGGTGGCGGCCGCGTTCGGGGCCGAGTTCGAGTGGCACGCCCACTCGTTGCTCGCGGCCGGGCTCGGCGTCCCTCCCGAGCCAATCGAGGCGATCCGGCGCGGTGAGCTCCCGGTGCTCGCAGACGACGTGGAGCAGGCGGTCGTCGAGGTCACGCGCGCCGTCCTCGCGCGCAGCGAGCTCGAGGAGGAAAGCTACGTGCGCGCGGCCCGCCTGATCGGCGAGCCGGGGCTCGTGGAGCTGACGACGCTCGTCGGCTACTACGGCACCCTTGCCATGCAGATGCGGCTCTTCGGCGTGCCGCTGCCGCCCGGCGCCACCCCGATTTTCGGCCCCGGGAACGTCTGACATATCATCGCGGCGATGCGGTTCGGGCTCCTCCAGGAAGGCCTCTGTGACCCGGGCACCGACGGTCACACGCGCTACCGGGAGATGGTCGAGGAGGCTGTTCTCGCCGAGGCGAGCGGCTTCGACTTCTACGCCAACTCCGAGCAGCACTTCATCGTGAGCGAGGACATCGTGAGCGTCTCGGCGCCCGAGGTCTTCCTGACCTACGTGGCGGCGAGGACGACGAGGTTGCGGCTCCGGACAGCCTCGACCGTCCTGCTCGAGTTCAACAACCCGGTTCGCGTCGCCGAGCGCGTCGCGACGCTCGACGTGCTCTCGAACGGCCGCGCGGAGCTCGGCACGGCGAGGTCGAACAACGTGGGCACACTCGAGGCCTTCGGGATCGACCCGACCACCACCCGCGCCCAGTGGACTGAGTCGCTGCAGGTGGTGATCGCCTGCCTGACGAGCGACCCCTTCGAGCATTCGGGCGAGCGCTGGACGATCCCCCCGCGGACCCTGTCGCCGCCCTGCCTGCAGCAACCGCATCCGCCGGTGTACGTGTCGGCGTCCGGACCCGAGACGCACGCGATCGCCGGCAGGCTCGGGATCGGCGCCATGACGGGCGCGAGCATCATCGGCTGGCAGCACGTCGAGGACTGCGCGCGCGCCTACAAGGAGGCCGTCGCCGACCCCGAGCCGCTCGGCCCGGCCGTCAACGACGCGCTCTGCTTCGCGGCGCTCGGCGCGCACTGCGCCCCGACAGCCGAGCAGGCGTTCGACCAGGCGCGCAGGCCGGCGATCGCCTTCCTGCGCCGGATGCTCGGCCCGGGCGCGATGTACGACTCGCTGCGCACGGCCTCGCCCGACTACGGCTACCTCCAGGGCGTCTCGGAGGAGACGCGCGAGCGCATGGACGACCTCGAGTACATCGTCTCGGTCGCTCCGTACATGTCGATCGGGACGCCGGAGTTCCTCATCGACCGCTTCCGCCGGCTCGAGGCGCTCGGCTACGACGAGCTGCTGCTCCGCATCGACGGCATGGGTCACGAGGTCAACTGCCGCTCGATCGAGTCGTTCGGCAGGGAGGTGATCCCGGCATGCCGTGCCGGCGCGGCCGCGGGCTGAGCGAGCGGCGCTAGAGCGCGGGCGGCGCTCCCTCCCGGTCGCGCAGCTCGGCGAGCAGGCGGGACTGCTCGTTCGCGACGATCATCAGGCCCTCGTCGACGCCCATGCCCGGCTTCGCGAGCTGGACGTCGGCCTGGGTCGCGATCGCGATGTGGACGGCGACCCGGGCCGAGAGGTCGGTCTCCGCGCAGCTGCCGCCGAGGTAGGCCCTGACCCCCGCCCGGTGGCATTCGCCGACCGCCTCGATCGAGTTTCCGACCGAGCCCAGGTCGGGCATCTTGATCTGAACCATGTCGCACGCCGACGCGGCGAGGAATGCGCGGACGTCCTCGAGCGTGTTGCACCAGTCGTCGGCGACGATGGCCACGGGGAGGCCGTCGCGGCCGAGCCGGGCGCGGATCGCGGCGAGCCGCTCGATCTGCGCCCCGCGCGAGGCCGCGATCACCGGTGTCTCGATCCTGAGCTCGTACGGCCTCGCCGCCTCGGCGACCCGCCGGAGGTAGGCGCAGATCCTCTCGTCGTCGTCCCCGAAGACCTGGCCCGCGATGCCGTAGAGGTCGAAGTGCAACACCGGCGAGTAGTCGCCGGCGGGCGCGAGCAGGCCGATCCGCGCGACGATCCATTCGACGTACTCGACGAAGGTCTCGCCGTTTCGCCCGAACTTGAGGACGTTGTTGATCAGCCCGTGCGGGAGCGCGTCGATCCGCTTCATGATCATCTTGTCGGCGTTGCCGCGGCTGAGCTCGCCGGTCTGGGCGAAGATCGGCACCGGCGAGGGCGTGAGCGGGAAGGCGAACTCGCGGCAGATCACCTCGGCCATCGTGCGGTCGCGCGAGCGCGCCGCCGCGGCGAGCAGCGCCTGGCTCGCCCCGTAGGCGATCGCCGTATGCGTCAGACCGCACTCCGCGAGGATTCCGGTCACGGCCCGGTCGGCCTCGCGGAAGGTGCTGGTCTCGCAGCCGGTGAGCGCGGGGACGAGCCGCTCCCTCAGCAGCGGCAGGTAGTGGTGGCCGAGCGGCGGGTCGCGGTCGGCGACGCCGGGATACTGGACGCTGATCGCGTCGCCCCAGACCAGCGAGTCGTCCTCGAGTCTCAGGCCGATCCCGATCCCCGTCGCGGGGATTCGGACGGCGTCGAAGCCCTGGGTCAGGGGTGTGCCGCTGATCCACCCCCCGTCGGAGCGGGCGCCAGAGCGCACCGCGGCCTGGTCGTCGTAGAAGTACCCGCCGCGGATCGGCTCGACGAGGACGCGGCTGATCTTCACCGGCGCCGGCGGGGCGCGCCGCCACGCATCAGAACTCGACCTCGATCCCCGCACCCTCCCGCTCGGCGAGGCGCAGGACGTGTTCGGCGGCGGCCAGGTCCTCCACAGCGAGCCCGAGCGACTTGAAGACGGTGAGCTCGGACTCCGACCGGCGTCCCTCGACCGTCCCGAGCACGAGCTCGCCGATCTCGCCACGGATGTGGTCGGGCCCGATCGCGCCCTCTGCCGCGGCGAACAGGTAGTCGCCTGACTCGTTCAGGGCCGACTCGCGGCGGTCGACGTAGAGCGCGGCTGCCGCCATCGTCGCCGTGTCGAGCTCGCGTGTCGTCGGCTTGCTCGACCCGACCGCGTTGACGTGCGCGCCATCCTTCAGCCACGCGCGGAGGAGGATCGGCTCCAGGGCAGCGGTCGCGGTGACGACGACATCGGCCTCACGCACGGCCTCCCGCGGCGTCGCGACCTCCTCGACGCCCTCGAGCCGGGAGGCCCGGCCGGGCGTCCTGCTCCAGACGACCACGCGCTCGAACGGCAGGACAGCACGCATGCCCTCGAGGTGGAAGCGTGCCTGGGTGCCGGCACCGAGGATCGCGAGCGTACGCGAGTCCGGGCGCGCGAGCAGCCGGGTTGCGAGCGCCGAGACGGCCGCGGTGCGGATCCCGGTGATCGCCGCTGCGTTCAGGATCGCCCTCGTCTGACCGGTCAGGCCGTCGAAGAGGGCGATGAACCCCTGATGGGTGTCGAGCCCGCGCCGGGTGTTGCCCGGCGACACGCAGGCCGTCTTGAGGGAGTAGAGCGCCGGCTCGGGGCGGTAGGCGGGCATCAGCGCCATGAACGACTCCGAGCCCGCCGGGCGCAGGAAGGTACGGAGCGGGTTCTCGAGCTCGGCGCGGGTGAGCGCCGCGAGCACCTCCGCCATCGGCTCGATGCACTCCGACACGGGCATCAGCCGCTGGACCTCCTGCTTGCTCAGGACGCGAACACTCACCGCGACGGGTGAGCTTATTCGTTCCGTCGAGCGGATGTCAGACACCCTGGCCATCGCGCAGCGGGCCGGCCTCCGGCGCGGGTCGCGACCCCCGACTCCGCGGCCGCGACGTGATCACGATGACGATCGTCGCGAGCGTCATCGTCACCGGCATGAGCCAGCGGACGAACCCGTAGCCGAAGGCGCCTGCAAGCGCACCCGCCGCGATCGCCCCGCAGCCGACGCCGCCGTCGAAGGCGAAGTTCCACAGCGAGCTCACCACGGCGTCGTCGCGCCTGGCGATCCCCTCGAGCATGCCGATGTAGGAGGCGGACATGAACGCGCCGAAGCCGAGGCCGAGGAGGACGGCGGCGATGAACAGGCTCACCGCGGCCCTCGACTCGGCGAGCAGGGCCGCGCCGGCGAGGGCGGAGAGAAGCCCCGGGAGGTAGAGCCGCTCGTTGGTGACGCGCGCACCGATCACGCCGATCCCGGGGCGGGCGAGGAGGCGAGCCGCGCCGAAGACGAGCAGGAAGGTCGCGGCGGAGGTCAGCCCCACCCTGGGCAGCGAGAGCGGGATCACCGTGAGCAAGGCGCCGAACGTGAAGGTGACGAGTGCGAAGGAGCCGAAGAGCGCGACCACGGTCGGCGAGCGCAGAGCCGCCCGGAACCCGTGGGTGGGCGTCGGCTCGACGCCGGTCCCGCCGCGGACGGCCGTGCTCGCGGCGACGGCGAGCAGCCCGAGCCCGCAGGCGACGCCGAGCGCTGTGCGCAGCCCGAACGCCGACAGTAGCCAGAGCGCGAACGGGGGGCCGAGGACGGCCGGCATCCCCGCAGCGACGCCGTAGATCCCGACCGCGAGCGTCCTGCGGCCCGGCGGCGCGAGCGAGGTGATCAGCGAGACCCCGATCACGAGCGACACGCCGAGGCCGAGACCCTGCAGCGTTCCGCCCGCGAGCAGCAGCGGGAAGCTTCCGTCCCACGCTGCGAGGATCGCCGTACCTGCGCTTGCGACGAGGAGCGACTCGCCAAGCAGCCTCGCCGGCGACCGCCTCGACATCAGGCCCGGCGTCAGCAGGTTGGTCACGATCGTCGCGAACGCGAGGGCCGCGGTGACAAGGCCGGTCTCGGAGTCGTGGCCGGTCGCCTGCCGGACGGCGATCGGGATCACTCCGATCACCATGTAGAGGTTCCCGAACGTCAGGAAGACGGCGATCAGGCTCGCCCTCATCTGCGGGGTCAGAAGCCTCCCGGGCGCCTCGACCCGCGATCCGCTCGCCCCCGCCGCACTCATCCTCCCGCCGGACGCCGAGAGGCCGCGAACGGGAGAGCGACCATGCGCCAAGTCTCGCAGGGAGGCCGGGAGGCGGTCAACGAGCCTGCTCGCAAGGCCCGGCGGGCATGCGCGCCGGGGGCGAAGACGACGGGAGCACCCACGCGCGTCGGCCGCGCCATTGCTCGGCGCGGCGAGGCGGAGCTCGGCCATATCCGCGAGCGATCGGTCGATCAGACTGCCGGGCCTCCGCGGGCCGAGGTAGGCGAGGGCCCACGGCATGTCGATCAGTCCGCCTCTCTCCGTTCCGACCTCGAGCCGCGGCGGGAGGTCGCGGCCGTGTCGGAGGACGCAGGGAGGCGAAGGCGACCACGAGGGGCCCGGCCCGAGCGCGCCCAACCCCGGCAAAGGCGCGGACGCGGCCACCGGGTGCCGGTGGCGAAGGCGCCGAGGAGCAGCCCCGGTAGGGCCTGAGCCCGGAGCCCGACCGCGAGCCCCGGTGTGACAACGACGTTGATCACGAGAGGCGGCGCACGAGCGGTTCGGCTGCCCTCGGGGTGAGCTCGAAACGACCCCCGGCGAAGCGGCGGGCCGGCCGCGAGCGTCGCGAGCCACGCGGGAGGGATGGCGTTGTCCCTCTCTGGCGGGTGAGCCCTCGCGACGAGCGTCATCGACGGCCCCTACGATGAGGCTCTGATGTCGGACATTCTCGAGCGGGCGCCCTTTCGCAGCCTCGGGCTGCGCGGCGTGTCCGTGCCCGTCTCCCGGGCAGGGCCGGGAGACCCGCTGCCCATCCTCGCGGAGTTGCCCGGCCCCGCTGCCCGTCCTCACGACAGCTCCGACGCGCCGCGTGCCGGCGCGCGCGGCCGGCTGTCCGCCGGGCCATCCGGGAGCGGTTGATGGACGGCAGCGCGAGCCTCACCGAGACCGAGGCCGACACGCTGGCCGCGGTTCTCGCCCGCCTGATTCCGAGCGACGAGCATGGCCCCGGAGCGGCCGAGGCGCAGGTGCTGGCTTTCATCGAGCGTGCGCTCGCCTCCGACCTGAGCGCGTCGCGCGCTCTTTACGCCCAGAACCTGACGGCCCTCGCTACATGGGCGGCGGCCGAGCACGGGGCTCCGTTCGCGCGCCTCGACGCCGCGGCGCAGGACGCCCTGCTCGCCCGGCTCGAGGACGGGTCCGCGCCGGGCTTCTCGCCGGCGGCCGACGTGTTCTTCGAGCTCGTCCGGCTGCACGCGATCGAGGGAATGTTCGCCGACCCCCGCCACGGCGGCAACCGGCGCCACGCAGGCTGGGACCTGATCGGGTTCCCGGGGCCCAAGGTCGTCTTCACGGCCGCCGACCAGGCGCTCGACGTCGAGGTGACGGCGGTCCGGCCCGATGCAGGCTGAGCACGAGGAGGCCGAGCGTCTGGACCCCGCCGACGTCGTCATCGTCGGGCTCGGGGCCGCCGGCGGCATCGCCGCCGCGCGTCTCGCGGAGGCCGGGTTGCGGGTCGTAGGGCTCGAGGCCGGGCCTCGACTGACGAGCCGCGACTTCGCGTTCGACGAGCTCGAGACCGACTTCCGCAACCGGCTCGGCGACGTGAAGGTCAACGACGAGGTCCCGACCTGGCGGCCCGATCGGCACATGGAGGCGACGACGAGCCACGCCGGGCGCACGGTCAGCCTGATGGTCAACGGCCTCGGCGGCGGGACGATCCACTACGCCGGCCAGCACTTCAGACTGGCGCCGTGGCACTTCGAGCTCCGGAGCGCGAGCGAGCGCCGGTACGGCGCGGGCGCGCTGCCGGCCGATTCGACCGCGAGCGACTGGCCGATCGGCTACGAGGAGCTCGAGCCCTACTACGACGCTGTCGAGCAGGAGCTCGGCGTCTGCGGCCGGGGCGGGGCGAACCCGTTCGAGGGGCCGCGCAGGGCCGACTACCCGCTCGAGCCGCTGCGGCGGACCGGATGGACGGAGCTGATCGCGGCGGCGGCGCTCCGGCGCGGGTTGCATCCGTTCGCGGGCCCCGCGGCGATCCTCTCCCGGCCCTTCCGAGGCCAGCCGGGTTGCACCTACTGCGGGTTCTGCAACTTCAATGGCTGCCACGCCGACGCGAAGGCATCGACCTACCTCAACGTGATCCCCCGCGCGGAGGCGACCGGGAACCTCGAGGTCGTCGCCGGGGCACGCGTCCTGTCGCTCCCGGTCAACCGAGACGGCCAGGCTGCGGGGGCGCTCTACCTGAGCGGCGGCCGGACCCGCTTTCAGCCCGCACGCGCCGTCGTCCTCACGGCGCACACCTTCGAGAACACACGGCTGCTCCTGCTCTCGCGCTCGCGCGCGTTTCCCAACGGCCTCGCCAACAACGCCGGTCAGGTCGGACGCAACGCGATGAGCCACGTCTTCATCGTCCTCGACGGCGTCTTCCCGGGACGCAAGCTGAACCGCTTCGGGGGCACGTGGCCTCAGTGCACCTCGCTCGACGACCTCAACGCCGACAACTTCGACCACACCGGCCTGGGGTTCGTGGGCGGCGCCGTGATCAGCGCCGTCCAGGAGGCAAAGCCGATCGCCACCGCGCTCTCGACGCCGGCATCGGTCCCGCGCTGGGGCGGCGCGTGGAAGGCGTGGCTCGCCGCGCACGGCAACTCGGTCGGGCGGCTGATCGCGCCCGCCGAGAGCCTCCCCTACGAGGACACCTTCCTCGACCTCGACCCGCGCGTCGTCGACCGCGCCGGGGTGCCGGTCGTGCGGATCACCAGCCGGATCCACGAGCAGGAGGAGCGCAGGCACGATTTCCTGGTCTCGGCGATGTCATCGCTGCTGCTCGAGGCCGGCGCTGCCGAGACCTGGCTCGCCCGCCCTCTGCTGCCGGCGGCCCCGTTTCAGAGCACGTTCGGCGCGACGCGCATGGGGGACGACCCTGCGGCCAGCGTGGTCGATCGCTGGTGTGTCGCCCACGAGGTTCCGAACCTGGTCGTCGTGGGGGCATCGAGCTTCCCGACCTCCGCCGGCTACCCGCCGACAGCGACGATTCAGGCGCTCGCCTGGCGCGCCGCGGAGCGGCTGGCCGGCTCGCTCGTCTGACCTCCGTCTCCTCAGCGCCGCTCGCTCGGTGCCGGGACGGTCGATCGGCGCGGCTCGATCACAACCAGCACGAGCGCGACGCTCATGGCCCCCGGGAGCAGCCAGAACGCCGTTCCGTAGCCGGCGATCGCGGCCGTGACGCCGAGGAGGGCGCCGCCGAGGCCGACGCCGCAGTCGATCGCGATGTTCCAGGCGGTGGTCGCGATCGCGAAGCCGCCTGAGCCTGCGCGGGCCAGCATGTCGAGCTGCGAGGAGCTCTGGAGCAGGCCGTAGCCGGCACCGAAGAGCACCCCCGCGGCGATCACGAGCCCGCCGGGCCCGTCTCCCGACGCGAAGCAGATCAGGCCGGTCAGCGAGGAGAGGGCGCCCGGTACCACGAGGACGCGCGGCCCGGCGCGGTCGACGATCCTGCCGCCGAGCCAGCGGGCGATGTACGCGCATGTGCCGAACGCGAGCAGGAAGCTCGCGGCAGAGGAGAGCCCGCCCCGGAGAAACCAGAGCGAGGCGAAGCTGAGCGCCGCGCCCCGGGTCAGGCTGACGAGCAGGAACCACGCGAATGGCCAGGCGAGCGCCGGCTCGGAGATCGCGCCCAGGAGACCGGCGCCGCGGACCCCTCCCGCGGCGGGCCGCGGCCGGAGCCAGAGGCACGTGATCGCAGCCACGATCGCCACGACGCCCGCCACGAGGAATGCGGGACGGGCGCCCGCGTGGTCGAGCAGGAAGACGCCCCCCGCCGGTGCGAAGACCGGTGGGACGCCGGAGGCGAGCCCGGCGTAGCCGATCACCGTACCGCGGCGCCGGGGCGGCGCGAGCTGCGCGACGAGCGTGCCCGTGGCGACCGTCGCACAGCCGAAGCCGACACCGCGCACCGCGGTCGCGACGAGCAGGACGGCGATGCTGTGCTCGTCGGCCGCGTAGGCGAAACACGGCAGTCCGAGCAGGGCGAAGGCGCCGATCAACATCCGGCGGACCTCGTGGCGCCTCATCGCGTCCGGCATCCGGAGCTGTGTCGCCACGGCGGGGAAGTAGAAGAACGCCGTCACGAGCCCGGCGCCGCTCGCGCCGCCCGTCGTGGCCACGACCGCCGGCAGCACGGGCACGAGCAGCGTCGTGCTGACGAAGAGGAGGAACAGCCCCGCGATCAGGAGCCTCAGCTCGCGCGTCAGGAGCCGCTCGCGTTTCACGGCACAGAATACGATTCCATCTCGACGGGTCGGCACAGGAGCGCTTGGCTCGCGGCTCGCCGGGTCGGAGAGGAGGCGAAGGAGTTCACTTGCCGGGTTTCGGGATCCTCGAGGAAGCCGAGAGCCTCGCGCGCGAGCGGTCTCGCGAGCTGCTCGCCGAGACGGTCGTCGCCGAGGAGACGGGCCTCGAGGGCGAGGCCGTCCGGGGGCGGCGCTTGCCGGGGCGCTTCCCGGGCGGACGCGGGGTCGCCTCACCCGAGGTCTTCCGGACGGTCGTCGCCAGCCGCCGGCAGGGCACGGGCGGGCGGCGGCAGCGGCGGACGAGCCGACGCCGTAGACGCCCCGACGGGCGGCACGGCTGACGGCCGCCGCGGCAGCGAGCGAGCGCACCGCCGATCTGCACCGTCGGGCGGTGATCGTCAACGGGCTCTGCGGGTCGATGTCGCTCCCCCGCTCGCGCGAGGCCGCCTTCGACCTGCCCGCCGTCATGCGTCGGGGCGGCGTCACGGCGGTCAACCTGACGATCTCGGTCTCCGACGGCTTCCATGCCACCTGCGACAACCTCTCCCACCTGCTCGGGGCGATCGACCGGCAGGCGGCCGACGGCGTCCGGGTAGCCCGCACGGCCCGAGACATCATCGCCGCGAAGGAGGGCGGCGGCGCCGCGATCATCCTCGGCTTCCAGAACTCGGACCCGCTCGAAGGCAGCTTCGAGAAGCTCGACGTCTTCCATCGCCTCGGTCTGCGCATCCTGCAGCTGACCTACCAGCGCCGAAACCTCGCCGCCGACGGCGGCGGTGAGCCCGCGAACGCAGGGCTCAGCGTGTTCGGGCGGGAGCTCGTCGCCGAGCTGAATCGCCACAGGATCCTGATCGACCTCTCCCACACCGGCGTGCAGGGGACGCTCGAGGCCATCGAGCTCTCCGAGCAGCCAGTCTCGATCACCCACTCGTGTCTGCAGAGGTTCAACCCGGTCCCGCGCAACGCGACCGACGACGAGGTCGTCGCGCTCGCGGCCAAGGGCGGCGTCTTCGGGATGAACGGGATCGCGCGGCTGATCTCGCCGACCGGCCGCCAGGAGGGCGCCACGATCGGTCAGTTCGTCGACCAGATCGACTACCTCGTCGAGCTCGTCGGCGTCGATCACATCGGGATCGGGCTCGACATCAACGAAGGGCTGACGCCGGAGCTTTTCGAGCGGCGACGCAGGGGCTTCCTGACCGAGTTCCCGGAGCTGCGGATGGGCGGCGACTTTCCGTTCGAGCACTACTATGCGTTCGGGCTGACGACGATGGCGAACGTCCATCTGATCACCGGGGAGCTGCTCGCCCGGGGCTACGGCGACGACGAGGTGCTCAAGATTCTCGGCGGGAACTTCGTCCGCCTTCTCGCTCGGGTCTGGGGCTCATGAGCGTTGGGCAGCTCCTGGACGGTAACCCAGACCCTGACGGCCACACCTTCCTGACCTCGATCGGCCGCGCGCAGCTGCAGCGCTCAGGTCAGGATGCAGATGACGGAGGCGATCAACCGCGGCGACTTCGGCCCCGGCGAGAAGCTTCCCTCCGAGCGCGATCTCGTGCAGACCTGCGTCAGCCGGGTGAGCGTGCGCGAGGCGATCCGAGCGCTCGAGGCCCTCGGCGTTGGCAGGAGAAGCCAGCGCTTGGACCGCCTGACCGTCGACTGATGTCGAGACGATCGCCGCTCATCCCGGGAACGGGCTTCGGCTCGGCCACGAGCGCCGGAAGCGCGCTGAGAGAATCCCGCCGGGGCTTGGGCCGGTGTCCGCTCGACCAAGGGAAGGAGCCCGGAGCATGAGGTTCGGAATCGTGCAGGAAGCCTATTTCACGCCGGGCATGTCGCTCCAGCAGCGCTACCTCGACATGATCACCGAGGCGGTGCAGGCCGAGCGGTCGGGCTTCGACTTCTACTGCACCTCCGAGCAGCACTTCGGCTTCTCGGAGGGCTATCTCGTCGATCGCGCCGACAAGTACCACCAGCAGAAGAGCGGCACGGTCTCCGCACCCGAGTCGTTCCTCTCCTACGTCGCCGCGCGGACCGAGCGGATCCGTCTGCGGCCGACGTCGGTCGTGCTCCTCACGTTCAACAACCCTGTCCGCGTCGCGGAGTGGATCGCGACGCTCGACGTGCTGACCGACGGACGTGTCGAGCTCGGGACGGCTCGCTCCAACAACCTGAGCACGATCCAGGCCTTCGGGGTCGTCCCGAAGGACACAAAGGAAATCTGGCGCGAGTCGCTCGAGGTGATCGTCAAGGCGTTCACGGAGGACCCGTTCTCCTTCGAGGGTCGCTGGTGGTCGTTCCCCGCCGCACGGACGTTGACGCCGAAGCCGATCCAGAAGCCCCACCCGCCGATCTTCGTGTCCGCCTCGAGTGTCGCCACCCACCGGGGGGCGGCCGAGCTCGGGCTCGGCGCCATGACCGGCGGTTCGATCGTCGGCTGGCAGTACGTCGAGGAGGCGGCGGCCGCCTACGTCGAGGCGATCCGCGACGCCGCGCCCCTGCCCGGGTCGGCGGTCAACAACTCACTGGGCTTCTTCGCGACGCGGGTCAACTGCGCCGAGACGGCGGAGGAGGCGCGCGCCGCCATCGAGCAGACCGCGCTCGCGTTCATCGACATCAACATCGGCCCCGGCGGCCGCTACGAGCAGCTCGCGCCCACCTCGCCCGACTACGGCTACCTCGGGAACATCCGCGAGATGCAGGAGCACATGCACGATCTCGGCTACATCATGGAGCGGACTCCGTACGTGTTGTTCGGGACGCCGGATTTCCTGATCGAGAAGTTCAAGCGGCTCGAGTCGATGGGCTACACCGAGCTGCTGCTCGGGATCGAGGGCATGGCCCACGAGGCGAACATGCGGGCGATCGAGATGCTCGGCACGCACGTCCTTCCGGCATTCGCGCGCGAGCCCGAAACCGTCTCCTCGATCCCGTCGCGGTCCGAGGCAACGCCTTCGGGGCGCACGCCACAGCGCTGATTGCCCCTGCTATCCGGCGGGGCTCGAGCGGAGCGCGACGTGGCCGACGACCTCGAGCCCGAAGCCCTCGAGTCCGGCGATGGGGCGGGGGTGGTCGGTCAGGACACGGATCGTGCGTAGGCCGAGATCGGCCAGGATCTGCGCTCCGATCCCGTACTCGTCCATCGGCGATACGGGGTCGGTGTCGCCCTGCACGTGCCGGTTGAGGCGCCGGTCTGTCACGGAACCGACGAGGTAGAGGAGGACGCCGCGGCCCTCCTCCTCGATCAGCTCGAGCGAGCGGCGCACGTCATGGCTGCACGTGCAGGCGCTCGAGCCGAACACGTCGCCCACGAGGCACTCGACGTGGACCCGGACAAGCACGTCGGGCGAGCCGTCGACCTCGCCCTTGACCAGCGCAACGTGGTGCGCGCCGGTCAGCTTCTCTCGGAAGCCAAAGGCGGTGAACTCGCCGTGCCGGGTCGGGAGCCGCGCATTCGTGAATCGCTCGACCAGCTTCTCGCTCAGCCGCCGCAGCGCGATCACGTCGCCGACGGTGACGAATGGAAGCCCGTTGGCCTTCGCGTGGTCGACGAGCTCGGCGCCGCGGGCGACGCTCCCGTCGTCGTTCATCACGAGCGCGAGGATCGACGCCGGGATGCAGCCCGCGAGCTTCGCGAGGTCGATCGCGGCCTCGGTCCGGCCTGCCCGACGCAGGACGCCGCCGGGCCGGCCGCGCAGCGGGAAGACGTAGCCGCCGCCCGAACCGAACTCGTCCCGCGTGCTCGCCGGGTCGATCGCCGCCTGGATCGTCCGGGCGCGGTCCTGCGTCGAGGCTCCGTACCCGTTGGCCGTTCGGTGCGCAATCGATGCGGTCGGCTGCCAGTTGTGCTCGCTCTCGATCAGCGTCTCGAGCCCGAGCTCGGCACAGCGCTCGTCGGTCAGGCAGAGCCGCACGACGCCGAGCGACTGACTGGTCAGAAAGGCGATCGCGTCGGGCGTCACGAACTGAGCGGCGAGCATCAGATTGCCCTCGGCGTCGTCGAGGCTCGACTCGGCGAGAACCACGTAGCCCCCGTTCGCGAGCGTCAAGGCGGCCTCGCGCGCGGCCTCGGCGTCGCTGTGATCGGTCGCGCCGCTCAGCGGGCCTCTTCGCTCGGGACCACCGGGAGCACGAGTGCCGAGGCACGGTGGCGGTCGTGGAAGACGGTGTGTCTCGTCGTCCTGCTCGAACAGACGTGCCACGGGTAGTGCACCTGCGAGACGCCGGGAGCCGGGCGGGGGTTGCCGCGGTAGTCGAGCGACATGATGCGCAGCCGGATCCGGTGCCCGCGGCGGAAGACGTTCGCGGTCGGTGAGATCGCGATCGCGTACTCGACCGGCTCGCCGATCGGCACCGGTTCGGCCCGCGTGTGTGGGTGATACGGCTCCCAGGGCGTCGAGCGCTCGAGGTCGAGCGCCCTGTGGGATGCCTTCAGGAAGCCGCGTGTCAGCTCGCGCGCCGAGCCGGCCGGGTCGACATCCTCGAGCGCGACGATCCAGTTCGTGTCTGACTGGTCGATCGCCGCGTGGAGGGTGAGCGCGAGCGGTCCGATCACCTCCATGTCCTCGGTGAGCGACGAGGTCGCGTAGGTGAGGCCCGCGATCTCGGTTGTCTCGCTCAGCGGCTGCTGTAGGAAGGAGTCACTCGACTCGTCGGCGTGCTCGACGCTCTCGCTGAGTTCGCCCCACGGACGCAGGTAGAATGTCCGCCAGTCGGTGCGAGCGAGCGGCCATTCGTGCTCGCGGCGCCAGGTATTCGACCCCATGACGAACAGCCGGATCGGCGGCTCGTCCATCACGCCGTTGTCGATCCCCTTCAGCCAGTGGTCGTACCAGCGAACGACTTCCTCGTCGTAGCTGCGGGCGAGCGGCCGCTCCTCGTCGACCGGTCGGTCGATCTCGATCTTCCCGGGCGCGTCAATCCCCGCAAAGTGGCGGAAGGTTCCGGTCAGGTGCATGTGTGCGTACGCCCACCAGCCCGAGCGCGCGTAAAAGGGGACGCGGATCCGGTCGTAGACCGTGTATGCGGAGCGCTCCCAGTAGAACTCGCCGTCGAGCGGCCGCATCAGGACGTCGAAGAACGAGGGGTTCGTGACCGGGTTGTCGACGATGTTCCAGAGGTTCGTGTACATGCGTAGGTCCTCGTCGGCCTTGGCCTCCTCGACCAGCTCCGCGAGCTGCTCGGGTGAGAGCCCCTCGGAGGTCACCGAGACCCGTTGGCCGAGGGTCGAGCGCGTGTAGAGCTCGTAGAAGAACGTCTGGACGATCCCGCCGTGGTGGGTCGCCTCGCGGTAGAAGTCCGCGACCGCGTTCCAGGGCATGATCGCCTTCAGGTGCGGCGGCTGCTCGGCGGCGACATGAAGCTGGATCGTGCCGAAGTACGAAATGCCGACCATGCCGACGTTGCCGTCGCACCAGGGCTGCGACGCCATCCATTCGACCAGGTCGTGGCCGTCCTCGGCCTCCTGCCGGGACATCCAGCCGCGGTACTCGCCCTCGGACTTGTTGACCCCGCGGCAATCGGCGATGACGTGCACGTACCCATTCGCGGTCAGGAAGCGCGGGTCGCCGGCCTCGACGCCCCCGTCCCAAAGCGGGCTCCCGGGTGGCTGCGCCAGCGGCTGGATCGACTGCTTTCCCTTTCCGTAGGGGGAGAGGGCGAGCAGCGCCGGAAACGGGCCGTCGCCCGCCGGGCGGTAGACGTCGGCAGCGACACGGACACCGTCGCGCATCGCCACGGCGAGGTCGCGCTCGACGATCATCGCCCCTGCGCTCACCGTGGGAGCTCGCAGATCGCCTTGATCTCGACGGGTATGTCCCGGGGCATCGAGGCCATCCCGCACGCGGGGCGTGCGTGCAGGCCGCGCTTCTCGCCGAAGAGCTCGACGTTCGTCTCGGAGAACCCGTTCACGATCGCGGCCCGAGCGAGAAACAACGGGTGTCCGTTGACGATCCCGAACGCCGTGACCCAGCGCGCGCCATCGAGATCGATCCCCTCCCCGAGAAGGCCGTCCACGGCCTTCGGGGCGGTCAGCGCCCCCGCCTCGCCTCTCTGTTGGAGCGTGAGGCCGACGCCGAGCTTGCCGGCGTGGGGAAGCTCTGTCCCCGAGAGCGATCCGTTGCCAGATGAGTAAACAAGGTCGGTGGCGCGCGCCCTGCACTCCTGGCGCGACCGCGGCTCTCGCAGCGGCGAAGGCAGCTCAAGGCCGCGCTCGGGAAGGCGCGATACGACGGCCGACGGCATCGCCGCGACTATAACCGCGCGACCGAGAACACCTGCCCGTCCGAGAATGGCCCCGTCGGCCGGGGCCGCACGCGGGGCGCTGCAAATCCCGCGCCGCCACAACCGGCGCGGCGCCGAGCGGGCACGGGGACTCCTTGCGCGCGAGGACTCATACGGCACCCAGCACGCCCCGCGCCAGGCCCCGAGCCGGCACAGCCAGCCCTGCGAGGTGCCGCTCCAACCTGTTCGGGGAGGGATCTTCGACGGCCAGCCCTGTCGCTCAAGCGAGGCGCCGCCGTTGCCATACGGCACCCGGCCCTCGCGGCGACGATCGCGCTGAACAATGACCAGTCGGCCGGGAACGAACCCGGCATCCGGCGCCGCCCATCGCCCTGACGCCATCAGGGCTGGAGCCTGTCGCTTCCCGGCGGTTCGACCCGTCTTCCGGGCAGCAAGGACACGTGAACCCTCGAGCCAGGGCACGATGCCGAGCGGCTCGACACCGATCCGCACCAGGGCGGGCGAATCGAGCCGCGAGAAGCCTCCGAGCTGGCGGAGTGTCAAAACACGGCGTTCATCGACGGCGAGGAATGCTCAACGGCGGCGCGAGGCCGCAGCTGAGTGCTGCCATCGCCTGCTCGCAGAGCGAGCCAACCGCGTCTGCCCGTGCTCGCGTAAACACAAAATCACGGCGAACAACGGTTATCCGGGCGTATGGTTCAGGTTACCGAGCTGTGAACAGAGGGGGATGGCGTGAAACGGAGCCGTTGGCGGTCCGGTCCGTTGAGATCGCACGGGTGGTGGGCGCTCGGGATGCTCGGAGCGCTGATCTGCGCGACGGCGCCTTCGGCGGGCGCCAATGTTCGGATCCTCGCCGCCTTCGCGACGGTGTACGGGACAGCCCAGGGGGTCGAGGTCTCCGACGCGTCTCTCGATTCGGGCAGCCCTCCGGATGGCGTCGACTCGACGAGCGTCGCCGAGTACGCCGTGAATCTGACGTTCTCGTTCAAGGTCAGCTCAGCAGGGGCGGTCACCGGCGCTGGCCAGGGCACCTACGCCGCGGTGCATGTGCATCTCGAAGGTCACAGCGGGCCAAAGGGTGCGTTCTCCTGTGACGCGCCGGTTTCTGGCAACACCTTCCCGGTCGTCGTCGGCGGTCGGGCAACAGGCCGGCAGGCCTTGCTCTCGCTCGCGATTCCCGACGCAGCGGA
>Ga0302325_10002753_pt1 | contig 42331 bp, 30 predicted proteins | sample Palsa_T0_2_FD_201948 | JGI IMG/M metagenome (GOLD analysis project Ga0302325, IMG submission 201948) | Peat permafrost microbial communities from Stordalen Mire near Abisko, Sweden - Palsa_T0_2 | ecosystem: Environmental > Terrestrial > Soil > Palsa > Peat permafrost | place: Sweden: Abisko... | reverse complement strand
TACGCGCAGAGCGCGCCGTCGATCGTCAACAGCTACACCACGTACAACATCACGAGGATCTACCGGATCTACCGCAACGCGGCGACGCCGCACGGCGTGATGGTCATCGGAACGAAGTCGTTCCAGAACGGTCAGTTCCGGAGCATCCGGGCAACGACGCTCGCGAGCGCGAGGCTCTCGAACGTCGCCGTCTTCCGGAACGTCGTGCCGGTAACGCCGACCGCGGCGAACCTCCGGTACACGCAGGCCGGCCCAACGCGGATTGCCTCGATCGCCCCGAAAACGGCGTTGTTCGAGCGATTTGCCCCACCGGCCGAGCGACCAACCCAATTTGCAGCGGTCCGCTCCAAGGTGACGGACGCGACACAGCAGCTCTTTGCCGCGCATCCAACGATGCCGGGTCCGGTACTCGCCAAGCAGGTACGCAACGCCGCGAAGCCGTCCGTCACGACGGCACACGACGAGAGCGTTCCGAACTCGGACGAGCGTAAATCGGAAGCGGCAAACGCAACCGAGCGCAAGCCGGAGGCCGCAAACGTAACCGAACACAAGACGGAAGCGGCAAACGTAACCGAACGCAAGCCGGAAGCGGCCGCGCATCCGAACGAATCGTCGGCGTGGCAGCGGTTCGGCGAGATCCGTGGGCAGTCGCCAAGTGAAGCGAAGGGTGCGTCGAGCGCACACGAGACCGCCGCAAGCGCTCCCGACCGCGGAACGGTTCCCGAGCGAGCGACGACGGAGCATGCGACGGCGCAACACGCGACGACGGACGCTGCGGCGCAACCACGCTCAAACTCCGAGCGCGACGAGTCCCGTCCGGCAGCGCCGACGTACCAGCACGAGTCGGCCGAGCACTCGGTCTCGGCACCAGAGCGCACGTACACGGCGCCCGAGCACACGTACTCGGCACCGGCGCACTCGGCTCCGGAACACGCGTACACGGCGCCCGAGCACACGTACTCGGCACCGGCGCACTCGGCTCCGGAACACGCGTACACGGCGCCCGAGCACACGTACTCGGCTCCCGAGCACACGTATTCGGCACCGGCGCACACGTACTCGGCACCGGCGCACACGTACTCGGCGCCCGAGCACACGTACTCGGCACCGGCGCACTCGTACTCCGCACCGCAGCATCAAAGCGCTCCGGCACCGCAGCATCAGCCTGCGGCGCAACACCCCGCTACCGCGCCGAGCAGTCACGGCGGCGGGAACGGCAACGGCGGCGACCACCACGGGAACGGTGGCGGACCCCGTTAGACTCCCGACCTCCGAGGGAGAACAGCGCCCGGGCAATCGCCCGGGCGCTGTTCTTCTTCCTCCCGAAACCGTGCGATTCTACTCGCTGAACCGGTCGATGTGCGCACGTCCCCAGAGGCGGATGCCCTCGACGAGCGGTAGCAACGTGCGTCCGTAGTCGGTCAGCGAGTAGATCACGGGCGCTGGCACCCTCCCGGTTTCCTCGCGCAGAACGATCTCGTCGGCGATCAACTCACCCAATTGCTCCGTGAGCACCTTTTGTGAGATATCTGGCATACACTGACGGATCGCAGCGAAGTGCCGCGGGGATTCGGCCAGCCAGTAGACGATGATCAGCTTCCACTTGCCGCCGAGAGCGGCAAGTGCAGCGGTGAGAGGGCAGTCGCTGACCGGATTTTCCCTGCGCGCTTGGATCATGCTTACCTCAACGTTTCTTCTGGTCTTCCGTCAGCGCGTCCCCGTATGCCTGGTGCCGCTGCGGAGTCGATCGTGTGCCGCGGAGTGAGTCGTTTTGCACGTCGGGCTCGCAGGCGTCGAATCTCCGGATCTTCGCCAGCTCAAAGCTCCCTCCGGTGGGCTTTCTGCTCTGACAGCCTTCCTAGAACGCGCAACTGTCCGGTTTGAACTGCCGAAAGTACAGCCCGTCTCCACTGAGACACCTTTGGCGGGCGTCGAGCATGTCAGGCGGGGTGTCGACGCCATGCTCGCGAGGTAGTCGTCAGAGCTGACCACTTGGGGCTCTCCTGCCTCCATCGTTGAGCCGGAAGTGGTGTTTTCACCCATAGACGCGGCGACGGCGTGAGCGCATCGTGTTTCCAGTCCCAGATCGCCGGCAGGTCGCCGCCGGAGTTGGCTCCCCAGCTCCCGGAGGCCGCGCCTCATCTCGATAAGGAGCACTCGTCGTGGGCGCCTTCCAAGGCCTTCTTGACCCTCACCGTCGCAACCATCTGCTCTTGTGTTGCGTACTGCTCGCCGGCTGCTCCAGTGGGGCGGGCGGCAGCGTGCCGTTGACGACCGCCGCGAGCGGCGCTTCTCCCCTGGCCAGGACATCGACGTCCCCTTCCTCGGAGACTTGGTTTGCGCCCGACTCAGGCGCGCTCAAGGAGCTGGCGGTTTCCAACTACGGGGCGGGCTCCGGCGCCGGCGATGTCCAGTTTTTCAACAAGAATTACGAGCCGACGGGGTCGATCATATACGGGCTGAACTCAACCGACGGCATCTGGCTCGATGCGAAGGGAAATCTCTACGCCGCCAACCTGTCTGGGACCGTTACGGAGTACGCACCCGGCGCGTCCAGCCCTACGTTCACCTACTCGGCGGGCATGACTCATCCGATCGCCGTCACGACGGACAAGAAGGGCAACGTCTACGTCGGCGAGGGGGACACCGAGCCGGGATACGTCGACGAATTTCCGCAGGGATCGAACATCCCGATTGCCCGGTGCGCGACGCCCAACGGCGGTCAGGTCGGCGGCGTGACGGTGGACAAGAAGGGCGATGTCTTCGTTGCCTCCGGCGTGAGCGCATCTTCCAGCGCGCTGGTGGAGTACCCCGGCGGCCTGCGCAGCTGCAGTTCCGCTGTCCTCCCCGTGCCGGTGGATTACGTCGGCGGCATCGAGCTAGATCTCAGCGGCAATCTCGTCGTGGAGGAGCAAATCCTGGGCGAGATCCTGATCATCCCACCGCCGTACAGCAACGTGCAGACCACGCTGCTGGGCTTCGGTGGCGATCCGTATCAGGTAGCGCTGAACGCAGATAATACCCTCATGTTCGTTGTGGAGGCATCGACCGGTGTCGTTGTGGTAGCACAGTATCCGAGCGGTACGATCGAGAAAACGCTGACGAACGATATCACGAGCCCAACCGGTGTCGCGGTGTATCCCCCACCCAAGCCTGCCAGGTAACCAGCCGGCATCGACAAGCGTAGAAACCGCCGACGGGAGACGTGGGGCACGGAGACGCCGCTCACTCGCACGTCGGCGGTTCGCTTGGCAGACAACGAACCCCGGTGGCCTGGGTTATGCGACTGGCGCAAGGGTCGCGCCAGATCGAGCTAGCGACCTCCGGCCAGGAGCCTTCCCAGTTGGACCCGCGAGCGTAGCTTCAATTTCTCCAGAGCCGAAGAGACGTGCTTCTCGACGGTGCGCGGGCTGATATGCAGGGTCTGCGCGACTTCATCGTTTGAACGGCCAGTCGCTACCAGTTCCGCGACCTCGCGCTCGCGCGCCGAGAGCACAGCGATCGTGTCGTCCGACCGTCCGGCCTCAATGCGCCGCAGGTCCCGAATGGCACCCAGCATCCCGTAGGCATCGAGCGCGCGTTTCGACTCGCCGCCGAGTTCGCAGCTACGAGCAGCGAGCCAGGGCCAACCAATCGCTTCGAATGCGGACGCCGCCTCGAGCGCCGCTTTTCGGGCGTTGCCGCCGACAAGGCCACGCTGCGCGGCGAAGGCATCGAAGAGGCCGAGCGCGGCCTTGTTGACGCGGTCTTGCGGACGCGACGCAGCGTCCGCGAGGAGACGGCGCATCGCAACGACGTCGCTCGGCATTCCGTACTGGGCTGCCGCCAGAAACGCGAACAGAAAGCGATGGGGTCCCGGTACGACCTTCGCGATGCGATGGATCCACGTTGCCGCCTCGTCGACGTCGCCGCGCAAGCCGAGCGCCCAGGCGTACGGACCGCCCAGCAATCCGCTCGCGAGCTTCATGCCGTGTTCCACTCCGTAGTGTAAGAATGAAGCGGCATCGTCGCCGCGCAGGCGCGCCTCGTCTCCTGCACAGATGCCAAGTGCGAACTGCGCACTCTTGATGTGGACCAGGATAGCGTAACTCTGCTCGGACGCATTGTTCGCTCGACCGAGCAGACTTGCTGCCGTCGCAAAATCGCCGCGCAGCGTGTGCTCGAACGCTGAGGCTGCAAGCGCGAGCGGGCGTCCACCGGCAGAGCCCGCCCGTTCGCCAGCGATGGCCGCGCGAAAGTGCTCGCGCGCGTACTCGAGTTCACCGAGGCCCACGGCGTCGAGAGCGATCTGACAATGCGCCTGGTACAGGCGGTAGCCGTCGTCAGAGACCTGCCGGGCCGCGTCGAGAGCACGTTCTGCATCGACTCGCCAGCGGTCGGTCTCTCCGCGCATTGCTGCGACCTTGAACCGCGCCTGGTACGTATGGGTCGCCGTCGCCGGGTCGGCTATCGGTTCCTCGATTTCGCACACGAGCGTGAGCGCCGAGTCAAAGTCGAGAGCCGCAACGCAGTTGTAACCCATGCGCGCCCGCAAGAGGTCGACCGACGCGGCCGGAAGCTTCGGGCCGAGCGCGTCGATCGTCCGGCGGTAGAGCTCGATGGCGGCCGCGGTATCGCCGGCGTTGTAGATGAGCGCCCCGAGCGCCGAAGCATTCTTCGCAAACCCATCGAAATCGCCGGCCTCCCAGTAAAGGTCGCCGGCACGCTGAAGACGGCGGATGCCGCTTCTCAGGCGACCGAGAGATCCGAGAGCTACGCCGATTTTGTGTTCTAGGCCGGCTATCTCGGCACCAGCCTTGCGCGCTAAGAGCGCGCGCTCGTAGTACGAAATCGCGTCGGCCATTGCGCCGATCGCGTAGGCTTGATCGCCCGCGACCTCGGCATACGCCGCAGCGCGCCGCGGATCTCCTGCACGCCGCCAATGATGCGCGAGCTCCACACTCGCGGCATTTCGGTCGGGCCGACGTTCCAGTTCGAGGCCGATCGCCTCGTGCAGCGGCCGAACGCGCTCGGCGAGGAGCTCTCCGTACAGCACTTCTTGCGTCAGTGCGTGGCGAAAATGCAGTTCGCCAGGGACGCTCGCACGATCGTACACGAGATGCAGCGAATGCGCGCGCTCCAGAGCCAGCAGCACGTCGCTACGGGGAGCGTTGGAAAGCGTAATCAGGCGGTCGATGGAGAAGCGCTCGCCGAGAACGGACGCCAGCGAGAGGATCCTTCGCTGCTCGTCGGACAGCAGGGCGGCCCGCGCCAGCACTGCGCCTCGGACGGAGAGGGGCAGCGGCAGCTGATCGTTGCTCGCGCCACTCTCCAGTGCGCTCTTGAGCAGCTCCTCGGCGAAGAACGGATTGCCTTGGCTTCGCCGCACGATATCGGCGAACGTTCCGGCATCGAGGGCATCCGAATGTGGCATCGCCAACTCGATCAGCTCGTGCGTGGAGCGCTCGTCGAGCGGGGGCACGGTAATGTTCGACACCCTCGCCTTTGCGAGCAGCGTCGCAAGACCGCTCAGGTGCGGGTGGTCGCCGCCCACTTCATCGCTGCGGTACGTCGCGACGACGAGTAGGCGCCGGTCCGCGATGCGATCGGCGAGATATGCAAGGAATCCAAGCGTTGAACGGTCTGCCCAATGCACATCCTCGACGAGGAGGATGACGGTACCACGCAATGCGTAGCGTGTAAATGCCGCATCGATCGACTCGAACAACCAGCCAACCGGCTGCGCCGTCCCGCCATCCGCGTGGCGCTCGAACGTCAAGCGCTCGATGACTGCGCGCGTTCCGGCGTCACGCGGCGTGGCCTTGCGGCGATCGAGGCTCTGCAGCAGTTCGCGGAGTGGTCCGAGCGGTGCTTGGACGAATTCGACGCAGCGCGCAGTCGCGACCATCGAGCGGCCGACGCCCAGGCCACCCTCGAACTGACGGAGCAACCGAGACTTGCCGACGCCGGCCTCGCCGCCGAGCAGAACGATCGCACCATGGCCGCCGGCTGCTTTCTGACGATAGCCGGCGAGCAGGCCCGTTTCGCGCTCGCGGGCCACCAGTTCCCCGCGGGCGTCCGCGATCATCGGCTTGAGATTCAACGGCGGCAGCACCTGTTCGGAAACGAGGCGGTCCCCGGCTTCCACGCCCGAGCCCGATGGACCCGCGGGCAGGAGGTCCTCCTCGACCGAAGGTCCCAAACAGAACAGTTTGCCGTTGAAGCGCCGGCAATCCAAGTTTCGAGGCGACGTTTGCGACGCGTGGTGGGGCCGCGGCGCCTCGGTCGCTCTGCTCGACTAGAACTACGTCCGCGCCGGCGGCAACTGCGGTGATCTCGGCTTCGAAACCTCCGCAGGCCGCGTGTACGCCTTGTGCTTCTTCACGCGGGGATACGCATATTCTGTGATGGCCGAACTCTTGCTCGTGACGAAGACATCACTGCAGCGCGAGGCGGACCCGGTAGCCGGTTGCTCCGGTGCGCTACGACTTCCCGGACGGCGTCGCCGGCAACTGATAGTCTTTCAGGCGCTCGCGCAGCGTCATTTTCGAGACCTTACCTGTCGCCGTGTGCGGCAGGTCGTCGACGAAGACCACGTCGTCCGGCATCCACCACGAGGCGATCTTGCCGTCGAGAAACGCGAGGATGCTGGCGCGATCCGGCTTGGTCTCGGGCTTCGGTATGACGACCAGGATCGGCCGCTCCGACCAGACGGGATGGGGCACGCCGATCGCCGCGGCCTCGGCGACGTCGGGGTGCGCGACCGCGACGTTCTCGAGGTCGATCGAACTGATCCACTCGCCGCCCGATTTGATCACGTCCTTGCTGCGATCGCGGATCGTCAGGTAGCCGTCGGGGTCGATCGAGACGATGTCTCCCGTGCGCAGCCATCCGTCGGCGGTGAACTTCGCCTCCGTCGCCTCCGGATCGTCGAAGTAGGACGACGCCACCCACGGACCGCGCACGAGAAGCTCTCCTTGAGCGACGCCGTCGCGTGGAAGCACGTTTCCCGCATCGTCGACGATCTTCGTCTGCACGCCGTACACGAAGCGGCCGGCCTTCGCGCGGTATGCGATGCGTTCCGCCGACTGCTCGTGCTTGCGCTTGAGGATCCCAAGGCTGCACACCGGGCTCGTCTCGGTCATTCCCCAGCCCTGCAGCATCTCGACGCCGTAGTCGTTCTCGAACGCCTGGATCATCGAAGCCGGCACCGCGGAGCCGCCGACGCCGAGCGCACGCAGCGTCGAGAACCGCAACCCCTGGGCACGAACGTACGCGAGCAACCATGCCCAGACGGTGGGGACGCCGGCGGAATACTCGACGGCTTCGTTCTCGAAGAGCTCGTACACGCTGGCGGGGTCGAGGCGCGGCCCCGGCAGCACGAGCTTCGCGCCGAGCATCGGCGCCACGTACGGTAGCCCCCAGGCGTTGACATGAAACATCGGAACGACCGGGAGGATCACCTCGTAGGAGCCCCGGCGCGAGCGTTGTGACGCGCACCCGGACAGTGCGTGGAGCACCGTCGAGCGGTGGCTGTACAGGACGCCCTTCGGGTTCCCCGTCGTGCCCGACGTGTAGCACAGCGACGACGCGGAGTTTTCGTCCAGCGTGGGCCAGGTGATGTCGCGCGGCTTCCCGCGCAGGAACGTCTCGTAGTCGATCGCGTTCGGCAGCTTCGTGGCCGGCATGCTGGCCGCGTCGGCGAGGATCACGCACGTCTCGACGTGCGGCAGCTTGTCGCCCAGCGCCTCGACGAGCGGAACGAGCTCGGCGTCGATGAACAGCATGCGGTCGCGCGCGTGCTCGATGACGTAGGCGATCTGGTCCGCGAACAGGCGCGGGTTGATGGTGTGTACGACGGCGCCGATGCCGGATATCCCGTAGTAGAGTTCGAGATGGCGATCGGAGTTCCAAGCGATCGTTCCGACGCGATCGCCCTGGCGAATTCCCCAGTCGAGCAATGCGTGCGCGAGCGCAGCGCTGCGCGCGCGGACGTCGGCGTACGTGTACCGATGAACGGATCCGTCTGCACGCCGGGTGACGACTTCCACGTCGGCATGCCGCTCGGCGGCGTGATCGATGATCGACCCGATCGACAGGGGTAGGTCCATCATGAGGCCACGCAACTCTGCCATCCGAACGCCTCCTTCCGCGCGGCGGACGAGGCGGCGCGGCGGTCTTCTGAGAACACCCGAACGTTGGGGGAGGTCCGCCGTTCCACCTCCGCGCCAGCGAAGGAGTGCACCGTGATCACAACGACGACGCGCGACGGGATCCGGGTCGTCGAGTTCGGCAACCCGCCCCTCAACGCGCTCAGCCCGGAGATCACCGGCGGCCTCGCTGCAGCGATCGACGCAGCCGAGGCCGACCCGTCGGTGCTCGGGGTCGTGCTCTTCGGGAGCGGCGGTGCGTTCTCGAGCGGGGCAGACATTCGATGGTTCGGCAAGCCGCTGCCGCCCGGAGTCCCGAATCTGCGCGACGTCATCGCGCGCATCGAGGCAAGCACGAAGCCCTACGGCGCGGCGATCGATGGGGTGGCGCTTGGAGGCGGGTTCGAGATCGCGCTCGCCTGCGACCGGCGCTGTGCTACCGTGCGCAGCAAAGTCGGATTACCGGAGATCCATCTCGGGTTGCTTCCCGGCGCAGGTGGCACGCAACGGCTTCCGCGCCTCACCGGCGTGGGCACGGCCCTCGAGGTCATCGTGAGCGGAGCGCCGGTTCCCGCGGAGCGTGCGCTCGCGCTCGGCATGCTCGATGCGGCCGTTCGCGGCGACGTCGTCGAAGCAGCCTGCGCGAGCGTCCGCGAGGTCCCGGCCGGACGCACGCGCGCAAGCGCTCGCTCCGCCGATCCGTCGCCGGAACGAGTCGCCACCGCGCGGGAGCGCGCCGCACCCGTCGAGCGAGGCGGCCTCGCCGCACAGCGCTGCATCGATGCGATCGAGGCCGCGACGCGGCTCGCATTCGATGAAGGGTTGGCGTACGAACGCGCGCTGTTCCTCGACTTGCTCGCGTCGGAGCAAGCGAAGTCGCGCATTCACCTCTTCTTCGCAGAGCGCGAAGCCGCGCGGATACCGGACGTCCCGGCCGGTACGCAGCCACGCGCGATCGCGCGAGCCTGCGTCGTCGGTGCCGGCACGATGGGAACTGGCATCGCAATAGCGCTCGCGGACGGGGGCATCCCCGTCGATCTGGTCGAGCAGGACGATGCCGCGCTCGCTCGAGGCCGGGCAACGATCGAGCGAACGTACGCGGGAGCGGAGCGCAAGGGCAGGTTGCAACCGGGCGACGTCACGGCGCGGCTCGGGCGGTTGACGTTCGGCACGTCGCTATCCGTTGCCGCGAATGCCGACGTCGTGATCGAAGCGGTCTTCGAGGAGCTCGATCTCAAGCGCGCGGTGTTCGCACAACTCGATCGCGTGTGCCGGCCCGGCGCCGTGCTGGCCACGAACACGTCGACGCTCGACGTCGACGCGATCGCAAGCGCCGTCGCGCGGCCGCAGGACGTCGTCGGTCTGCACTTCTTCAGCCCGGCCAACGTGATGCGTTTGCTGGAGATCGTCCGCGGGGCGGACACATCCACCGATGTGATCGCCACGTCGCTCGCACTCGCCCGGCGCATCCGCAAAGTGGGCGTCGTGGCCCGGACGTGCGACGGCTTCATCGCGAACCGGATGCTGTTCCCGTACGTGCGCGAGGCCGGCGCGCTCCTCGTGGAAGGCGCGCTTCCGCAGGATGTCGACGGCGCGATCCGCGAGTTCGGATTCCCGATGGGGCCGTTCGCAATGATGGACCTCTCCGGCCTCGACGTCGGGTGGCGCATCCGCCGCAGACGCCGAGAAGAAGGGCGGCCTGTTGGGGACGCCGAGATCGCCGACGCGCTCTACGATCTCGGGCGGCACGGCCAGAAGAGCGGCGCCGGCTACTACCGCTACGAACCCGGCGAGCGAGCCCCGCTCCCGGACCCCATCGTCGAGGCACTCGTCGTCGCCGAGTCCAACCGGCGCGGGATCGTGCGCCGCTCCATCGGCGCGCACGAGATCGTGCAGCGCTGCGTGTTCGCCGCGATCGGCGAGGGAGCGCGCGTCCTGGAAGACGGGACCGCGATCCGGCCCGGCGACATCGACGTCGCCTGGGTGCTCGGCTTCGGCTTCCCAGCCTACCGCGGCGGCCCGATGCACTACGCGGACGGCGTCGGGCTCGAGTTCGTCGTCGAGGAGATGCGACGGTTGGAAGCGCAGCACGGCGACCAGTGGCAGCCGCCACCGCTGCTGGAAGCCCTTGCACGCGACGGCCGGCGATTCGCCGATATGACTGCTCAGTTGGAGGACCGACGTGGATCTCTCGTTTAGCCCGCAAGAACAGGCGTTCCGCGCCGAGGTGCGATCGTTCGTCGAGTCGGCGATACCCGACGACATTCGGCGCAAGACGCAGACCGGCGAAGCGCTCACGAAGGACGAATACGTCGCGTGGCAGCGCGCGCTGAACGGCCGCGGGTGGATGGCTCCCGGTTGGCCGGTCGAGTTCGGCGGCACGGGCTGGACGGTCGTGCAGCGGCACATCTTCGAAGAAGAGTTGGCCCTCGGCTGGGCGCCGCGCCAAATTCCCTTCGGAGTGTCGATGGTCGCCCCGGTCATCATCCATTTCGGAAACGCCGCGCAGAAGGCGCACTACCTGCCACGCATCCTCGACAGCACGGATTGGTGGTGTCAGGGCTATTCGGAGCCGGGGTCCGGGTCCGACCTCGCGTCGCTGTCGACGCGGGCCGTGCGCGACGGCGACCACTACGTGGTCAGCGGCGCGAAGACGTGGATCACCCTCGCGCAATTCGCCAACATGATCTTCTGCCTCGTGCGCACGGACCCGGCGGCGAAGAAGCAGGAGGGCATCTCGTTCCTGCTGATCGACATGACGTCGCCCGGTGTCAGCGTGCGACCCATCGTCACGATCGACGGCGGCCGCGAGATCAACGAGGTGTTCTTCGACGAGGTGCGCGTGCCGGTTGAGAACCTCGTCGGACGCGAAGGCCAAGGGTGGACGGCCGCCAAGTTTCTCCTCGAGTACGAGCGCAATGGGACGGCGGGCGTTGCCGGTTCGGGCCAACTGCTCGATCGCCTGAAGGCGTTCGCGGCGCATCAACGGTCCGGAGCGACCACGCTGCTCGAGCAGCCGGACTTCGCCCAGAAGGTCGCGAGCGTCGAGATCGAGTTGACGGCGCTCTCGTACGCGCAGCTGCGCGCACTCGCCGCCGAGAGTGCGGGGAGTTCCCCGGGTCCGGAATCGTCGTTCATCAAGATCACGGGCACGGAGATCCAACAGAAGATCACCGAGTTGATGCTGGAGGCGGCGGCATACGGCGGCCTCGCCCCGTCGAACGGCAGCGCGGCGTGGTATTTCAACTTTCGAAAAGTCTCGATCTACGCGGGCTCGAACGAGATCCAGCGCAACATCATCGCCAAGCGGATCCTGGGTCTGTAAGCGCCGTGGACTTTTCTCTCACCCAGGAACAGACGCTCATCCGGGACAGTGCCCTGCGCTTCGTTGCGGACGAATACGGCTTCGCCGCCCGCACCGCACTCGCGCAGAGCACCGATGGCTTCAGTCGCGAGCATTGGAAGACGTTCGCGGAACTGGGGTGGCTCGGCATCGGCCTCCCAGAAGAACGTGGTGGCTTCGCCGGCACTCCGGTCGAGACGATGCTGCTGATGGAGGCGTTCGGGACCGGTCTCGTGCTCGAGCCGTTCGTTGCGTCGGTCGTCCTCGGCGGCGGCGCGCTCGCACACGGCGCCTCGTCGAGCGAACACTTCGACCTTCTCCGCGCGATGGTCGAGGGCGACGTGCTCCTCACGCTCGCCTACGCGGAGCCCGACGGCCGGTTCGATCCCGCCGCGGTCGTAACGAGGGCGCGCAGCGACGGTGCGGACCTCGTCATTACTGGCAAGAAGGTCGCCGTACCGTTCGGCGCGGCGGCCGACCACTTCGTCGTCTCCTTGCGCACTGGGGATAGCAACGGTGACTCGAAGGGCATCGCGCTCGCCGTCATCGATGCTCGATCGGGCGGAATCGCGCGAAACGACTACACGACGATCGACGGACTCCGCGCATCAGACATCACGTTCGACGGCGTCCGCGTACCGCGCGCCGCGCTGCTCGACGCGCCCGGGCTGGAGCTACTCGAGCGCGTGCTCGACGACGGTATCGCTGCGATCTGCGCGGAAGCCGTCGGCGTCATGGCGACGATGCAGCGCGTGACCGTCGATTACCTGAAGACCCGCAAGCAGTTCGGTGTCTCGATCGGATCGTTCCAAGCCCTGCAGCACCGTGCGGTCGACATGCTGATCCAGCTCGAACTTGCGCGCTCGATGGAGATCTTCGCAGCGATGATGCTGCGCAGCGCTGGGAGCACGGCCGAGCGGCGCCGCGCGCTCTCGGCGGCGAAGGTGCAGGTCTCCCGTTCGGGTCGATATGTGGGGCAGCAAGCGATCCAGCTCCACGGCGCGATCGGCATGACCGACGAGTACATGGTCGGGCACTACTTCAAGCGCATGTCGGCGATCGAACTGTCCTTCGGCGACGTTGACTACCACCTCAAGCGATACGTCGCCCTGACCGACGCACGGCCTCGCGTCGACCTCCCGAGCGCGGGCATGACGCAGACGGCAGAGATTCTGTGACCTGATCCCCCGCCGGACCCGCCGGTACCGGTCTCAGCGCGCTTCGTCGTTCTGAGCCGGCGGCGGTGGGGTGTCCGCTTCTTGTACCGCGATGTATGTCACGATATCCCAAGAGTTGCGGATGCCGACGAAGATGAGGACTCCGACACCGCCGCCAATGGCGAACAGCGGATTCACCGGAGCGAACGGGAGCACGATCGCGCCGCCGAGCACTGCGCAGTACGCGACGAGTGGGAGGATCGTATACCAGGCCCAGTCTTCGACATCCGGGGTGTAGACGCTGAGCCGGCTCGTCCGTCGCATCAGCCGCACCGCATACACGACGCCGCAAATTCCTGTCAGGCCGAGCACAACGCCGGGATGAACCAGCGAACGCCACGGCGCGCAAAGCGCTGCTGAGATCAACAAGGCCGCGCTAAAATGCACAACCGTCGGAGTGCTGAACGTCGAGAGCCCATCGCTGGTGCTGCGCCGACGCTGGGTTCCGGTGACCAGGGTGATCACGATGAACATGAGACCCGTCAAGGCGGCGGCCGACGAGCCGGTCATCGTAAAAAACGTCGCCCACGGCGCGAGGACCGACGACGCGGATTGATCCACTATCGCGCCGCCGACAGCGACGCTGCCGCTTGAGCGGCAGCCCGCTCGCCGGTTCTCAGGGCGCCGTTCACGGTGCCGCCTTGTCCGTCGCCGGACGTCGCCTCACCTGCGAAAAACAGCGTGTTGTCGACCGGCGCTGCGAGCGCCGCGCGCGCATCGCCGCCTCCGACCGCCACATAGCTGTACGCGCCGCGCGCAAATGGGTCGCCGCTCCAATCGTGCATGGCGCCACCCTCGAACTCCTCGTGTGCGAGCGGTGCCTCGTCGAAAACCTTGCCGAAGCCGTCCAAGGCGCGGCCAACGATCTCCGCGTGCGAGATCCCGCTCAGCGCGGCGGCCCTGGGTCCACCGATCCAGGCGCACACCAGCTCGCTGTGCACCGGAAATTGCGTCCAATATGCTCCGAATTGTGGGGCGCTTCGGAAAAACGCAGCCTCGCGGTAACGACCGTCGTGGAGACCTTCCCAAAACGCAGTCCGGAACCAGAGGACGACCTTGACGGCGTGGCCCATCTCGATGTTGCGAAGCGCCTCGCGCTTGGACGCGGGCAGTTGGGGCTCGAAGACGATCTCGGCCTCGTCACCGCTGTGTCGCAGCACGCCGGCCGGCAACGTCACGATCGCCGCCCGTGCACGAAACGTCCGCACCTCCCCGGAGGCGGTCGTCGCGTCGACGGCAACAGCACCACGCCGCCACTCGATTCGCCGAACGATCGTCGAAAGGCAGATTTGGACGCCTGCGGCGCTACAGGCGCTTCGAAGGTGCTCGAGCATGTGCCGATACCCGCCGAACGGGCGTGCCGTCGTAAAGTCGACACCCGAGCGCAATTCGTCCGCGATCGCCCACGCGCTCGCAATTGCGGGGTCGGCCGCCTCGAACCCCTCGACGAAGGCGCGTGCTCCCTCGACCGTCTCGCGCATCGTGCCGTCGGCATCGAAGCGCTGCAGAAACTGCTCGACGCTCTCATCGGCGGCGAGTGAGCGAGCACTTTCGAGGAGGCTCGCCCGCGAGACAAAATCGTCGTCGTCGCGGAGCAGACCAGCGCCCGTGCCGAACGTCCACGAGTCTCCGGCCGTACCGATCGACGCCATGCCGGCTTCGCGCAGCAACGAGATTGTCTCGTCCGCTCTGCCGTGGATGAACTCCGCACCGAGCTCGGCCGACACGGCTGCTCGCGATGTGGCCCGCGACCGCACGCGCCCGCCCACGCGATCGCGCGCTTCCAGCACGATCACCCGCAGCGAGTGGGCGGCGAGCCTCCGCGCGGCAGCCAGGCCTGACGCCCCAGCGCCGATCACGACGACGTCCGCATCCATGCACGGAAACTATGCCGTTCGCCGCCCTCGCACCCCCAGGGCATCCGAAAGGGTGCCGACACGACGCGGCGCTAGGTATCGAAGATCCAGGTCTTCAATCCGATTGCGTGCGCCATCGCGAGGCCTGCGAGCACGATGAAGATTGCAAGAACGACGCGAACCGCGACGACGACAACTTTCTCGTTCGTCGTCGCACCCCAGGTGAGTATCCGGACGAGCCGGCCGACTCCGTCCGTTCGCTCCCGCGCCTGAAGGTAGCGGCGCATCAAGCCGGGTGTGATGACGAAGAGCACCACCGCGACGGCCAGCACGGCGAAGCCGTAGAGAAGCACCCCAACCGCGGCCGCTACGAGCAATGCCGACATCGCCGGTGCTTCATACCCTGCCGGACGCGGTCCTGGCTAGCGAACGCACGTTGGCTACGGCGGCCGTCCCCTGACGACATGACGCCGGGTTCGCGCAGAGGGCAGCGCACGTGTGGCGTCTTACCCCGCATTCGGATGGCCATGCAGCGTAACCCGAATGTGCGCGCCGTGCCGTATTCTTGCGGCATGACGGGCGACCGCGGTGGATCGGGATGGTCGATGCCGGCGGCGACCAACGGTTCGAGCGCAGACCCTCCATTCGTCACGGGCCTTCCGGGCGGCGCCCTTCTAGTGCTCGACAACGCCAAGACCGTGCAGGGCATCTGGAACGGCGCACGTCGGAGCAGAGCAAAGCTCGTGATCCATTTCGATGTCTAGATGCATGCGCCGAGTTGCCCTTGGATTGCGCACGCTCAAAGGGGGCGCGGTAGTCGTCGGCGTGGCCGTCGAGGATGGCGAACTGAGCGTCCCGATCTCCACGTTCCTTGCAACGGGCGCCGACGGCGACCGCCTTTCCCTCGAGCCCTACCGCGTCGCGGCCGAGATGGCGCGTGGTCCGCACGCCGGACCTTCGGCCGAAGCGATGGCTGCAGTGGCGCAGGGGCGCGGACGCCAAGACCGACTTGCCGCGACGGGCCTGCAGACTATCATGCGTCAGCTGGAAGAGGCGCGTTGCACGCCGGTCGCCGCCGCGCTGCTCGTCAATCGTGCCGGCTGGATCGCGGACCTCCTCGAATACAGTCTCGGCTGGCCTGAGCATGTGCCTGTCGCCGAAGGACTCGCCGTGCGCGACGCGCTTCGGTTCGCGTTCCAAGCGTGCCGTTTCGAACTCGTCGAGCTCGACGAGAAGTCTCTTCCCGATCTCGCGGCGCATGCGCTTGGCCTCTCGACGGCGGAGATCGACGCGCGCCTGCGGCGTCTCGGTGCGACCGCGGGCAGGCCTTGGCGAAAAGAGCAGAAGCTCGCCTGTCTCTCCGCGTGGATCACGATGACGGCGACACGTTTCGGTCAACGTGTTGAACCTCAGTGACCCCGAGGAGCAAGACTGTCCCATCGCCTCCGCCATGGACCGTTGCGCCTTCGCGACACGGCGACGGGCGCAAGAGCGCTGATGGGCGAGGCTGAGAGAACGCTATAACCGCGATTGCGCGGCTCTGCGGCGAACGGTGCGCCGCACGCGGTTCGCGCCTTACGGCGTTGGCGACGGCGGCGGTTCCGGAGGGTTGGGGATGTCCGCGAGCGCGGGCATGCCGGCGGAGCGCAGGTCCGCGTTCGTGAGCGCGACATCCCCGGCGAAGAATGCGTCGACGCTGCGCAAGGCGGCGCGCACGCGCGGTTCGAGTCGCGCGGCATAATCGCGAACCGCGGCGGTGGGAGTGCCGACGGTCGTGACACCGGCGAAGTCCTCGAGGTCCTCGCGCAGCCCTCCGGGTCGCTCGAGCGAGTCCTCGTCGTTGTGGTAGTCGGCGGTCAGCGTTGCGCGCAGAGCGCGCGCGTCGTCGAGGGCGGCCGAGAGCCGCGCGGAGAGCACCGTCGCGTCCGTACGCCTCGATGCCGTCTCGAGCGCGTGCGACGCCGAGGCAGCCACGCTGTCCAAGCGGTTCAGTGCGGCATCGACCATCGAGAACTCCGCGAGTTCGCGCGCGTAGAAGTCGTGAGCGGCGCGCAGCTGCACCTGGGTCAGGTGCGCGCGCGGATCCGCGTAGACGACGACCGCGGCGGTGTAGGTCTTCCCGGCAAGCACGACGCGCACCGTATAGCGGCCCGGTACCACGGCAATTCCGGCGCGCGGCCCGCGATACTCGTCGCGCGCGGCGCCCATCCAGCGGATCGGGCCGTTCTCGCGCAGGTCCCACACGACGCGGTTGATGCCCGGGTCGTTGGTCACAAGCGGGACGTCTCGCTCGCCCACCCTCCTCGTTCCGGCGATACGGCGCACGATGCGCCCGGCGGCATCGAGGATATCGATCGTCGGCGGCGCGGGACCGGCCCTCGCCTGGTAGAAGTCGAGGATCGCACCGCTCGGCGGATTCTGCCCGGCATAGCGCGTGTAGAGTTCCTCATCTTCCGCGTGTTGGAAGAACTCGTAGGCCGGCCGCGGCGCGAACACCGCCGCACCGGCAATCTCTGCGTCGGGCAACGCCTGCACCGACGAGAGCGAATCGATGGCCCACAGTGACCGTCCGTGCGTCGCCACGAGGAGGTCGTTCCACCGCGGCTGCACGCGGATGTCGTAGACCGGCGCGTGCGGCAGATTCAGTTGCAGGCTGCGCCAGTGCGCGCCATCGTCCCACGATGCCCAGATCGACCCTTCGAGGCCGGCGTAGACGAGATGCGGATTCCGCGGATCGGGGCGGATACTGCGCGCCGGTTCACGCGCGGGGAGGCCCGTGTCGATGGCCCTCCACGTTGCACCCCAATCGTGCGTGAGGAATGCATGGGGCGAGCGGTCGCCGAGCAGATGGCGATCGTCGACCGCATATGCCGTGCCGGGAACGAGCGGCGACGGAGCGACGATTTCGAACCGGCCATCCGCCGCGACGCCCGCCGGCGTGACTGCACGCCAATGCACGCCGCCATCGCGGGTGAGCTGCACGACGCCGTCGTCGGTGCCCACCCAGATCTCGCCACGGCGCAGCGGCGACCCCTCGATGTCGAGGATCGTGTCGGTGGACTCCGCCCCCGACACGTCGTGCGCTATCGGTCCGCCCGATGGCTGCTGGTGCGCTTTGTCGTTTTTCGTCAGGTCCGGACTGATCGGAACCCAATGCGCACCGCGGTCGCGCGTTTGGAACACGACGTCGCCGCCGTACCACACGGTGCCCGCCTCCCAGGGCGAGAACGCGATCGGCGAGTTCCAATTGAATCGGTAGCGCGCCTTGGAGACGTCGAACGTCTCGAGCGACGTTCCCTCGTACGGCGCGACCGGCGTATCATGCCGCTGCGTGCGGTCGTACACGCTGACTTGACCATCCTGCGCGTCCACCCAAACGAGATTTGCGTCGACGGGATCGGGCCAAGCCCACATGCCGTCCCCGCCCGTCACCCGCTCCCACGCGGAGTCCACGAGCCCCTGAGGATTGAGCCCGTTCGAGGGCCCGCAGAAGGCGTTGTTGTCCTGCAGCGGAGCACACACGCGGTAGGGCGTCTCGTCGTCGTACCCGACGTGGTACGCCTGCCCGATTGCGAGATCGCGTGCGAACGACCAATGCCCGCCGCCGTCGAGCGTGAGGGCATATCCGCCGTCTTCACCGACGATCATCCTCGTAGAGTCGTTCGGTGCAATCCACATCGCGTGGAAATCGACGTGCACGCTATCGGCCGTTTCTTTGAACGTCTTGCCCCCATCCACGCTCTCCGCGAGCCTCTCGGAGACAGCGTACACGTGGTCGGGATTGTCTGGGTCGACGGTGATGTGCGAAAAATAGAACGGCCGCTGATCCGCAAGCGTATCCTTCGATGCGAGCGCCCACGTAGCGCCCGCGTCGTCGGAGCGCCACAACACGCCGGCGCTCGACTCGATCAAGGCGTACACGCGCTTCGGTTCGCTCGGCGCGATTGCAAGACCGATGCGGCCAACTGGCGCCTCCGGCAAGCCGTGCCCCGTCAGCTTCGTCCAAGTCGCACCGCCGTCGGTCGATTTGTACAGGCCGTCGTCCGCTCCGCCGCTCGTAAAGGTCCACGGCTCGCGCCGGAATTCCCAGACGCCTGCGTACACGACTCGCGGGTCTCGTGGATCCATCGCGATGTCGCTCACGCCGCTGCGCGGACCGGCGTACAGCGCCTGCTTCCATGTCTTCCCGCCGTCGGTCGTGCGGAAAATGCCACGTGCCGCCGAGTCGGCGAAGAAATCGCCCATCCCTCCGACGACGACGGTATCCGGGTTGCGCGGATCGACGGCGATCGAGGAAATCTGCAATGTGTCGGCGAGGCCGGCCAGCGTCCACGTCTTCGCGCCGTCGATCGATTTGTATAACCCGCCGCCGTAGGTCACGTCGTTGCGCGGGTTCGTCTCGCCTGTTCCGGCCCATATCGTGCGATCGTTCGTCGGGTCGATCGCGATGGCACCGATCGATGCCACTGGCTCGCCCTCGAAGACGGGAGCCCACGTCGCACCGCCGTTTTGCGAGCGCCACACGCCGCCGGCGGCGGTTCCGAGGTAATACAACTTCGAATCGCGCGCGGAACCGGTGACGGACGTGACGCGCCCCCCGCCGACGGCCGGTCCCATTTCGCGCCAGCGGACGTGGGCGAACGGCGGCGGCGGAGGCGTTTCGCTCGGCACAGCGGCGGCACTGGTCACGGGTTTCGCCGACGCAGCGGCCCCGGCGCGCCCGCCGGGGGCGGCCGCCGCGGCCACGACGACGAGCCAGACGAGCCGCGCAGTCGCGCGTGCAGAGATCACGGGCGCGGGATCACGAGGGCCGGTGTCACGAGCGCGGCGTCCGTCCTGCGAGCCACGCCTCGATGAGGCGGCGCGCGATCGTGTCGATGCCCGGCAGGGAGAGCCGCCAGCGTGCGAACATCGCCCGCACCTCGTCGCGCGTGAACCAGCGCGCGTCCTCGAGTTCTTCGCCGATCCGCACGTCCGTCGTCGTCGCCTCCGCGAAGAATCCAACCATCAGCGACGCAGGATACGGCCACGGTTGCGAGGCGAAGTAACGAATGCGGTGAACCGCAATGCCCACCTCTTCGGCGACCTCGCGGACGACCGCATCTTCGAGGCTCTCACCCGGCTCTACGAATCCCGCGAGCGTCGAGTAGCGGCCGGCCGGCCACTCCGCCTTGCGCCCCAGGAGCGCGTGCTCCCCGCCCTCATCGTGTATCAGCATGATCGTCGCCGGATCGGTGCGGGGGAAGTGCTGGCGGCCGCACGGCTCACTCGTGCAGCAGAGGACGTGACCGCCGGAACGTGACTCGGTGGGCGCGCCACAAGTGCCGCAGTAGCGCTGGTGCCGGTGCCAATACGTCATCGCCCGCGCATGCCCGAGGATCGACTCGTCGCTCGGTGCGAGTGACCCGCCGATCTGCCACAGGTCGGCAAACGTCGCATCGGCAGGCGCATGCAAGCGAGCAAGCGCGGCATCCTGATCCGTGGCCTCCACATCCACGGCGAAGTAGGCCGCGCCGTCGCCGCCCGCATCCGAAGCGATGCCGAGGAAGATCGGGCTCGCGAACGCCGGCACGCTCGCTGCGCCGACGTAGACGGCGGCGCGCCGCGCGTCCGAACCGGCGACTAGGCTGAGGCCCTTCCACACCGGGACCAGCTTCGCAGAGCCGGCAAGCGCCGCGCGTAGCCACTCCGCATCGGACCGTCGCTCGTCGGCCCGGTTCAGTGCCGCGAGGATGTAGAGGGTCGACATGCCTTCTGTGAACGCCACGAAGACATGTCGGTCGCGAAACTGTGAGTTTCTTCCTGGTTCCGTCCCGAGGCCCGGACTATCCTGATCTTGCGGCGGCGGGCCCCTGTGTGCTGCAACTCGGGCGGTCCATCGTCCAACGCAATCGGCACGACCCTGGAGGAACGCATGGAGCTTTCGCGCGACCGCATCGTGCAACGCGTCGCCGAGGCAGCCCCGAGGCTCGTCATCCTCCGTGCCCCGGCGGGGTTCGGCAAGACCGTCCTCGCCCGCCAACTCGCGCGTTCCTATCCATCCCATGCACGCATCGACGCGGCCGTCGACCGCGGAACGACGGAGTTCGAGACGCTCTTCGCGGCGGTCTCGGCACATCTCGCGGACGCGGGTGCGCTGCTGGTCGTGGACAACGTCGACGGCGCGAAGGCAACGACGGTTTCTCGCCTCGCGCGGCTGCTCGCATCGACGGCTCCGTCCACGACGATCGCCCTCTGCTCGCGTCGCGCCACGGAGTTCCCGGCGAGCAAGGTCGCAGCGCCGCACCGCATCCTCACCCTGCGCTGGCGCGATATCGCGTTCGACCGCGCGGAGATCGGCCGGTGCATGCCGCCCGGCAGCGTCTCGGATGCATCGCTCGGACTCGTCGAACGCGCCACGCTCGGATGGCCGGTCGCCGTCCTGCTGATGCGCCGCCTCGCCGCCGAAGGAAGCCTCGACGGCGTGCTGGCTCGTCTCGACGACGCCGCGCTCGGCGACGTGCACGCCTACCTCGCCGATGAGATGCTCGGGGCGTTGTCCGCAAACGAACGGAGCGTCGTACTGACGTGTGCGGCCATCGAGAAGGCAAGTGCGGACGACGTCGCCTCCGCACTGGGCATGGCTTCGATCGACGGCGCTCTCGGCCGGGTCCTCGAGGCGATGCCCTTCGTCGAGCGCTCGGACGACGGCGCCTACGTCGTGCATCCGCTCCTGCGTGCAGCCGTCGTCCGGCGTTACCCGCACCGCTGCACCAAGCTCGCGACCGCGGCGGCAGCCGGGCTCGAGCGTCGCCAGCGCTACGTCCGCGCCGCGCAGATCTACGGCCAGCTCGGTCAGCGGGACGCGATGGCTCGCGCCATCTGTGCGGACAACGCGCGGCCGAATCGCCGGCAATCGCAGGACTGCTCGTCGCTCGTAGCGTCGCTCGACACGGAGACTCTAACCAAGCATACCGTCCTGCGTGGATTGACGACGTACGCGAAGCGCTTTCGGGTCGACCCGCACCGGCTCCGCGACGAAACCGAAGCCGTTTGGAACGACCTCCCCCAGGACACCCCCTTCGAGACGCGCTGCAACATCGGGGGACCGCTCGCCCGGATCATGTATGAGACCGGTCGTTTCGAAAGCGCCGAACGGCTGCTTCGCGGCCTCGAGCGGGAGGTCGGCGGGATTCCCGATGTCCCGCGCACGTCCGGCGAGGCATACGTCGCCCGTACGCTGGCATGCGTCCTCGCCCGATCGGGACGCCTCTCCGAAGCCGACGGCTACTTCCGCCGCGGCTACTTCGTGCTCGCGGGCGCAGAAATGGTCGAAAGCCGTTACGCAATCGAGCGGGCGATCATCGAGCGTCTCCACGGACGCCGGAACGAAGAGCGCCGCTTCGCGGACCGGGCGATCGAACTCGCCGTCGAGCAGAACGCATCGGTGCACATCGCGTGCGCGCTGGGTGAAGCAGCATTCGGAGCGTGGCTGGCCGGCGAGGACGAGCGCTGCAACGCGTACGTGGATCGCCTCGCCGAGCGTGCGGACGCCGACGGCATGCGAGGCTTCGCGCACTTCTGCGCCGCTCACTCGCCAGCGCGCAGCGTTGAACCGAACGGAACGGAGCAGCCGAACTGGCTCGCCTGCGCGCACGTTATCGCCGCGGCCGCCACGGAGGGGGCGGCTCGCGTTGCACACGCCGAGGCGGCAAAGGATGCCGCCGACCAGTCGAACGACCTCTTCCTTCGAGTGATCGCCGACGTGACGCTCGCGCAGTCGGCGCCGGAGCGCCGCAACGACCTGCTGCTCGACGCGCTGATCGTCGCCGGCAGGATCGACGCGCCTGGACCGCAGCAGGCGGTTGCGGCACTCCTGGCCGACGAGCGTGACCTCGGCCTCCTCGGCGCGCTCGTCGGGCGTCTCCGGCGAGCGCAGCCGGCGGCGGCCGAACCGATGCGAATCGAGATACTGACCCGTTCGGTGCGCCGCGCCGGCACGAGGATCGAACTGCGCGAGCGGGAGCTTGCGCTGCTGGTCGCGCTGGCACGGCAACGCCGTGCGTATACGCGGTCCGAGATCGTCGATGCGCTGTGGGCGGACCTCGATGAAACGAGCGCGCGCGACGCGCTGAACACGTGCCTGTACCGCGTTCGCCGGCGCCTGGGTGAAGACGTCGTGCTGTGGTCGCGCGACGAAGGCTACCGTCTGCAAGAGCACGTCCGTGTCGATTTGCGCGAGCTGGAACAGTGGATCGGCGCGCTGCGTCGAGATGAACTGCAGCGTCACGAGCACGCCATCCTTCGCGGGGCGTACGCGCGGCTGCGCGACGCACATCTCGAGGCGAGCGAGCGCTGGGAATGGCTCGAGCCGGTCGTCGCCCGCGTGCGTCATCTGCGGCTGCAGGCAGCCGATCTGCTCGGACGCGACGCCCTGCGCCGAATAGATCACGCCGAAGCGCTCCGCATTGCGCGCGAGCTACTCGATGCAGATCCATGCGACGAAGCCGCGTGCGAGCTCGCAATCCGCGCGCATCTCGGGTTCGGCGACCGTACCGCCGCCGCGCGCGAGTTCCGCCAGTATCGCGATGTCCTGCGGCGGCAGATGGACGCAGAACCGTCGGCCGAACTCGCGCACCTCGCATTCGGTGGACGCACGGCGACCGCGCCCCAGCACCTGCGAACGGTCGCCTAGCGGCGCCGCTGGCGCTCTACCCGCAGGGCCTGCCGGCACCCACGAGGAGCAGCGGCGTCGCGATGCCGACGACGTTCGAGATCATCTGCGGTCCGTAGTACCGGGAATCCCAGCTCCGCGCGACGGGCGCGAACAGCCAGACCGTACCTGCCGGCATGCGATAGGTTCCGGCCGGGATTCTCGGCACGGGGCGGTCGTTACAGTCGCGCGCGACCCGGCCGCTATTCGGTAGCACGCTGCCGTTGACGCGAACGCCCGCATCGCTGACGGCCACGGCGTCGCCCGCGACGGCCGCGACCCGCTTGAGCAGCGGCTCGACGTTTCCGCGACAGGGTCCCGGCCGCAGGTAGCCCCGGGACAGGGCCACGCGGAGCGCCTCTCCGGTGGGGCAAATCGCGACGAGCGTCCCTCGTACCAGTCGCGCCTGACCCATCGGCGCAACGCGATAGACGCCGAGCGGCATGCTCGCGGTCGCATTGATACGCAGTCCGAGGGCGTTCGCACCCAGTATCAAGCCATCGAGCGCGACGAGGGCAGCGAGACCGATCAGGGAGCCGCGACCGATTCGGCGATGCAATCTCACTGGCGTGCGAGGCCGCTCGCTTCGATCACGCGCCGAACGTAGTCGGGAGCAGCGAAGAGGCTTCCGCTGTTGTACGCGCTCAGCGCATGACGCAGAGCAATCTGGCCCGGGCCGAAGCGTGCGACGGCCGCGGTGTATGCACCTCGCAGAATCGTTGCCCCGGCGCGCAGGTTCGCACAGGAGTCGAACACGTCGTGCACGCCGAGACCGAGCGGCCGAAGGTTGCCGATGTTGATCTGAGCGAGCCCGAGGTCGAGGTTATGACCCGCCGCGATCAGCCGTGTCGCAGCAGCCTCCGCCTCTGTCCGGTCGCCGAACGAATAGCTCCGCGCGGTCGTGTTGTCATGGATCGTCAGCGGCCACCCGCTGCTCTCCGCGCGAACGATGGCAGCCATCGTTCGCGGTGAGACGCCGGGGGCGCACGCCGCAAGCGATGCCGCGAGCGTCACGACGGCCAGCAACATCGCTTACCCCTTCTCCTTGTAGGGGCCAGGCAGAACGAGATCGCGGCTGACCAGGACATTGAAGATCGCACCCGGGCGTACTTCGATCGTCGGTGGCTGCTGCGTGGATGCGCTCGTATTCTGCTGCACCGCCTGTCCGACTTGCGAACTCACTTGTGTCGCGACCTGGCCGCCGACGCTCGGCCCGACGACCATGCCCATCGGCGTGACGACCGCGACCGTCGTCCTGGGCTGCGCGAGGGCTGAACCGATGCCGATCAGGCTCGTCAGCAACGCGTTGCGGAACAGTTTTCCGGTGTGGTCGTCGACCTTTCCGGTGAGCCCCGAATAGCCCGCCGCGTCGGTGCCGCTCATGCTGCCAAGGTCGATCGAGCTGGCATCCGGGTAGATGATCCGCTGCCAGGCGACGAGCACGCGGCTCTGTCCCGCGACAACTTGTGCGTCGAAGCGTCCGACGATCTTCGAACCCGAGGGAATGAGAAGATACTGTCCCGTCTTCGAGTCGTACACGTTCTGGTTGACCTGCCCGATCAAGGTCCCGGGAAGGTCGGAGTTGATTCCCGTCACGAGGGTGGCCGGGATTACGGACCCGGCGAGCACTTCGTACGGCGAGACTGGCGCTTGGCGCGCGGTCGTCTGGGCCTGCGCAGCCGTCATCGACTGCTGGGGAAACGCGCTCCGTCCATTCTGTCCTTGAGCGACCTCGCTCGCCGCGGCCGCCTGCTGGCCTGCTGCGGAACCGTTGGCCGCCGCTTGGACGAGGATGGGCGCCTGCCGCGCGGCGCGCTCGAGATCGAGTGCGTGCGCCTGCGCCGCCGCCTTCGCCTGAGCTCGCGCGGCAGCAACGGCCGCGCGCACTGCCGACGCGTTGTCGGCTGTCCCAGCGAGTGCTGCTGCCGCCTGTGCCACCGGCGCGATCTGCGGAACCGGCGCCTCATTCTGCAGCGCGTTCTGCGCCGGTTCGTCCCCCGCGGGTGGCGCCTGGGCGGGGAGGGTGATCGGCCGCTGCGCCGCCCGATCCGTCGAGCGTTGCGCCGCGGCGGGCCGCCGTACCGCCGGCACCCGCGCCTGATTGGCGCCGGGAATGTTGTCGATGAGAGGAGCGCTCGTCGCCAGCGCTTGCGGCGGCGGCGCGACGCTCACTTTGCCTGCGCCGTGCGGCGCACCGCTCGAGATGCCGTAGAAGATGCCGATGACGAGCGCCGCGACGCCGCCGACGGCCAGGATGCCGGCGCGTGCGCCGATACGCGTCACGCCCGTGACCTGGCCCCGCAGCCCGTTCGAGCTTGCGGGGATCGCGACGCTGGGCGAAGGCGGCGCAGCTGGTCTTGTCCCGTCGATGAGGTTTGCCATGTTCGTTCTCCGCTAGGTCTTGTGCGTGATCGTGGCGCGCAGTTGATGTTTGCCGCTCCCGACGACGAGCGCCATTCGATCGGGAATCGCGTCGACGATGTACAAGTCGCCGTCCTTAACGCGGTAGTTGACGACCTGATCTCCATCCGGCCCGACCGCGAGCAGCGCCGGCATCTCGGGGATGCGCGGGTCGAGGCGCACGTACGTATGCTTGCCGTCGTTGTAGACTTGCGTCGGGAACAGCTCGCGAGAACCGGAGCTTTGATACTTGTAGTCCAGCGCGGCCGCTGGAACGCCGGGGTCGTCGGACATCCCGTCGTGATCCATGTGAGCGTCGGCGGCCGCGCTGTGGTCCGCGGCGTCCGGCTCCGCCGGGTAGAAGAACCCGACGCGGAGCATCGGACGGACCCGCAAGGAATGGAGATCGACGTAATAGGTCCGCTTGCTTGTCGTGACGATGAGGTTGGTCGAAAGGTTCGAATCGGTCGGCTTGAGGAGGATGTGGGGCGTACTGCCGTTCGCGCCGCTCGCTGCGGGCGCCAGCATCCACCTGGCCGAGTCTCCGATCGCATAGTTGAGCACGGTCTCGCCCGGTTCCAAGATGATGTCGCAGACGTACAGCGGAGCGCAGAACACCGCCGGTGCTTCCTTGTCACCGAACGGGAAGCGGAGCACGCCGTCTGGCCCCTGGATGGGATGCGCGAGGGCGGTGAATGGCGCCGCGGTGAGTGCGAGCAGCGCGACGAGTGTCGATACGAGGCGTTTCATGTCGTTAGATCCTCTGCGTCCAGCTGAGCGAAGTGACGTAGATGCCCATCGGGTTGTGCAAAATGGTCGCCTCGTCCGATGGTGGATTGACGCCCACCGTCACGTCGGCTTCCCAGTGCGTCGTCGTCGAACGCGAGCCGTCGAGCCCGCGCTGGTCCTCCGTCCACTGCACCTGATAGGTCGTATCGCTTTGCGGCAGAACGGCGTCGACGTTCACCGAGACCGTGTTCCGCGCGGCAACCTGGAAAGGCGAATGCTTGCCGTACCAATCGTCGAGGTATGGCTTCGCCGTCGTCGCGATCATCGAGTACGTGCGCGTCAGGGCCACGCGTTCGGCGACGGGGTCGGAGCTGACCGAGCGCGCATCCACGATCCACTGCGCGAGTTGGGCGCGCACGATCCGCTGGTCGGGCGCGTAGGCGCGGTCCGCCCGTGAGACGGCGATGGCCGAACCGAGCTTGTCGACCTCGACGACGTAGGGAACGAGCTTCGTCTGTGCGGCGAGCCAGATCGTTCCCCCCGCGAGGATGGCGGTGATAAACAGGGAGAGAATCGCGGCGACCCGCCAATTCCTCGCCTGCGCGATGTAGTCGCCGTAGCGCTCGTTCCACTCTCGCTTCGCGGCGAGGAACGGCGAGTCGGCTTCGCGGGTCGTGACCGCGGCGTCATAGCCGGCGCGCGCTGCCTGAGACGCGACGTTCCCGCGGTGGTTGAGACGGAGCTTGGCGATCATTCTGGCATCCTCAATCCGATGTGAACGCTGCCGCCGCCGCCGCCCTCATCCATGTTGAGGAGCGGCGATGCGGCGGCACCGACTGCTTGTAAGGTTCCGGTGAACGGGGCCGCGACGGCATTCGCGATGTGGCCCAAAACAGGGACGGAAGAAAGGGGATTGCCCGCACCTTTGGACGAGCCGGAGCTCTCCGGCGCGGAGGCCGATTGAGCGACGTCGCTCGATGCGGAGGAGGAGGCGGCATCGGCTGCTCCCGCATCCATACCGGCGGCGCCACCTGCGCCGCCCGCGCCACCGGCGCCACCAGCCGCGCCGCCCGCACCACCAGCGGCGCCGCCGGCGAGCATCGCCGCGTCCATCACAGCGAGCCCGCCTTCGGTCGCCACGGTCTTCGCCGTGTTGACGACGGCGCCGACCGTTCCGACGACCGCGCTCGCGACCGACTTCATCTGCGAGACCGCACTATCGAGCGTCAGGCTTGGGGATCCGTTCATCATCGATGCGGCGAGGCTGGGCAGCCGCGTCGTCAGCATCATGAAGATGATCGCAGCGGCGGCGACGATGAGATAGGCGACGATCATCGGCCCGAGGTTGTTGATGCTCCCGGTTCCATTGAACGTGATGCCCGCGATGCCGGCGATGTCGGCGCAGATCCCGCTCGGATCCGGCCCCGAACACCCCTGCTGCGGGAAGAGCGTCACCCCGAGTGCGACGATCACGTACGTTACGAAGAGCTTCACGCCGATGCTGAACGCGTAGCCGATCCACTTTTCGCCAAACGACATCGTCCAACGGCTGCCCGTGAAGCCTAGGAACACTGCGCCCGCTCCGATCATGATGTACGCCTCGATCAGCGTCATGATGAGCTGCCCCGCGGCGATCAAGAACGCGAGGAAGACCATGAAGCACACGAGCGCCGCGAAGATCACGGCGATCAGCATGCAGAAGGCGACGGTGAGGTCATCGTTGATCGACTGGCCGATGTTGAGGATGTTGAAGTAGAAGCTCGCCTGCGGCAGGGCGTTGAAAATCGCGTTGCAGATGCCCGTCCCGATGGTGAAGATCGACATCGGATCGAGCGAGATCGTTACGCCGGTCACCTGGCCGCCCAGGCCGATGAAGCTCTGCATGATCTGCGGGAGCCACATGTTCGTCACGCCGTTCAAGAGCAGCGCGTAGAAGAACCAGACCCCCATCATCTTGACGATGAAGGACGCAAGCAGCTCGCCGAGATTGTCTTTCTGGAACACCCACAGGATCGCGCTCCACGCGAGCTCGATGCCGACGAGCAGGAAGAAGAATCGCTGTGCGTTCTGCAGCCCGTTCCCGAGCCAGGCCATGGTCGCGCCGCAGAACACGTTCGGCAGTTCGTTGATCCCGTTCGCGCCGGGGCAATTCCCGAGGACGCCCTGCGCGGCGGAGGCGCTTTGCGTGACGAAGACGCCGATCAACGCGTAGGTTACGAGTGCCAGGCCGGTCGTGACCGCGAACCGCCGCAGCCCGTACCGATGCAGTAGCCCGACGACGATGCGCTGGCCGATCACGCGACGATCTCCAAGCGCTCGGTTTTCGCGACGATGCCGGCGCCCTGCATGGCACCGATGCGCAGCCACGCCTTGGCCCATTCCGTACACCCGCGCGCGGCGAGCCAGTTCGCGGGCCACGTGTCCGGCGCTTCCGCCATCAGGCTGCGCATCGCGGCGATGTCCTCACGGCCGCTAGCTCCCATGAAGCTGAGCGCGACGGGGCCGAGGCCCAGTTCGAAGACGCGGCGTCCGAGCGGGCTCACGTAGAGGTACTGCCGCTTCGGCACCAGCTGGGAGAGGATCTCGATCTGACGCTCCGTGAGCCCCATCGCGGCGTACGCCTGTGCCGCAAACTCGGTCTGCGCCTCGAGGTTCGGCAGAAAGATCTTGGTCGGACACGATTCCACGACCACGTCGCGGATTTCGGAGCGCATGACGTCGCTGATGCTCTGCGTGGCGAAGACCACTGCGGCGTTGGACTTGCGCATCGTCTTGAGCCACTCGCGAATCTTGTCGCGGAAGATCGGCGAGTTCAGCATCAGCCACGCCTCGTCGAGGACGAGCAGCGTCGGCTCGCCGTTCAAGCGTTGCTCGATCCGATGAAACAGGTAGAGGAGAACCGGGACGGCGTTCTTTTCTCCGAGCGCCATCAGGTGCTGCATCTCGAACACCTGGAAGACGTTGTCGCGCAGGCCGTCGCGGTCGGAGTCGAGCAGCGAACCCATGCTCCCCGACAAGGTGTAGTGCGCGATCGCGTCCCGCAGCGCCGGCTCGGAGAGCGTGTGCGCGAAGTCGGTCATCGTCCGCTTCGTGCTCGTTGCTAGCAGCTCGAGAGCGCGGTGGATGTCCTTGCGGAGCCCCGGCGTGACCGTCACGCCCTGGAGCGCGAACAGCGTCTCGAGCCAGTCGGACGCCCAGGCGCGCTCTGCGGCGGTATCGATGTCCGCGAGCGGGTAGAACGCAAGGTTGCTCGATTCGCCGGCGATCTCGTAGTGATCGCCACCGGTCGCGTGAGCGAGCCCGAAGGCCGAGTTTCCGATGTCGAAGGCGAAGATCTGTGCCTTCGGATAGCGGAACTGCGACGCCATGAGGAAGCCCAGCAAGGTCGATTTGCCGGCGCCGGTCGGGCCGAGGATCAGCGTGTGGCCGACGTCACCGACGTGCAGGTTCAAGCGGAACGGCGTCGCGCCGCTGGTCGCGGTGTACGCGAGCGGCGCGCTCCCGGCGGGGTAGAATGGGCACGGGTTCGACGAGAGGCCGGCCCAGACGCTCGTCAGCGGCAGAAAATCCGCGAGGTTGAGCGTATGCATGAGCGGCCGGCGGACGTTGGCGTACCCGTGGCCCGGGAGAGAGCCGATGTAGGCCTCGATCGCGTTGACCGACTCGACGCGCGCCGTGAACCCGGAGTGGTTGATCAGCTTGAGCACGTCGCGTGCCAGCAGATCGGCGCGCTCGGCGTCGTCCTCCATGAGAACGAGGACACCCGTGTAGTAGCCGAATTTGACGACGCCGCTCGAAAGCTCCGAGAGTGCGCCGATCGCGTCGGCGGCCATTCGATCGGCGTCACCATCGACGTGGGTCGCCTGACCGCCGGACTGCTCGCGCAGCAGGTTCGCCAGCGACTTGCGCTTCTGGAACCACTTCTTGCGGTACTTCTCGAGTTGCTTTTGCGCGACGCCGTCGTCCAGAAAGATGAAGCGGTTGGACCAGCGGTAGGTGAGCGGGAGCCGGTTGAGGCCGTCCAGGATACCGGGAAAGCTCGATGCCGGAAATCCGGTGAATGCGACACAGCGGATGTGCTTGTCGCCGATGCGTGGTTTCAGACCACCGTAGAAGTCTTTGCCGCCAAGCGCTGCGTCGAGGTACATCGGCACGGCCGGGACCTCGAATGGATGGCTCGTGCCGGTGATGCACCCGTTGAGATGCGCGAGCAGCTCGTCGCGGAGGTGCTCGACGCCGTTGGCGTCGCGCTCGCGCCGCGTCCCGAGGCGCCGCATGTGCAGCACCGAAGACAAGTGATCCTCGATCTCGCGGACGCCCACGCGGAAGTTCTCGAGCGCGCGATCGAGCGCCGCATCGGCGTTCGGCTTCTTCTCTTCGCCTTCGACCAGGAAGTTTTGTACCTTCCCCTCCACGTCAGCCGGCGGCAGGTACGTCACAGTCATGACGAACGTCGTCTCGAAGTGCGCTCCTTCCGCCTCGTACTGAGCGCGCCGTTCGGCGTCGATTAGCGCGGTCGTCCGGTCGCCGAACTTCCCCTGTTCCGGATAGGCATTGGTCGGCATGCGCATGGCGTCGACGTGGATCATCCAGCCGCTGCCGCGCCGCAGGAACGCCTTGTTGACGCGCGCCGACACGGCGCCGAGTTCGAGCGGGCCGGCGGACTCGAGGTCCTCGCCGCGATACTCCCAGGCCGCCATCAGGCTGCCGTCCTTGTTCAGCACGACGCCCTCGTCGACGAGTGCGGCGTAGTTGAGGAGATCGGGCAGGCCCTTCGCGTTCGTGCGAAATTCGCGCAGTCGTAGCATCGTCGTCCTCGTTACTGTTGCTTCTTGATGTTGGGGTCGATTGCCGAGAACCCGGACTGTGCGGAATAGAACGTGGCGTAACGCACGTGCCGGACATAGACCTTGGTCAGTTCGTAGTCGGACCTCGCCATGCGCTGGAGCACGGCGACGGCCAGCGCCCAGAACGCGACCCCGAGGATGGCGAAGATGATCTTGCCGAGCACAAACACCATCGTGACGGCGATCGTCGCCGAGATGAGCAGTGGTTCGCGTTCGCAGCCCATCAGCAGCAGCGGACGCGTCAAGGCGAGATGCACGTCGATCTTCCGGGGTGCGCTCTGTTGCGTCTTCATCAGAGCGCAAAACCGGTGATATTGAGCGCCGAGAGGAAGTGACTGCCGGCGATGAGCAGGGCGAGCGCCATGACGCCGATCATCACGCGCTTCACGAAGTTGCTCATCTCGTCGCCGAACACGAGCGCCGCGCCGGCCGCGAACAGGGCGATGACGGCGATTGCGGTGGCGACGGGTCCGGTCAGGCTGTCTTGAATGGTCATCAGCGGGCCCTCCCACGGAAGTCCGCTGTTGCCGGTTCCCGCGTATGCGGGTGCCGCGGCCAGAACGGCACCGATGGCCGCGAGGGGTGCGATGTACTTGCGAAGTCTGGACAGTTGAAGCATCGTTTTCTCCTTCTCGTTCGTGATTGGTGGTTGAGGGTTACGCAGCGGTCGTGCGCTCGAGCGCCACGACCTTCGAGTCGATGGTCGTTCCGTCGTAGCCGCTCGACGGCGAATAGCCGGTGACGCGGACGATCTCTTGAAGGCGCCGTCCGGCCGGCGTTCTTGCGATGGAGACGATCAAATCGACCGCCTCCGCGATCAGCTGCGGCTGCGGGGGCACGTTGGCTTCCCCGATCAGCTGCTCGAGACGCACGAGGCCCGCGAGCGCACCGTTCGCGTGAACGGTGGCGACGCCACCGGGATGCCCCGTGTTCCATGCCTTGAGAAGCGCGAGCGCTTCGGCGCCACGGACTTCGCCGACGACGATCCGGTCGGGACGCAGGCGCATCGTCGTGCGCAGGAGGCGCGTCATGTCGACGCCGTCGCTCGTCTTGAGCGCGACGTGATTTGGTGCGCCGCACTGCAGCTCGACGGTGTCCTCGATGATCACGACACGCTGCTCCGGATGTTGTGCGCTGATCTCGCGCAGCACGGCGTTGGCGAGCGTGGTCTTCCCCGAACCGGTGGAGCCGACGATTAAGATGTTCTCGCGCTGGGAGACCGCCCGGCGCAGTGCATCGGCCTGCGAGGCGGTGCACACGCCGGACGCCACGTAATCGTCGAGGCTGAAGATCAGGCTCGCGCGCTTGCGGATCGCAAACACTGGACGGTTCGAAACCGGAGGGAGGATGCCGGCGAACCGGCTGCCATCGATCGGAAGAACGCCTTCGAGAATCGGATGCTCCGCGTTCGCCACGGCTTCGAGTGCCGAGGCGACCGTGCGCAGCAGGTTCTCCGCCTGCATCGCGCTCATGCCAACGCCGGTGCTGCGCATGCCCTCGCCGAGCACGTCGAGCCACAGGTACCCGTCGGCGTTGAGCATGATCTCGACGACCTTCGGATCCGCGAGCGCCGCGACGACCGTCTCACCGAGCTCGCGCTCGAGCTTCTCGTGCAGCCGCTTCGCCTGCTCCTGTGCGGCCGTCGCGCCGCTATCCACGAGCCTGCACCGGTTCCCGCACGATGGGTGCCGCGGCGACCGCGGGGAGCGCTACCTTCGCCCGCACCGAGAACGTTGCGTCCTCGTAGTACTTGATCTTTCGCCCGTAAATCGGGGCGTGGCCCGCGACGAACACCAGCGCGTCCTCGGGCGGTAGGCGCCGGGCTTCGTCGGGAGTGAGCAGTGGCCGCTCGCTCTCGGTGTAGCTCACTTGGACGCCGCCGCGGAAGCCAAAACGTCCGCCCGAATACGATCGCTGCTCCGTGCGCACGGTCGCCTGACCGGCGAGCTTCGAGAGCATCTCCATCGTTTCGATCTTGTTGGGCGCGTAGGCGACTTGCACGTGACAGTTCGCGACGATCGTTTCCGTCGAGTTCGCTCCACCGTAGGCCGCCTGCAGCTGGGCGACGTCCTGCGTGATCAGATACGCCTTGATGCCGTAACCCGCCATGTACGCGAGCGCGGTCTGCAAGATCTCGAGCCGGCCGAGCGAGGGAAGCTCGTCGACCATCAAGAGCAGCCGGTGCTTGTAGTTGGCGACGCTGCGACCGCCCTCGAACGCCATCTCCGCCGTGTGCGCGCGCAGGATCTGGTTGATGATCAGGCGCGTCAGCGGCTTGAGGCGGTCCATGTCCGACGGCGGAACGACGAGGTACAAACTTACCGGGCGATCGTCGTGCATGAGGTCGCGCACCGAGAAGTCGCTGGCGCTGGTGTTCGCCGCGACGATCGGGTCGCGAAACAGCGTCAAGAAGCGGATCGCGGTGGAAAGGACGCTCGCGGCTTCCTTCGGATCCTTGTTCAGCATGTCGCGCGCGGCCATCGCAGCGACCGGATGGGTGGCGGTCGGCCGGCCGCGCGCATTGGTCCAGCCGCACGCGAGCTCCGCGTCGTGCGGCGTATTGAGGACGTACTCGAAGAGCTGCTCCGACGATTCGAAGCGCGGGCTCGAGAGCAGATTCGCAACGCCGGCGATCGACCGGTCGGTCTCGGCGTACAGCGCGTGGAGAACGAGGCCGGCGAGCAGCGACGACGCGCTGACGATCCAATGAGCGTCCGGGCCCTCCGCGCCCGTTCCGTCGGGATCGCAGAGCATCGCAACGATGTTCTGCACGTCTTGAACCTCGTACGGGGTCCGCAAACGCACTTCGAGCAATGGGTTGAAGCGCGCGGAGCCTTCGAGCGCCGTCGCCTCGAAGCGCAGCACGCGGCTGCCCAGATCCTGCGCACGCCATCCGGCCGTCAGCGCGTAGTTCTCACCTTTGATGTCGTGCACGACGACGGAGTGCGGCCACGACAGCAGCGTGGGAAGGACGAGGCCGACGCCTTTGCCCGAGCGCGTTGGCGCGAACGCGAGGACGTGGGCGGGCCCGTCGTCACGAAGGTAGCGCGTCGCACCGTGCGTGTCCACCCAGGCGCCGACGTATACGCCGCCGGTCGCGTCGAGCAAGCCCGTGTTCCGGACCTCCGCCGGCGCCGCCCAATGGGCCGAGCCGTGCGCGTCGGTCCTGTCTTGCGCCTTGCTCGCCCAGCGTGCGCCGGCGATCGCGGCCACGAGGAGCGCGACGGCGCTGCCCGCGCCGGCCATCTGCCAGAACTGAGTCAGGACGGTGAGGATGCGCGCATCGGCGGCGCGGTGGAACTTGATCGCCCACGCGAGGCCGTCCCACGGGGCATAGACATGTGGAAGGAGTGCGGCTCCGAGGGCGCTCTGGAATCCGAAGCGAGCCGCGACGACCTCGGTCGCGACCCAGAATGTGCCCGCGACGAGCACGACCGCGAGACCGGCCGCGGCCACCCACGCGAAAGCGGGGTCCGCCTGGCGATAGTTGCCCGGAGACGAATGGCTCGTCATGCGATGCACCGCGTGCACGAATCGTGCACGGTCTGGGTGCTGGGGCCGGGATCTTTCGCCACGCCGGATCCTCCGCTGGTCTGAGGGATCCCGGGAGGCCGCATGGGCCGTCCCGGTTCGCCTTCAGCCTACGGCCGGGCGTGGCACGGGACCACGAAGAATTCCACAGTTTGACCGGAGGTTTGCAAACTTCGTGGTGTCGCAGAAGGGCGGACCCTATCGTAGCTTGCGGAGGCCGGTTGCATGCGGCCTCGAGGAGGAAACGATGCCTGGCGAAGACCAGCGCCCGCAAGCAAACCGCTTCAAAACCCTACGTTCCGCAGCGAGCAGACTGTTCGCGCGAGGCGGGCGAGGCCCAACGGAAAACGGGCCGTCCGCCGTCCCGCAGACCCCGTCCGTCGCACAGCAGAACCCGTCGATCCCGCGCGACGACTATCGCAGCGTTCCCCTGCCGGGGCTGGACGCGAACGATGAGGCGTTCGACGCCTACCGCGCAAAGGTCGCGCGCCGAGGCGTGACGATCACGCAGAAGGACATCGAGACGTACCGCGACCTCATCGGCGACCGAACCGGTCAGAACGTGCTGATTGGTATGCAATCCGACGATCGAACCGTAGACGGTCCGGCGGAGGGCCTGCGGTCCCTGGGCGCGGCGTACGCCGCGCAACATCCCGACGCCGTGCATCGTGCGAACGAAGCGCGCGCATTCGCAGCGTTCAACATCGCGGACAACCAGGCAGAAGCCTTCCCGTCGCGCCTGACCCACATGGACCCCGACGTCGTGACGGCCGACCCCGAGGAGTTTGCACGCCGCCGGCAGCTCGTCAACGATCTCCCGGCAATGCCGACGCGCCCGACGAGTTCCGAGTTCGGAGCGACCCGCGCGGCCTTCGAAGGAATCGGACTACGGCTGACCGAGTACGATCGTTACGCCTATCAAATGGTGTCCGAGCAAAAGTGGCGCCCGAATAAGGCCACCCTCCCGGCCCAGGCGCTCCGGGAATTGGAGGTGCCGCAGGGCGAACGCGTCCTTCTGAACATGGAGCCCGCAGAGTTCGCCGAGCAATTGCGCACGCGCGCGCCGCTGCCGAAAGAGCGGTCCGACGATCTCGAGGACGACGCGAGCCAAACGTTCGCCCCGTCAAACGACGAAGAGCCGTACCAACGGACACCCGTCGAGCCGGAATACGAACTGACGCCCGTAATGCCCCAGTCCGAGCCGATCTATCTCCAGACGCCGGCGGCGCCGGGTGTCGGCCTACGCGACCCGGGGCCGCTGCCGAAGACGGAGCTGGTCGGACCGGATCTTCTCGCGGCGGACGGTGGGAAAATGGAAGAGACCGTCGCCGAGGCGCAGCGGATGGAGATCCGCCGCGGTGACCAGACCTTTGCCGTCGACCCCGGGTACCGCCAGCGCGGAGAAGTGCTCGGCGTTTCCGGCGGCGAGATCTTCCAGCGAATCGCCGGAAACCGCGACGACGAGATCGCGCCTGGAGACGTCGTGTCATACAAGCTGAGCGACGTCGATGCGCAAATGAACAGGCGCGAGTTCGACCTCGCTGTGAAAGAAGGCCACGAGGTCGTATTCTCTGCGAACCAACAGGGCCGCATGCAAATGACGGATCTCGAACTCAGCAAGGATCTCGGGCCACCCGTGCTGGCCAGGGGCCCGCGAGGAGCAACGGCCGGAATGGAATTGTAGGGCGCTTGGGCGCAAAGCGACGCCAACGTGCGCGACGGCAGGCATCACTCGGCATCGCGACCGCCGACCGGCATCGCGACCGCGGACGTGGCTCGGCACCCTAAAGAAATACACGGTTTGACCCGACGGTTCGAAACTTCGTGGTGCGGCCACGCCCGCGCGTCTACTGTGTCTCCGAGAGGCCGAGTTCATCCGGCCTCGAGGAGGACACAATGGCTGGCGGTGATCAGCAACCGTCGCCTCGCCCAACGCGACGCTCCGCCGTCAACCGCTTGTTCGGGCACCGTCGACGGGATGTGGCGCGCGACGCGACTATGCGCGAGCGGCATCCTGCCTGGAGGAGGCCCTCGCGCAGTTTCGCACTGTCGGCAGCGACCACGGCGCGAGCGCCACCCTCGCGTCGCTGGCCGTCGTCGCGATGCGCAGCAAGCCAGGCCCGCAGAAACGTTCGCTCGCGAGAGCCTTCGGATCGCGAGGGAGGGCGTACCGCTCCGTGGCATCAGCCGCGAGGAAGGCTCTTGCCCGGCGGCTCGGAGGAACTCAGCTGTGCACTCACGTCGCGTCATCCCGTTCGTCGTTGCCGCACTGTTAGCGGCACTCCCAGCCGGTGCCCAGACGGCGGCCCCGAGCCCGGTACCGCGCCAACACGTGCCACTCGAGGAGCGGCACCAGTCGGGAACACACGGGAGCGTCGATTTGGCGCCGAAGGGCGGAAAGACGGAAGTCCTCGTTAAGGTGTCGGCACCGCGAACGACGCCCGCGAATCTCACGCTGCATTCCGGTAGCGATTGCCTCGACACGTTTGGCTCGCCGGCGACCCAGTTTCACCTGAACCCGCTGAATGGAACCAGTTCTCGCACCCTGGTCTCTCTGCCGATCGGCGCCTTCCACTCGAAGCATTTCGTGGTCGACGTCCGAAACGCGACGAACCGCGCGCGCTTCGCGGAAGCCTGCGCGAGAATCTAGCCCCGGAGCGCCGTGGGTTTTGATGCCGACGCTATCGTCGTCGGCGCCGGCCTCGCGGGCCTCGTGGCCGCGTGCGAGCTCGCGGACGCGGGCAGGCGGACCATCATCGTCGAGCAAGAGCCCGAGGCATCGCTCGGTGGGCAGGCGTTCTGGTCGCTCGGGGGCCTCTTCCTGATCGACTCGCCCGAGCAACGCCGCATGGGCGTGCGTGATTCGCTCGAGCTCGCGACGCAGGACTGGATGGGATCGGCGGCCTTCGATCGCGCGGAAGACCGCTGGCCGCGGAGTTGGGCGCAAGCGTACCTGCACTTCGCGGCCGGTGAGAAGCGCGCGTGGCTGCGCGCCCAGGGCCTGCGCATCTTCCCCGTCGTCGGATGGGCCGAGCGCGGTGGATACACCGCGACAGAGCACGGCAACTCCGTCCCCCGGTTTCATGTGACATGGGGGACCGGCCCGGGGGTGCTCGAGCCTTTCGTCCGGCGTGTGCGCGAGGCCGAGCGTCGGGGACTGATCGTCCTGCGCTTTCGGCACCGCGTGAACGAGCTGACGGCGAGCGGCGGTGCGGTTGACGGCGTGCACGGTGATGTCTTGGAACCGAGCGCCGAGCGCCGGGGCCGGCCGAGCTCGCGCGCGGTCGTCGGCGACTTCTCGTTCAAGGCGCAGGCCGTCATCGTCACCTCCGGCGGCATCGGCGCAGACCACGACCTCGTCCGCCGCAACTGGCCGGCACGGCTGGGGACCCCGCCGCGGCGGATGCTCTCCGGCGTCCCCGATCACGTCGATGGACGCATGCTCGGCGTCGCCGAAGCCGCCGGCGCCAGCGTCATCAACCGCGATCGCATGTGGCACTACACCGAGGGAATCGAAAACTGGGATCCGATCTGGCCTGCGCACGGCATTCGCATTCTGCCGGGCCCGTCGCCGCTGTGGTTCGATGCGCTCGGCAACCGGCTGCCGGTTCCGCTCTTCCCCGGCTTCGATACGCTCGGGACGCTCGAGCACATCATGCGGACGGGCTACGAGCACACGTGGTTCGTCCTCAATCAGCGAATCATCAAGCGCGAGTTCGCACTCTCCGGTTCCGAACAGAACCCTGACCTCACCGGAAAGAGCTGGCCGCTCGTCCTGCGCCGGATCGGGCCGGGCGCGCCCCCGCCGGTCGAAGCGTTCAAGGAGAAGGGCGTCGACTTCATCGTTGAGCCGCAGCTCGATTCGCTGGTGCGCCGAATGAACGAGCTCGTCGGCGAGCCGCTGCTCGACGCGGCCGCGCTGGAGCGCGAGATCGCGGCACGCGATCGCGAAATTCGCAACCGCTACTGCAAGGATGCGCAGGTCGTCGCGATTGGAAATGCACGCAGATATCTCGGCGATCGCTTCATTCGGGTGACGGCTCCGCATCGCATCCTCGACCCGAACGCGAGACCGCTCATCGCCGTCCGCCTTTCCATCCTCACCCGCAAGACGCTCGGCGGTATCGAGACCGACCTCGACGCACGCGTGCTGCGAACGAACGGCGAGCCGTTCCGCAACGTGTATGCTGCGGGCGAGGTCGCGGGCTTCGGCGGCGGCGGCATGCACGGCTACCGCGCGCTCGAGGGTACGTTTCTCGGCGGGTGCCTCTTCTCGGGCCGCACTGCCGGCCGCTGCGCAGCTGCCGCCATCGGATAGTGCGCCGGCACGTGGTGGGCGATGACGGGCTCGAACCGCCGACCATCACCGTGTAAAGGTGCCGCTCTCCCAACTGAGCTAATCGCCCACGCCGCAGTCTCGCCATTCGGGAGCGTTTGCGGCCGGACCTCGGGTCGACGTTCTCGCCGCTAGCGGCCGCCGCCGACGGGGACGATGGCGCCGGTGACGTACGCCGCCGCCGGCGAGAGGAGAAAGAGCACGACCTCCGCGACCTCATCGGCTGTGCCGGCTCGCGCCATCGGCACGCTTGGGATCATCGTCGTGAGCCGCTGCGGGATCGAGGATGTCGTATGAATATCGGTGTCGATCAGCCCGGGCGCGACCGCGTTCACTCGAATTCCCTCCAGTGCCACCTCTCGCGCGAGCCCGATCGTAAGCGTATCGATCGCGCCCTTCGAAAGGGCGTAGTGTATCCACTCGCCGCCGCCTCCGATGCGCGCGGCCAGGGATGATACGTTGACGATCGCGCCGCCGCGACCGCCTCTGCGAGTCGACATGCGACGCACGGCTTCGCGTGCGCAGAGCACCGATCCGCTGACGTTGACTGCGAGCACGCGCTCGAGGGTCCGCGCCGGCAGTTCGTCGAGGCGCGCCCCGCCGCCGGTGATGCCGGCATTGTTGACGAGCGCCGTCACTTCGCCGAACGTCTCGCGGGCAACATCGAACATGCGCAGGACGTCTTGCTCGATCGCCACGTTCCCCGCAACGGCTCGCGCGGAGCCGCCGCGAGCCGCGATGCGTTCCACGACCTCGTTCGCGCCTCGCTCGCTGGTTGCGAAGTTCACGATCACGCGATACCCACGCTCGGCCGCGCGTTCCGCAATGGCCGCGCCGATGCCGCGCCCACCGCCCGTGACGATCAGCGTTTCCACGATGCTCGCGTTTCGTTTGCACTCGCGAGCCGACCTCGCGGCCGAGTGACCACAGTCACAGCATGCCGCACGCAGGTCGAAACGCGCGGGTTCGGGGGCCGGGGTGTCGCAACTCACAAGCGTCCATGATCGCAGAACTCTCTCCGCTGGTCCTGGAACGACAGGGGGCCACCTCCAGCGATTCCTTGCGCCAGCATCTGGCCTACGCCGACGGGCTTCGCGCGCTAGCGATTCTCGGCGTCATCCTATTTCACGTCGGCGCGCTCTGGACGCTGGCGTTTCACAGATCGGGTTCGGTGCCGCCGATCCTCATGCTGGGTTCGCACGGCGTCGAGTTGTTCTTCCTTCTCTCGAGCTTCTGCCTCGCGTACCCCGTGCTCGCGATTCTCCGGGACGACAAGAGCGTCTCGTTCGACATCGCCCGCTTTGCCGCGAAGCGGCTGACGCGAATCCTACCGTCGTACTATGTCGCGATCGCCATTCTTCTGCTCGTCCCATTCGTCGCGGAGCGCCTGGAGCACCCGATCGCCCTCGGCGCTTCCAACGTCACACCGATCGATATCATCAAGCAGATCTTCTTCATCGACTCCAACGCAAACTTCGTGAACCCATCGTACTGGACGCTGGCGATCGAGGCACGCTGGTGCATCGTCTTCCCCCTGGCGCTGCTGCTCTGGATCCGCTCGCGCCGCGCCTTCGGCATCGTCACGGTGCTCGCGATGCTCTCCACGTTCACCCGTGCCGCCAGCATCGACCTCGGCCTCCTGCCGGCGTTCCTGCTTGGAATCGTGGCCGCCGATCTTCGGGTGCAGCCGCTCCGTAGCGAACGTTTCGCGGCCCCGCTCGCGGTGCTCTTCGCCGTCGCGGCGTATTTCCTGGGCCCCTACGCGTCGCTCGCCATTCCGTACAGCGCGTTCGGGCACGATCTCATCTTTCGGACGAATGCCCTGTGGCAACTCGCGGTATTCTTCGCCGTCGTCGCCGCTGGATCGGTTCCGCTGCTCGAACGGATCCTTGGAAGCCGTACGCTCGAATTGCTCGCGCTGGCGTCCTATGGGATCTTCTTAGTATTCGAGCCGGTGCTGGCAGTTTCGTACAGGGCGCTGCGTGCGCCGCTGGGCCCCTCGCTTGCGATCTTGGTGGGGACCCTCGCCGCCGTCGTCGCCGGCGCCATCTTCTGGTTCTGCGTCGACCGGTTCTTCGCGAACCCGGCAACGCGGCGGCGATTCGCAGATCGCATCGCGCCGCTCTTCGTTCGCAGCCTTCCGCTGGCGGGCATCCCGGGGGCCATGGAGATCTGGGAAGTCGTGCCGCGGCGAGCGGTGCCCGAGGCGATCGTCCTTCCAACGCCCCCGTCACTCGAACCAGCCATCGATGGTGGCGCGCCGCAACGGACGCAGCGCGCAGCGCTGCGGGTCGTCGAGACCGACGATGCGCTCGCAGAAGGGCGCCGGAAGGCGGAGGAAGTCCGCTCGCTGGAACGCGACGAAGCGGAACGCCGCAGCGCGGACGCACGACCATGGGGCGAACGATCGCTCGCAGCCTGGGAACGGCTGAGGTCCGACGAGGCGGCGCGTAAGGAACGCTCTCGCAAAGACCGCGAGGAAGCGGAACGCCGCGCCGCCGACGCTCGTGCCCACAGCGAACGCGAACAGGGCGAGCGCCGCGCCACCGACGAGCGTGCTGCGAAAGAGCGGGAAGAGTCCAGCCGGCGCGCGGCCGAGGAACTCGCGAACAAGGCGCGGGCGGCCGAAGAAAAGCGTGCGGCCGACGACCTCGCGCGCCAGCAGCGTGAGCGCGAGGAGCAGCGGGCGGTCGAGGAGTTGGCCCGCAAAGCACGAGCGGATGAAGAGCAGCGAGCTGCGGCAGCAGCGGTGGCAGCGGCAGCCGAACTCGAGCGCACACAACGTGAGGATGCGGAGCGCGCAGCGTCTGCAGCGGCGGCGGCAGAGCTCGACCGCACACAGCGCGAGGATGCGGAGCGCGCAGCGGCAGCGGCAGCAGCGGTGGCAGCGGCAGCCGAACTCGAGCGCACACAACGTGAGGACGCCGAGCGCGCGGCGGCAGCGGCAGAGCTCGAGCGCAAAGCGCGCGAGGATGCGGAGCGCGCAGCGGCGGCAGCAGAGCTCGAGCGCAAGCAGCGCGAGGACGCCGAGCGCGCAGCGGCGGCAGCAGAGCTCGAGCGCAAGCAGCGCGAGGACGCCGAGCGCGCAGCGGCGGCGGAACTCGAGCGCAAAGCGCGTGAGGAGGCAGATCGGGCGGCGGCAGAAGCTGCTGCGGCGGCGGAACGCGAACGCACCCAGCGCGAAGAAGCGGAGCGCGCAGCAGCAGCCGCGGCTCTCGAGCTCGAGCGCAAGCACCGCGCGGAAGCCGAAC
>Ga0302325_10002752_pt1 | contig 42335 bp, 42 predicted proteins | sample Palsa_T0_2_FD_201948 | JGI IMG/M metagenome (GOLD analysis project Ga0302325, IMG submission 201948) | Peat permafrost microbial communities from Stordalen Mire near Abisko, Sweden - Palsa_T0_2 | ecosystem: Environmental > Terrestrial > Soil > Palsa > Peat permafrost | place: Sweden: Abisko... | reverse complement strand
GTAACGGTTTGACGATGGCTGCCGTCAAGCGGGCAGTAATGGTGGTGAAGAACAGCAGCACCGACATAATGCTCGCGAGAACCACCAGTTCAGTGCGGCGCTTCGAAGCAATCAATTGTCGGCGATCAAAGCCGACATAAACTGTCCCGATCACGCCGTCAAGTATCGGGGACGTAAAGATGCTGGCTGTCTGATTGCCGTGCCGGTAAAGAATCTCCGAACCTGAATTGCCGCTCTGCCGCAGGATAGGCAGATCGTAGGCCCAGGCCACGTCGCGATTATCCAGCACCCTATCGAGTGAGGATTGAACCGTAGCCAGATCGTGCGCGATCAGAGACGGCTCCACCGATCTGGCCAACTCTCTCGCCACCACCTCCCCGTACCTGCTGAACGCCGCGTTCATGCTGGACGATAGCCCCCGGTCCATGAGCAGATACAAGACCGTCCCTACCAGCAAGGCAGCCAACAAATTTAGCAGGGTCAGCTTTGTCAAAATGCCGCGCATCATTTGGTTGCCGCCGGGTTTAAGGGAATCCACGCAGCCGGATCCGCCCGCAGGAGCCAGACTTGATGCAAGCCCTGATGAGAGGAAGGCGAAAAGGTCAGTTTCAGCCCCAATCCGGGGTCCCACCCGCCAAGAGACTCCATGGCGGCGACAAAGTCTCCGCGAGATCCATTGGTCCGCATGCGTTTCAACGCTTCCCACACAACCGTGGCATTCAACCAGCCTTCCAGCGCAACGAAATTGCGGGATTCGGGTGATACGACCGCGCGGAACTTAGCCACCAGCGGATATTGAAACTGACTTGGCGAAGGTACGACCTCGCTGGTGATCAAGCGGGAAGTCAGATCCCGATTCAAACGCCTGGAGCTGGCCAGCAGAACTTTGAGCAACTCATCCGAACCGGCAAAGCTTACGTTCGCGACAGGCACTTGCCAACCGGCCAGGCGCACGTCACGAATGAAGCCCGCACACCCGCCAGGGACGCCGAACGTTATGATCGCATCGACCGCGCTTGAGCGCAGGATCTCAACTTGCTGGCGAAAGTCGGCGTCGAATGTCGTTCCACGGCGATAGCTAACGGACTCAACGATCTTCAGCCCATATTTGGCAAGCGCTGCCGCCGTGGCCACTTCTCCACTCTTCCCATAGGCGTCAGCCTGGCCGAAAAAGCCGATGCGGCGGTAGCCCTGCCGATAAAAGTAATCCACCAGCGCTTGCGCCTCATCGCGATACGAGGCGCGGATGTTGAAGACGTATCGATCATAGGGAGGTTTCCGCTGCGGGTCCGCTCCGGTGAGCGGTGCAACCTCCACAATCTGCTCGTCCTCGTAATACTTCAACAGCGGCAGCACGCGTGTGAGAGTGGGCGTGCCAACATAATCGAACAGGAAGAGGACATGCCGCCCTGTGATCAGGTCCTTGGTATTCAATACTGCCGGATCGGGCTCATATCGATCGTCTTCAACGACCGTGCGGATCATTCGTCCGCCTATTCCTCCCTGGGCGTTAACCACTTTCGAAATAAGCTTTGGACCCAGCCAGGACTTCTTTCCCGAGGAAACTCGCCCCGCCTGATTGTGCGTTGGATACACCGATAGTTATGTCTTGACCTTCAGGAGACTTTATGGGGGGTAGAGGAGAAGCCAGAACTAGAAGACTCGTCAAGAGCGAGGCCCTGGCAAATGAGGCCAGTGCCGACCGGCTCAATGTCGCCATGATCGTCCCGATAGGCATAGAGGAGAAAGATTGAAATTATCGCTAAAGGGTGAATCGGCTGTTCCAACGATTCTCGTTAGGACAGTTTCTTTCAGAGCCTTACTCCCTCGGAATTCAGGCTTAGAAACGTCCGTGCGAGGTCGGACCGGAAAATCATCCATGAGCACGGAAAATCGAGGGATTCTGAACCGTTTCGAACCCAGCTTCGCGGTTGCCGCTTCATTCTCCAAATATAGGTTATTGAAAAACAGTCATCGGCCTGCTGAGAAAAGTCCTCTTTAGGGCGCTCTGCACTCGGAGTTGCGGCTGTAAGCGACTGTTTCTGCGATACTTGGAGCCACCCGCCGGGATCGAACCGGCGACCTGCTGATTACGAATCAGCCGCTCTACCAACTGAGCTAGGGTGGCTTCGCGTTGCTACCTTTTCTATCCTAACAACCTCAATCGTTAACCGCTATCCTATTTTCAGTGCCTTTACTCGCAATCAAACCTCTTGCCGAACTGCCTCCTGGCTCACTCGCGCAGGTCCATCTCGCTGGCGCGGATTACGCGCTCTGCAATCACGATGGCGCGCTACGCTGCTTCGATGGTATCTGCCCGCACGCTGGTGGTCCGCTGGGTGAAGGCAATCTTGACGGGCAAAACATCGTTTGCCCGTGGCATGCGTGGGCCTTCGATTGTCTCACCGGCGTCAACGATTTCGATCCCGATATTCAACTGAAGAGCTATCCGCTGCTGGTCCGCGACGGCAGCATCTTCGTCGAATTGCCCTAGCGCCGTGCCAGAACTCCCTGAAGTTGAGACGGTTGTCCGCTCCATTTCGCCTCACGTCACGGGCCACGTGATTCAACATGCCGAGGTCTTTTCGCATCGCGTCACCCGCGGCAATTTCGCCCCCACCGTCAAAGGTCTAACGGGCAAGGCGATTCAACGGGTCCGCCGCGCAGGGAAGCAGATTTTCATGGATCTCAATCGGGGCATCCTCTACATCCATCTCGGCATGACGGGCAAGCTGCTCTGGAACGGGCCGCGCACAAAGTATGCACGCGCCATCTTCGAATTGGACAATGGGACGCTCATCTTCGACGATATCCGGCAGTTCGGCCGGGTTGAATATTTTCCGGAGATCCCCGATTTTCTGGCGCGCACCGGACCCGACGCGCTCACGGTCAGCGCGGCTGAATTTCTTGCGCGGCTGAAACGCCACACTGGACATATCAAGCCGCTGCTTCTAAATCAAACGTTTATTGGAGGAGTTGGCAACATTTACGCGGATGAATCGTTGTTTGCAGCGCGCATTCACCCGCGCACCCGCGCCAACCGGCTATCAAAATTACGCGCGGAAGAATTGCATCGCCAGGTCGTGGCCATTCTTGAACTCGCGATTCAACACCGCGGCTCGAGCATTTCAAACTACGTGGATGCGGACGGTGCTAGGGGACATTATCAGCAGCAGCACAATGTTTATGGCAGAAAGGGCGAACCGTGCCCGCGCTGCGGCACAGCTATTCGGCGAATCGTTTTAGGCCAACGCGGGACGCATTATTGCCCGCACTGTCAACGCCCCTGAACGGGCGGCGCGTCTCGCAACCTTGGCCGCAGTCTCTTGATCGGCTCTTCGCCATCGGCGCGTTCTAATCGCCGGATAGCCGGCCGTGGAGGTTGAGCGCTTTCGCGCTGCTCTTCTTCGTCCCGCTCACGCGCTTGCTGAATGACATCGGTAATTTCCGCCACCACTTTCATGGCCTTTACATCGTGAACGCGAACAATATGGGCGCCGCTTAGAATCGACGCCGTCACAGCCGCCGCAGTGGCAAATTCCGTGTCGAGATCGCCTTCCTTTTTGAGGAACGATTTGCGCGAAGGCCCAACCGCGATAGGCTGATCGAAGACCCGCAACTGCCCCAACCGGGCGATGATCTCCGAATTCTGTTCGCGCCGCTTTCCAAAGCCTAAGCCTGGATCAATCACGATTTGCTGCCTGGTGACTCCCGCTAAGCGCGCACGATTCAGCGCCGCATCCATGTCGATCGAAATCGTGCGCATGAGATCTTTCACCGGCGGCAGCTTCGCCCAAGTTTCCGGGGTTCCGCGCATGTGATTGATAATCAGGCCGGCGTCGTATTTGTTGACGATTTTCGGCAACTGTAAATCGAGCAGAATGCCGCTCGGATCGTTGATAATCTCGGCCCCGTGCTCGAGCGCTTTGGCGGCAACGCCCGATTTGTAAGTGTCTACCGAAATGGGAATGCTCAGCTTGCCCTTGAGCCGTTTCAGCACCGGAATCAAACGGCGCAGTTCTTCGCCTTCCGTAATCCGTTGCGAGCCTGGTTTCGTCGATTCCGCGCCGATATCGAGGATATCCGCCCCCAGCTCTTCCAACTCCAGCGCACGAGCAAAGGCTAGGTCGGGATCGGCATATTTGCCGCCGTCGGAAAAGGAATCCGGCGTCACGTTCAACACGCCCATCAGGAGCGTGAGTTCGCCCAGATTGATTTCCCGCTGCTTCAACTTCCACTGATAGCGTTTTTGCATTCCCTAGACTATGAGTGTGGCAGACTCTTCCCGCGACTCCACGCCGTTTGCGCTTTCCGTTGGGAAAGAAGCATGCCGGGACTTTTCGCGATCGTCGCATCTCGAATGGCTTGATACGAATCATACGGGCGCCTTCGCGATGGGAACCGTTTCCTGCGTCAACACACGGCGCTACCATTCGCTGCTTATCGCCACGCAACATCCGCCGGCGGAACGAATTTCCGTTCTGGCGCGCGTGGAAGAAACGGTGTCATTCTCTGGCAAACAATTCGAACTCGCTGCCGCCCAATATCCAGGCACAATTCAGCCGCACGGTTTCGAATTGCTGGACTCCTTCCGGCTCGACCCGTTTCCGACCTGGCGGTACGACCTGAACGGCATGATTCTCCAAAAGACGGCGTGTCTGCTAGAGAGGCGGCAGTCGGTTTTGGTATGTTACGAAGCTTTGCAGCCGTGCAGCATAAGTGTCCGGCTGATGCTCTCGTGCCGCGATTACCATTCGCTAGCGCATCAAAATTCCGCTCTTTCGTCAGCCACGCGGCTGGGCGAGGGCCGCTGTTCGTTCACGCCGTACCAGGCCTTCCCACCGCTGACGATCCTTCATTCCGCTGGCGCGTTCCATCCGGAGGCCAAATGGTATCTGAACAACGAATATTTGCGAGAACTGGAGCGCGGTCTCGATTTCCGCGAAGATCTTTATTCGCCCGGCTCGCTTGTCTTTGAACTTGCGGCCGACAACCGCGTTTGGATGCTTGCCTCTATTGAAGATGACGATTACGATCGCCGGCTGGATGACGCCGAAATCGAGACTATCCTTTCCACTGAAGCGAAACGCCGGACCTTTGGCAAGCCGCTTTGGCGAGCGCTCGATCAATTTAGAATTTTCCGCGAAAACGACCAGCCTTCGCTCGTCGCCGGGTATCCATGGTTCACCGATTGGAGCCGGGACACGCTCATCAGCTTGCCGGCTCTTTCCCGCGCCGGATTTGCGCTCTCGGAAACGAAGGCCGTTCTCGAAATGCTTTTGGAACAGCGGTCGCAGGGGTTGCTTCCCAACCGGTTTACCGATCAACACGGAACCGTCGAATACAACACGGTGGATGCAACCCTTTGGTTGTTTTTGGCAGCCCACGATTACATTCAGCAGTCCAGCGATGGCGCGTTTCTGCGAGACACGCTGTATCCTGCTGCGCTTGAAATCGTCGACTGGCATTTTCGCGGCACTGTTTACGACATCAAGAGCGATCCAACGGACAACCTCCTGCATGCCGGCGTTCCCGGCGTTCAACTGACCTGGATGGACGCGAAGATAGGCGATACCGTAGTCACGCCGCGCATTGGCAAGCCTGTCGAGATCAATGCGCTCTGGTACAACGCGCTACGCATTACGGCGGAATGTGCCACAAAGCTCGGCGAATCGGACCAGGCGGCGCGGTTCGCGAACCACGCGCAGGCGGTGTACGATTCATTCAACCAGAGATTCTGGAATGAGGAATCCGGCTGCCTGTATGACGTTCTGGGGAGCACTCACAACGACGCCAGCATCCGCCCGAATCAGCTATTTAGCATCTCGCTGCCGTTTCCGTTGCTTGATCGCGGGCGAGCAAAATCGGTTGTCACGGTTGTGCATGACAAGTTACTCACGCCCATGGGGCTACGCACGCTTGCGCCTGAAGATCCCGCATACCGGCCGCGTTTTGACGGCGGGATGGCGTCACGCGATTCGGCTTATCATCAGGGCACCGTTTGGCCTTGGCTGATAGGGCCTTTTGTGACTGCGTATTTATATGCCTTTGGCCGCAACGCGGACAGCCTGGGCTATTGCGACGGGATTCTGAAGACGGTTGAGCAGCAGCTTGACGCCTGTTGCCTGGGATCGATCAGCGAGGTCTATGACGCGGAAGCGCCGCAACAGCCGGGCGGTTGCCCGGCGCAACTGTGGAGCGTGGCGCAACTGATTCTAGGCGAATTAAGGTCTTTGACACCGAACTCATGACACCGAACTCACGAACTCAGGCCGTTTGGCTCTTGGCGCGTTTTGACATTTGACGCTGCGCTAAATCAAACCAATGCTGCAAAGTGGCCGCCAGATTGGGATCGTCCACCGTCAGTTGCTTGAAGTGCTCATTCGCCACGTCGGCGCTGCATTCCGCCAGCGGACCGCCCCACGTCGCACGGCCGCCTTTCTGAACACGGTGATCCAAAAGATCCGACCACTCGCTCATCAATACCGGCAAATCGTTACCTTCCACACCACTCGCGCGCAGGGCCTGCTGGGCAAGCTGGAGTACGGGGATTGGGATAGCCGTCGATAACAGGTTGGCGGCGAAATAGAAAGACTTCGTGCCGGGGCGCAGTTCAATCGCGCGGGCTCCTCCGCGTTCTACAAAGCGCTTCGCCTTTCTGGAAGCGGCGCGGTCGCCTTCTACGACAAAGCAGTTCTGGGAGAGTGGCCCGACATTAAGCAGGCTCGCAATTTGCGCGCCGTTCCGTTTCAGCGGAATGAGCACATCGGTGCTTAGCCAGCTTTCACAGAGGACGAAAGCAATTTCAGCGAATGGCAAGCCGGTCTCGCACAACTCGCCAACGATGCGCGGCACTTCAGAATCCGGCAGCCGGAGCAGAATCAGCGTGGCAGATTCCAAATCCTGGTATTCCGTTACCGCGTAGCCGGCTCGCAGAAAGTTCGACACTCTGCGGGCGACTTGCAAGCCACCGGATTTTATAGGCCCTAACTCATCCACCAAAGAACTCAAACGCAATACCGGGGAAGCGGTAGCATTACCCTCCACCACCAAGCCGACCCGCAGTTGCTTCTTCATCGACGACGCTCGCTTTCAATGCCTTCATGCGGTCCCGGTATTGCGCCGCTTTTTCAAACTCAAATGCTTTCGCCGCTTGCTTCATCTTGGCTTCAAGTTCGGCTATTAAGGCGGTGCGCTGTTCCGTCGTCAACTCCTCGCCTGTTTCCCGCTCATCCTCTAACGGAACGGTCACATAGTCGGCCTCGGCAATTGCTACCAAACACATATCAATCGGCTTCATGATCGATTGCGGCGTGATATTGTTCGCTTCGTTGTAGGCCGTCTGGATGGCACGGCGGCGGCTTGTCTCCTTCATGGCGTGATCCATGCTTTTGGTGATGACGTCGGCATACAGAATCGCACGCCCTTGCAGATTACGGGCCGCCCGCCCGATGGTCTGTATCAGCGAGCCGGCCGAGCGTAGAAAGCCTTCTTTGTCCGCGTCCAAAATCGCGACGAGGGAAACCTCCGGTAAGTCGAGTCCTTCGCGAAGTAAGTTAACGCCAATCAGTACATCATAGATGCCTTTGCGCAGGTCGCGCAGGATCTTGATTCTGTCCAGGGTACTTACTTCAGAGTGCAGGTAAGCGCATTTTACGCCAACCTCCGCGTAATATTCGGCCAGGTCTTCGGACATCCGCTTGGTTAGGGTGGTGACCAAAACGCGCTCATTGACTTCCGCGCGCAGGCGGATCTCATTCAACAGGTCGTCAACCTGCCCTTTGATGGGACGAACTTCTATCTCAGGATCGATCAATCCCGTCGGCCGGATGATTTGCTCCACGATTACGCCCGCGGATTTCGTCAGCTCGTACGGTCCAGGCGTTGCTGAAACATAAATGACCTGCGACACGCGGTTTTCAAACTCTTCGAACGTGAGAGGCCTATTGTCGCGCGCGCTGGGCAAACGAAAACCGTAGTCGACGAGAACATCCTTTCTGGAGCGGTCGCCATGATACATGCCCTGCAACTGCGGAACGGTTTGATGGCTTTCGTCAATGAAGATCAAGGCGTCATTCGGAAGATAATCCAGCAGCGTGGGCGGCGCTTCGCCGGGCAGACGGCCGGAAAAATGCCGGGAATAGTTTTCAATACCATGGCAATAACCAATCTGCTTGATCATCTCCAGATCGAACATGGTGCGCTGATAGAGGCGCTGGGCTTCAATCAACTTGCCTTTGGCCTCCAGTTCTTTATGCCACCACTGCAGTTCGTTCTCAATGCTGCGCATGGCCTGTTCGCGGGTGGGCGCATCCATCACATAATGCGTTTTCGGATAAATGGGCAGGCGGAGGTAGGTTTGCTTCACTTGGCCGAGAACTGGATCGATCTGGCTCAACGACTCAATCTCATCGCCCCAAAGTTCGATGCGGAAGGCGTTGTCGTCGTAAGTAGGGAACAACTCAATGACGTCGCCACGCACGCGGAACGTTCCACGTTTGAAGTCATGGTCGTTGCGCTCATATAGAATCTCGACCAACCTTTGGAGTATCTCTTTGCGGCTGATCTTCTGGCCCTTTTCGAGCATCAGCAACATACCGTAGTAGGCATCCGGCGAGCCGAGGCCATAGATGCAACTTACGCTGGCGACGATCACGCAATCGCGGCGCTCAAAGAGCGACCGGGTAGCCGAGAGCCGCAGCTTGTCCAACTCGTCGTTGATGGTGGCTTCTTTTTCAATGTAGATGTCGCCGGAAGGAATGTAGGCTTCCGGCTGATAGTAATCGTAGTAGCTGACAAAGTACTCAACCGCATTGCCGGGAAAGAACGTTTTGAATTCGTGATACAACTGCGCGGCTAACGTTTTGTTGTGGGCTAGAACCAACGAGGGCCGGGCGCACGCTTCTATGATCTTGGCTACGGTAAAAGTTTTGCCGGAGCCGGTGACGCCGAGCAGGGTCTGATGCTGTTCGGCTTCAAACAGTCCGCGAGTCAACTGTTCTATGGCGAGAGCTTGATCGCCGCGCGGCTGATAGTCGATTCCTAGTTTGAAGGGCACGAACTCAGTATAGAAATACGAAATCAGTCGGGAATGGCCAGCTGGTCGATCCGTTCGCGCTCGGCGTTGAACTCGCAGCCGATCAAAGAGATACAGGCGATGAGGTACAACCAGACCAAGAGCACGACGACGGTTCCCACACTACCGTAAAAGAAGCTGTAATTGGCGAGACGCCGCACATATAAGCCGAAGCCGGCGGTGGCGATCAACCACAAGACAGTGGCCACCAGCGCCCCTGGCCATACACGCATGAAACGGGACTGCGTGTTGGAAGCGATCTTCTTTGTCTCAGGCCGGTGATTGGGGCCGAAATAGTAGAGCAAACCTGTGACAAATATGGTGGCCGCAAACGCCACCACCAGACGCGCAAAGCGCCAAGCGAGTTCCAGCGGAGCGCTGAGATCTGAAATGCCGGCCCATTGAATCATGGCGGCTTCAATTTTGTTTCCGAAGATGATTAACGAGGAGGCGCCGACTGCCGGGAGTGCCGCAATCAGCAACAGAAAAGCCGCCATGGCACGCTGTTTTATGAACGGCCGTCCAGATGGAATCCGATAGGCGGCTTGAAATCCTTCCATCAGGCTGGCCATGGCGCCGGAGCCGGCCCATAGGGCGCCGATGACGGCAATTAACGGTAATGAGATGCTGCGGTGTGTCTGGTCGCGAAGCCTGGAGACTACCAGATCTTCGGTGCTGGGCGGCAAGATATCCTGCGCGAACCGCTCAATCACATGGACGACAGATAGCGCATTGGCCTGAATCAGAATGGCCGTCAGAACGGTAAGGATTGGAAAGAGAGACAGCAGACCGGAATAGGCCGCACCTTTGGCAATACCGAAGCAGTTGTCTTCGTAGGCGGCGACAAAGGCGCTCCGCAACAACCACCAGTTACGGGCCAGGAAGCCCGGCTGAATGATAATGTTCTGAGACTGGGCGTCAATGGGCGTTTGATTTTGAGCGGTTTGGGTGCCGTTGGTCATTGCGCTCCCTTGCGGTCGCGGCTCAGCCTTGCTTTTGCCACTAGCTGCCTTTATTGTAGGAGGTATGAAAAAGCAACTGACGTACGTCGCACCGCTAAAAGCGGGTGTTGTGCTGGCCGTTCTGTATTTTGTCGGAGGGCTCATCGGAGCTGTGATTGCGCTGCCGTTTCTGCTGTTTGCGCGGGCGGTAGCCGAAGCCTCGGTCACCGCCGTTAGCCCGGCCTGGCTGTTCGTAATGCCGATCGGTTATGGAATTTTGGGTTTCATTGTCGGGCTGATTGCCGCGGCGATTTACAACCTGGTGGCCAAGTTCACCGGCGGTATTGAGTTTGAATTGAAAGACGTTCCCTCACCGCCTACCAACTACGCGGCCAGCGCGAGCGTGTGATAGATCTATGACGTGTCCATTCCACACCGCTCGCTGTTGGCAGGCGTGATTGTCGCGCTGGCCGTACAGGCTCAGCAGCCAATCCCCGAGAAACAGCTTCAAAAAAGAGTCGATGCGTTGATCAAGCAGATGACGCTGGCCGAGAAGATCGGACAGCTGAATCAGCTTTTTGTCTTGCCGCAGGAGGTGCCTGGCATGCCACCGCTGAAGGACGAAGATGTGGCGCGCGGCGATTACGGTTCCTTACTTTTCGTCTCGGATGCGGCGCAGACGAACCGGCTGCAACATATCGCGGTAGAGAAATCGCGGCTTCACATTCCGCTGCTGTTCGGACTGGATGTGATTCACGGATTCAAGACGGTGTTCCCGGTTCCGATTGCCATGGCAGCATCCTGGGATCCGGCGACGGCGGAGCGGGCGCAGGCAGTGGCGGCGCGCGAGGCGAGTGCGGCGGGCGTGAGATGGAGTTTTGCGCCGATGGTTGATATTGCGCGCGATCCGCGTTGGGGCCGCATAGTGGAGGGTGCAGGAGAAGATCCGTACCTGGGAGCGGCGATGGCGCGAGCGCAGGTGAGGGGCTTTCAAGGGTCGTTCGCGGGCGCACCGGGACACGTACTGACATCGGTGAAGCACTTTGCCGGTTACGGGGCGGCTGATGGCGGACGCGATTATGACTCCTCCTATATCTCGGATGAGGAACTTTGGAATGTGTACCTGCCGCCTTTTGACGCGGCGGTGAAGGCGGGCACGGCTACGGTGATGAGCGCCTACATGGACTTGAACGGCGTGCCGGCCACGGGGAACCGCTTTCTGCTAAAGGACGTCTTGCGGGATACATGGGGGTTCAAAGGGTTTGTGGTGAGTGACGCCTTTGCCGTAAGGGATCTAGTGACGCATGGCTTTGCGAGCGATGCGGAAGACGCGGCCTACCGGGCATTTTCGGCCGGGGTCAACATGGATATGGGCAGCCGAACGTATGACGACAATCTGCAGAGGCTGGTGAAAGACGGGCGATTGAAAGAAGGTCAGATTGACGAAATGGTGAAGCCGATTTTGGCGGTGAAGATCAGGCTGGGTTTATTTGAGAATCCGTATGTGGATGAGACGGCGGCGCAAGGAGTTTTCGACGATGCGGCAAGCAAGCAAGAGGCGCGGCGGGCGGCGCAACGGACAGCGGTGTTACTGCGCAATGAGGGATCGCTCTTGCCGCTGGCGAAGGCCCAGTATTCTTCCATTGCGGTGATTGGGCCGATGGGCGATTCGGCGGTGGACGTGAGAGGCCCGTGGGCATTAGTGGACGATCCGGCGCAAGCGGTGAGCATTGCGCGCGGCATTCGCGACAAAGTGGGCACGGGCGTGAGGGTTGAAACGGCGATAGGATGCGAGATACGGCGCAAGGTTCCATCGATGTTCGACGCGATTATCGGAGTTAAGAGAGAGACACCATTAACGGAAGAACAGAACTCGGCGGAGATTGAGAAGGCGGTGGCACTGGCGGCGAAAGCAGATCTGGCAGTCATGGTGTTGGGAGAGACGCAGGATATGAGCGGGGAAGCGGCTTCGCGCACATCGCTCGAATTACCGGGCAGACAGGAAGAGTTGCTGGAAACGGTGGTTGCGTTGGGAAAGCCGGTGGTGCTGGTGCTCATAAACGGGCGGCCGCTGAGTATTCGCTGGGCTGCGGAGCATGTGCCGGCGATTTTAGAAGCCTGGTATCCGGGAGCGGAGGGCGGGCATGCGGTGGCGGATCTTTTGTTCGGCGATGCCAACCCGGGCGGCAAACTGCCGGTGACGTTTCCCCGCAGCGTGGGACAAGTGCCCATCTATTACGCGCATACGCTGACGCATAAGCCGGAAGATGCGGCGGATTTTGTTTCGCGGTATTGGGATGAGCCGAGTACGCCGTTGTACCGGTTTGGATACGGACTGAGTTATACGAAATTTACGATCTCCGATTTGAAAGTCGACAAGGATGGGACGTCGGTCGAGGTTGAGAATACCGGAAGCAGGGCCGGCGACGAAGTAGTGCAGCTTTACCTTCACCAGCGAGCGGGCAGCGCCTCGCGGCCGGTGCGGCTACTGAAAGGATTTGAGCGAGTGACACTGGCGCCGGGCGAGAAGAAGACGGTACGCTTTATGCTCAGCAGGGATGAGTTGAGCTACTGGAGCGCGGCGGAACGGAAGTGGGAAGAGGACGGGCGCGATTACGATATTTGGGTGGGCAGTGACTCGAACGCCAGTTTGCGCGCTGAATGGCCACGGATGAATACGGATAAACACTGATAAGAAAAAACAACGCAGGACGGGTGTACGGGGTTTGAGGATGGATTGTTAGGACTTCGATTTTAGGCGGCTTTGGGCTCCTTTGCAGAGGGATCGGCCCCGATGGTCAGTAACGTTTGCGAGGCGGCGCGGAACAGAATGCCGTACATCACGTCCTGGCTGTAGAAGGCGAGTTCGGCAATCTGTTCGGGCAGTGTCGGGCGCCATGCGCCCCCCGTCGACCCGACCCTTCTGAACCGCGAGTGTCAGCGAGCGCTTCTCCTCCGTCCCAAACCCAGTCCTACACATTAGAAAGGTCCCCTATCGCGCGACCGGGAAGCACCCCTTTGACCCGAAGCTTTTGCCCTGCCGGAAGATCCGTGGTTCCGCCCGTTTTCATCCCCTCAAGTGTCGGGCCGCGGAGCGCCGAAATCGCGGGTCACAAAATCCGCACAACGCGATTTCCCTTCTTTTCAGCCACATCCAAACAAAACTTCAATTCGCCGCACGCCCTCTTCTAGCAAACTGAAATCGTTTGGAGTGGCCGTCGCGCTCGCAAACAACTTAAACAAAAAGGATCAAAACCATGGCCACCGCCACTCAAATCCGCGCCAACCAATTGAACGCTGAGTCTTCCTCCGGACCCACTTCAGAAGCCGGCAAGCAAGCTTCTTCCCGGAACCACACCAAGCACGGTCTCTGCCAACACCACAATCAGTCTTTCTACCTGATCGACGGCGAAGATTCCGAGAAATTCTTCGAACTCCGCGCCCGCCTCAGAGCAGAGTACCAATCCAAAACCGAAACCGAACATATCCTCGTCCAACGCATGGCCGACCACGAATGGCTCCGCATGCGTGCTCTGCGCCTCCAGCGGTCTTGCATGTGCCAAGACGGCGTCTACATCAATCAACTCGCTGTCTATTTGCGCTACCAAACCACCCACGAACGCGCCTTCTACAAAGCCCTTAAAGAACTCCAAAACGTAAGAGCCCAAAGGATCAAGGAGCAAATTGGCTTCGAATCGCAAGAACGCCGCGAAGCCGCCGAACCGTGCTCCGCAGCAGCTCAAAAGCCCAAAAAACCAGAGCCCGAACTGAAAAAAGAACGCCTCGCCTCACCCGAACAACCCGAAAATAGCAAAAAAGATCCCTCCCCATCCGCTCCCACCCCCGCAACCAGCCCCGGAGACTGGGAAATGGCGGTCTAACTCTCGCCTAACCCGCTCGAACCTTCCATGTTCTTCACAACCCACGCCCGCAGTGCGCCCAGGCCTCGACCCGCCCCTCGTGCTCGCTCCACTTCTATGTCGCGCACCCACGGCTTAGCGCGTGACACGCCTTCTCTAGCCTTTCTTCCGCAACGGATTGGAGCTAAACTTTTCCCCGCCTCCAACCGATTTGTATTTCAGATGCAATCCGCCACCACAACGGTCGATATGCTCGGCGTCCCTTCCACGCGCTGGGCTTGGCGGCTTATGCCTTGTCTAACCGATATCGCCTTTATCTTGCCGGCTGCGTTTCTCTTTTTGAAACTCGGCGGCACAGAGACCATTTTTTCGGATGGCGATACTGGTTGGCATATTCGAACCGGGGAATGGATTCTGGCGCATGGAGCGGTCCCCAGGCACGACCTTTTTTCCTATACCAAACCGGGCCAGCCCTGGTTCGCATGGGAGTGGGCCTGGGATATCCTCTTCGCCTTGATTCACGGAACTTGGGGCCTGGCTGGCGTTGCTTTCGCCACCGTTCTTATTCTGGGCGTGGTTTCGGTGCTGCTGTACAAACTTGTGCTAAATGCTTGCGGCAACGATCTTCTTAGTTTCGCCCTGACCGCCGTCGCGCTCTGCGGCTCTTCCATCCACTGGCTAGCCCGCCCGCATTTATTTTCGTGGCTCTTTTTGCTGATCTATCTGCACCTCTTACCATTGGCGCAAAGAGGGTCGAATGCCGCCCTCGCGGCCCTGCCCATTTTGATGGTGTTTTGGGTCAACATCCACGGTGCGTTCCTGATTGGCATTTTTCTATTGTTGGTTACCGCTGGTGGCGAAGCGCTCGAAATGCTGTTGTTCCAGGGTGAGAGCTTTCGAACGGCGTATGACCGCAGCCGCCGCCTGCTGGCCTGCACGGCGTTATGCATCGCCGCCACATTCGTAAACCCATACACATGGCGCTTGCATCGCCACGTTTTTCAATTTCTGACGGACAGAAAACTAATTGACAACATCCAGGAATACCAATCCATCAGCTTTCACAGTCCTCCCGCTATTTTCTTCGAGGTCATGATTTTGCTGGCGGCCGCTGCAGCCCTGTGGTCGTTCGAGGAGCGCCGCATCACGCCTGCTCTGCTCTCCGTCGCGTGGATCCACTTAGCGCTGATTGCAGCGCGTAATATACCGCTCTTCCTGTTCATTGCGGCACCCTTAGTCGGCTGCTGGCTTCAGCACGTATTGCTGCGGCTTCGGCCCATGCGGTTCATAGGGGTTGTTTCCAGCACTATTTGCGAGATCTGCGAAGAGCTAAAGCCGATGGAACGGGCACCTCGGGCGTTCTTGCTTTCTGCTCTATCTATATTGCTCATGGCCGGACTATTCGCTACGGGAGCTAAGGGGTTCGAGGGACAATTCAACCCTGAGTTGTTTCCCGCGCAGGCGATCTCTCTGGTAGAGCGTTCGCCCGCCAAGCGAATTTTCACCTATGACCAGTGGGCCGACTATCTTATCTACCGTCTTTACCCACAGAAACCCGATTTTATCGATGGCCGCAGTGACTTTTTTGGTATGCCGATTGTGACGGCCGCTCGAGACGCACTATTCGCGCAATACGATTGGAAAACTCAACTGCAACATTTTGGTGTTGACATGATCCTTCTGAAACCCGATGCCCCTTTGTGCGCAGTCCTAAAGTTATCGCCAGATTGGGCGATGCGTTTTGATGATGGCAAAGTTCTGGTTTTCGAGGCTGTGAGTCTACACCCTCGATCCCGAAAGTAAGAGAAGCAAACTCAAGATCTATGACTACAACAGCTTTAGAAAGGAGCCCAATATATGATTAATCCTGCATTGCAAGCGTTTTGGAACGGAGAAGACGGACAAGATATGGTCGAATACTCCCTCTTGCTCGCGTTCATCGCCCTAGCCGCCGTAGGTCTGCTCAGCGGTATCAAGACAACGATTAGCGGACTTTGGAATAACATCAGCAGCACTTTGGCTAGCACCAGCACCGCTGCGTCCTAGACGGAGCTACTCAGATACAACCAGGGGAATCGTCCCAGTCGGACCGGGTCGGCCTGATGACGATTCCCTCTCACCCACTACCAGCTTCTTAGAACGCGAAAGATATTCTCTATGAACCGACGTTTGATTTCTGTCCTCTTATTCGCTCTCGTTGTCGCCAGCCTTACGAGTTACGTCTTGTATCGCGCAATTCTGGTGCGCGTCCAATCTCAGGGTCAAGGCCGCACCGTGGCAACCAACCGCTTGGTAGTGGCCAAGCACGATATTCAGGTGGGCGCCATCATCCAAGCTTCCGATCTTGACGAAGTCGCCTGGGGCGCGCCCATTCCCGACGAAGCCCTAAAGAGCGCGCAAGAGATTGTCGGCCGAGGCGTGATTGCCACCATCTATCAAAATGAGCCAGTTCTGCTGCGGCGTTTAGCTCCTACGGGCGCCGGCGCCGGACTCGCCGCCACCATACCAGTCGGCATGCGCGCGGTCGCCTTACGCGTGAACGAAGTGGTTGGGCTGGCGGGCTTTGTCGTCCCCGGCATGCACGTCGACGTGCTGATGGTCGGCAATGCTCCCAACGCCGATCAGGCTCGTTTCGGCGCATTGAGCCGGACGATCCTGCAAAATATTGCCGTTCTCTCAGCTGGCCAAAGCCTTGACAAAACCAGCGACGGCAAGCCGCAAACCGCCCAGGTTGTCAATCTTCTCGTCACACCTGCGCAAGCCGAAATTCTGAACCTTGCCATGAGCGAGACAAAAGTCCAGTTAGTGTTACGAAATCCGCTCGATACCCAGTCACAGACTCCTCCCGGCACTTCCATTGCCGGTTTGTTCGGCGTTCCCGGCCGCTTGCCCGTTGCCTTATCGGACGGTCCTTCCTTACGCCCCCCCGCTGTGGCTCCCGCTGTCGCCACACATGGGCCGGCGGCGGTCAAGCAAAACGATGTCGCCCATATCGAAGTGTTTCGCGGAGTAAAGAAATCCGACGAAACGTTCGATCTTCCAACAGGGAAGAAGAAATAGATGGCTATCAAATCGCTCTTATCGCTGCTCCTACTCGCGGCCACCGCAGTGGCTTCCGATCTTGCCGGCACCGGCCTAAAAGCTGATGCGGCGGTCAGCAAAGCCTCCATTTCCGTATCCGTAAACGGCTCAACGGTGCTCGATCTCGCCGTCGGCATACGCCGCATCTCCATTGCCAATGCCGACATCGCCGAAGCTGTCGCGGTGAGCACCAACGAGATTGTGGTTAACGGCAAAGCCGTGGGCGCCACTTCGCTGATCGTATGGGACCTCAAAGGGGCTCGCAGTATGCTGGATGTCCGCGTTTTCGCCAATACTTCAAAAATAGACTCCGTCCGCGCTGAACTATTGCGGGAAGCCGGCTCCGACGTCACCATCGATTCGCAAGAAGGCACGGTATTTCTGAACGGCACGGTTGCCACCGAGAGCGCCGCCACGCGTGCTTTCAATATCGCTTCGACGCTTGGCAAGGTCGTGAATCTGCTGAGAGTCAACACCCCTCCCAGCGAGCCGCAGATTCTTTTGAAGGTTCGTTTTGCGGACGTCGATCGGGCGGCTGCCGAACAATTTGGCATCAATCTTTTCACTATGGGCCAGAGCGGCATCGGCACTTCCACCACCGGAGCGTACGGCGCAAATCCAACGTTTACCGCCCCAACCGCCGGAAGCCCCGTCACTTGGAACTTGACCAACCTCCTCAATATCTTTTACTACGATCCGCATATCAATCTGGGAACTGTGCTCCAGGATCTGGCCACGCACAACATATTGCAGATTCTGGCCGAACCAAATCTGCTCACTTTAAGCGGCAAGTCGGCCAGCTTTTTGGCTGGTGGAGAGTTCCCCTTTCCCACTCTGCAAGGCGGCGGCGCCGGCGTGGGGCAGATCACGATTCAATTTAAAGAGTTCGGCGTGCGCCTCAGTTTTCTGCCGGTTGTCACCCCGCGCGGCACGATTCGTTTGACTGTGACCCCCGAAGTGAGTTCGCTCGACTACGCCAATGGGCTTACCATCAGCGGGTACACGATTCCTGGCCTGGATACGCGCCGCGTGCAAACGGAAATCGAGCTGGAGAACGGCCAAAGCTTCGTGATTGCCGGTTTGCTTAGTAACCAGATCACTCAGGAACTTTCAAGAATGCCAGGACTCGCCAGCATTCCACTGCTGGGAAAACTCTTCCAATCCCGGACGGTAAGTAAAAGTAGTTCCGAACTGCTTGTCATGGTGACGCCTGAACTCATCTATCCCATTGCGGCCGGGGCCAAAGTACCCGAGGTCCACCTTCCGCTGCCCTTCCCCAAAGACTATCCAACGTCAGCGCCGCAGACCCCAGCCCCTAGCGGAGGCGCGCCCATTCCGTACAAGCGCGACAGCGTGCCCATCGAGGAATTGACAACGCCGGCGGCAACGCCAGCGGCGTCAGCTGCGCCCGCGCTTACGCTTCCCACTTTCACGCTGCCGTCGGGAGCCAGTCCGTCGAATCAGCCGCCGGGCAACGGCCAGCCTTAATCCAAGAAGCGAGTGAATAAAATGAGTTCTGCCAAAGTCCTCCTACACACGAAAGACGAAAGCCTGCGGCGAGAAGCCGTCGACGCTTTGCGCGAGTCTTCTCAACAAATACCTTTCGAGCAGCATGACTCCGACTGGACCAACCTGTTGGAGCATCTTGGGAAAACCAAGCCGGAAGTACTGCTCCTCGATCTCACCGCCGTACCGACCGATCTGTCTGTCGCCATGCGCCAGATCAAGATTCACTCGCCTCGTACCAAGGTCATCGCGTTGCATCCCGTAGAGGATCCGAAAATAATTCTGTCTGCCATGCGGGCGGGGGTTAATGAGTTTCTTCACCCTCCTCTCGAAGACAGTTTGCCGGCAGCCCTCGATCAGATCCTGAGTTCGGCGGAATCCGATCCAGGCACATCGACCCGAGGAAAAATCATTGGTTTTCTCTCCGCTAAAGGCGGCTGTGGCGCCACCACAATTGCCTGCCACGTTTCCTGGGAGTTGCAGAATCAAACGCGCAAGCGAGTTCTGCTCGCCGATTTGGACCTTACCTCCGGACTCGTCGGCTTCTTGATGAAAACTCCGAGCTCCTATTCCATCCTTGATGCCGTTAAGAATCTCGCGCGGCTGGACGAGAGCTTATGGAAGGCTCTGATCGTGGAAAACCGTCCGAACCTCTCGGTCATTCCTGCACCGGCTTCGTACTCCCGCTGGGATCACCCCGACGAGAACCAACTCAAGCAGGTTCTGCAATTTATGCGCACGCAACACGATTGGATCGTGCTCGATCTGGGGCGCAGTTTGAATTCGATTGCAACGGCGGTGCTGGATGAAATCGATCAGCTCTTCCTTGTATCCACCCTGGAAGTCGTCGCCTTGCACGGGCTCAAATCCATCGTTCACGGATTGTTCGATCAGGGTGAGAAGCTGCAGCTCATATTGAACCGTACTCCCAAGCTGATGGACATCAGCACGCAGGAACTCGAAAAAATCCTGGGCCGCTCGCTTTACGCCGCTCTTCCCAACGATTACATGGGTTTGTATCAATCTTATTCGAGCGGCAACCTTTTGAATTCGAACACCAGACTGGCTCAACACTTTGGGTTGTTGGCATCGAAAATAGCCGGATTGCCGCCCGCCAAGGCGAAGAAAAAGTTTGCCCTGTTTGGGTAAGGACATCGCATGCTCACCACCGACTCTAACCGTAACGATACCCGGTTTGCGGACCAACTCAAACCCGGTGCCCGCGAGACATCGTCGCAATATCAAGACCTGAAGTTTTCGATCCATCGGAAACTGTTGGAGCGGATTAATCTCGAGGCCGTCTATGCCACACCCGGCGATCGCGTCCGGCAGGAGATTCGCCCTTCCGTCGCCAAGCTTGTCAATGAAGAAAAGACGCCGCTCAGCCTCACGGAGAAAGATCGTCTGATCGAAGAAGTCTTGGATGAGGTTTTCGGCCTGGGCCCGCTTGAGCCCCTATTGCGCGACCGTACCATCTCCGACATTCTCGTTACCACTCCGCGGCTCATCTATGTTGAGCGCAACGGTAAACTGGAGCGGACCGCCATCGAATTCAAAGACGACGCCCACCTGATGCGCATCATCGAGCGCGTGGTGTCCCGCGTCGGCCGCCGTATCGACGAGTCATCACCCATGGTGGACGCCCGTCTGCCCGATGGCTCGCGCGTGAATGCTGTCATTCCCCCGCTCGCCGTCGACGGGCCGCTCCTGTCCATCCGGCGCTTTGGTGGCGACCCGCTGCAGCCGGCCGACCTCCTCCGCAATCTGTCCCTCACCGAAGGAATGATGGAATTGGTCAAGGCCTGCGTTCGCGCGCGCTTGAACATTATCATCTCGGGCGGAACGGGCGCCGGGAAAACCACTTTCCTCAATCTGTTATCAGGCTTCATCCCAGCAACAGAACGCATTGTCACAATTGAGGACGCCGCCGAGCTTCAGCTTCGCCAAACTCACGTCGCCCGGCTTGAAACCCGTCCGGCCAATATCGAAGGCAAAGGCGCCGTTTTGCAGCGCCATCTCCTGATTAACGCTTTGCGCATGCGTCCGGATCGCATTGTGGTGGGCGAGGTCCGCGGAGAAGAAGCGTTGGATATGCTCCAGGCCATGAACACCGGACATGATGGTTCACTCACTACAATTCACGCCAACGCCCCGCGCGATGCCATCAGCCGCCTCGAAGTCATGATCGGCATGGCCAATTCAAATCTCGGCACCAAGTCCATCCGCCAACAGGTCGCCTCCGCCATCGATCTCTTCGTGCAAATTTCGCGCTTGAACGACGGGTCGCGCAAGGTCACTTACATCACCGAGTGCTTAGGAATGGAAGGCGACGTGGTTACCACGCAAGACATTTTTGTTTTCGAGCGCACCGGTTTGACGGCTGATGGCCGCGTTGCCGGCCGCTTCCGGCCTACCGGAGTCCGCCCCAAATTCGCCGAACGCATCAAGGCAGCCGGCATAGAGTTGTCGCCGAACATTTTCCAAAACGTCGTCGAGGTGAAATAGGAGATCGTGGCGATTCTGATCCCCATTTTCCTGGTCGCCTTCGCATCCATCACTTTGGTTTTCGGCCTCGCCGCGTCGTATTTTAAATCCAAACAAAAAAAGCAGATCATCTCGATGCTGCGCAATGCGGAAGCCTCCCCCGCGGAACAGCGCGCCAGCAAACTTCTTAAAGAAACCGATGAGCCCACCGGATTCTCGGAGCTCCTGCAGCGTTTCTCTTTTGTCGCCCGGCTCGATCTCATGATCCTGCAGTCCGGGCAAAACACCACTAGTTCGAAACTCATTTTATTCTCGCTGCTCCTCGCGGTGGTGGGATTGATTGTTGGCACGCGCGTATCCCTTTTGCCGGCCGGCCTTACGTCTGTTGCTTTTGCTTTGCTGGGCGGAGTGTTTCCAATCATGAGGTTGCTCCGCAAACGCAAGCGCACCCTGGCGGATTTCGAAAAGCAGCTTCCTGAAGCTTTGGATTTTCTTTCCCGTTCCATGCGCGCCGGGCACGGTTTCTCGATTGCCATGGAACTCCTGGCCGACGATTCACCCGACCCGCTCGGCACTGCGTTTCGCCGTGTTTCCCACGATATGCAACTAGGCTCGGCGCTGAACATCGCCCTCGGAAAACTGATGGTTTTAGTCCCGCTTCTCGATGTACGCTTCTTTGTCTCTTCCGTTATCCTGCAGCAGGACACGGGCGGCAACCTAAGCGAGATTCTAGCCAAGCTCGCGCTGATTATTCGCGAGCGTTTTCGCTTAAAGGGGCAGGTGCAGGCCGTCAGTGCGCATGGCCGCATCACGGGCCTCGTTTTGACGCTTATGCCTATCGTCGTTGCCATCATTATGATGATTACCTCGCCGCAGTATCTGATCGATCTGGCCGCCGACAAATTGGGTCGCATGATGATTTACGGTGCCATTGGCGGTCAAATCGTCGGCTATTTCGTCATCCGCAAAATTATAAACATCAAGGTGTAACGGAGCATGCTAATAGCCATCGCCATCATACTTTTCCTGCTGATTCTGGCGGCCGTCGGAGCTTTTGGTTACTACTTCTACGCCAAGCCCTCACGCATGCTTGACCAGTTGGAGAATGCCCAGGAAATCTATTCCCACTCTCAGCCCGCCCAGCGCGAGCGCTCCGCATTGATTCCCCAGCTTCTGAGGTCGATCGGAACGCTATTGCCGCTTTCTCCGCAAGATACGGCGCTCGCCCGCCGCGAACTGGTCGCCGCGGGAATTCGCAGCGAGTCGGCAGTCCAGGTCCTTTTTGGCCTGAAGCTGCTGTTAGCGGGCGTATTGCTAAGTATTGCGCTCATTTTTCGTTCCGAAATCGCCAATCCGATTCTCAAGCTCATCTGCCCAATCGCGGCCGGCGGTATTGGCTTTTCTTTGCCGTCTTTCCTGCTCAATCGCCGCATTGAACGCCGCCATACCGAGATCCGGCTCTCCCTACCTGATGTGCTCGACCTTTTAGTCATCTGTACGGAGGCTGGCTGCGGCATGGATCAAGCGCTGGTTAACGTTTCCAGGGAGCTAAAATCCGCCCACCCGGCGGTAAGCGAAGAATTAAACATCGTCAACATGGAGATTATGGCGGGCACGACGCGTTCGGAGGCTATGCGCAGCTTTGCCAAGCGCGTGGGCGAGGACGAGATCAAAAAGCTGGTCGCCGTGCTCATCCAAACGGATCGCTTCGGCACCAGCGTCGCCGACGCCCTCCGCACCCAATCGGACTACTTGCGCATCAAGCGCCGCCAGGAAGCCGAAGAACGCGCGGGAAAGGTAGGCGTAAAGCTGGTTTTCCCCATCTTTTTCTTTTGCTTACCTTCGCTCCTCATCGTTACCGCCGGCTCGGGTATTCTGCAGCTCGTTCACAATCTTGGTTCGATAAACGCGCATTAGACGAAAAATTGACGCGCAGCCCTAAACTTCCTGCTGTTCCTGCCGAAAAAGTAACTAGGCAATCAAAACCGCCTTTAACTTCCTGACGAAAGGTCAATAGCATGAGTGACGTAATCCTTCAATCCGCAATTTGGATCGGCGCCGGAGTTCTCCTGGTTTTCTACTTGAAGCGCCGCCGCAATCGCAAACTGCTGCCCTAGGCTGGGGGCTAAGAGTGCCCACAGCTTTGCAAAGGTATCCACACCTTTGGAGACAAATGACCAATGCTGACGAACTTCTGGCCTCTCTCCTCGCTTCCAGGAATGCGGATGGTGGCTGGCCGTTTCAACGTGGAGCTTCATGGACTGAACCTACTGCCTTAGCCCTGCTCGCCTTGCAGTCGGCAAATCATTCCAGTGACGCCCGTCCGCTGGCCGCCTCATGGCTCGCCAACCAACAATCGTCCGACGGTGGCTGGCCCCCCTGCGCCAGCGTGCCCACGAGTACGTGGGTCTCGAGCCTAACTCTTATGGCCTTGGCGCAAGAACGCGCATACTCAAGCGGTTGTCCTAAAGGAGCACAATGGATCTCGAGCCACGTATACCCGGATCTCCCCGCCCTGGAAGTTTTCGTTCAGCGGAGCCTTGGTGTCAGTCCATCGCAGGCCCCAGGCAGTTCGCCTTGGTTCCCCGGAACGGCGGGTTGGGTCAGTCCGACGGCGTTCAGCATTCTTGCTTTATCTTGTTGGTCCAGCCGGTTTCCTGACGCCGATTTGAGCAAGGCCATTCAGCGCGCGCAAACGTATTTGTTATCGCGCCGCTGCTCCGATGGCGGTTGGAATCATGGTGGGTCTCTACAGCGCAGCGAGGAGTCGCCCTCCTACCCGGAGACCACTGGCTTGGCGCTGCTCGCCTTAGCCAACACCGCGTCTCCTGCCTTGGATCACGCGCTCCATTTGGCCGAAACGTACCTGCGCAACCCAGTTTCGCCCGAAGGATCCGCCTGGCTGCTCATGGGTTTAGCCGCGCACGGCCGCAATGCTCAGGAGAGCGCAAAGGGCGCGGCTGCGCGCCGCCCAACAGCAAAGGAACTCCCTGACATTTCGGGCGGCGCGCTTGACACCGCGCCCGTCTTGCGCGAGTTCCCCCAAAGCCAGCCGCCACTTCGCCCTAAGACAAACCGCGACATAGCGCTGCAGCTCATCGCTTTCCACGCTCTTCGTGGCCGCAACCCATTTCTCCAACCGGCTCTCTAAACCTCTATGCCGACATCCACGAATCGCCGCTATTTCTTCCTTGGCTCGCTGGGCATCGGCTCACTCGCAACGGCCTTCAGTTGCTCACATCGGACCTCCCTTCCGCTCGATGCGCAGCGCGTTTCCATCGTCCGCGTACCGTCTTATTCGCATGAGCTATTCGACGTAATCCGGCGCATCCTGATCGATCATCGCGTGGCCGTAGCTGGCAAACGAATTCTGCTGAAGCCAAATTTGGTCGAATTCAGCGCGCAGGCGCCCATCAACACGAGTCCGGTGTTGGTTTCAGCGGCGCTCGAGGCATTCCATTCCCTCGGAGCCGCCCACGTCACTATCGCTGAGGGTCCCGGCCATCGCCGTATGACGTTAGATATGGCGGAAGCGGCTGGCTTCTTTTCGGCAATACCGCGCTTTGAGGATCGCTTCGTCGATCTCAATACCGCCGATGTCCGGCGAGTCGCTCTGGCCGGGCCCGTTTCAACGCTTAAGGAACTCTACCTGCCGCATACCGTATTCGATTGCGACTTGCTCGTGAGTCTTCCCAAAATGAAGACACACCATTGGGCTGGCGCAACCCTCGCCATGAAGAACCTCTTCGGCGTTGTCCCCGGAAGCGTCTACGGCTGGCCAAAGAATATACTGCACTGGGCGGGCATCGACGAATCGATTGTCGATCTCCATTCGTTGTTTCCGCGCCAGTTCGCTATTGTAGACGGGATCGAAGCGATGGAGGGTAATGGCCCAATTCTCGGCCAGCCGAAACACATGGGCATTCTCGTCGCGGGCGCGCACACGCCCAGCGTCGACGCCACGTGCTGCCAAATCATGAGAATCGATCCGGCCAAAATCCGCTACCTCACATTGGCAGCGGAAAAATTGGACTGGGATTGGCAAACCGTTCGGCAATCGGGCGAGACGATCGCGTCAGTAAGTTCCGCCTTCGCCCTGCATCCGGACTTGCAGCATCTCAGACTTAAATAAACATCTCTTCGTCGGAGGTCACATGCTCGACCGTCGGCCTGCCACCGCGCCCCAAATGCGAAAACGCCGTCCGAATGCCCGTAATCACCCCGTACAATCCGCGCACCGGCGTCAGTACGCCGCGCTGTACAACGCCCACCGTTTCCTGCACGCGCGTCATAGTGTCGTCCAGCACCATCTCGGCGCGCTCCAGTTGAACCTTGGCGCGCATGCCGGCATCCGTCAGCAATTCATCGACCTTTACGAGTTGTTGCTTCGTCACATCCAGAATCGCGACGCTGGAACTGCCGATGCTGTCGAGGTGCTGCTCGGCCTGCTCGACTGTGCGGCGGGAGGCGCCGATAATACTCTCAATTTGCGGCCAAGCCCCGAACAATTTGGTGCGTAAGTCGCGAGCGACTAAGAAAAGTCCAACCAGGGCCACCGCTTGACCGAGCAAAGCGATGGCGGCAACCGCTACAAACACAGCCAAAATCGTTAGCAGAGTGGTCTGGTCCATTTAGATGGGGTTCAGACTCCGTCCCCCGGATGGCCGGCGCCGCTGGCAGTCGCCGCTGTCCGCACATCGCCCATGGCATCCCGGTAGGCTTGCTTGCCGGCTTCCACCGCAGCGGCCAAAGTTTCACGGTGCTTGGAAACCTGAGTCTTACCCTTTTCGTACATGTCCGCAGCCGATTGGCGAACGTCGTCAGTCCGCTGTTTCACGTACTCGGTGCCATCCTGTGCGCGATTTCTCAGATACTCCGCTCCTTCACCCGCTTTATCGGCGAGAAGAGCGCGCGTTTCATCCCCGGAACGCGGCGCCCACAAAATCCCGGCTGCCACGCCAATCCCCAGTCCTAAAAGGAAATAGCCGAAACTACTTCTGTCCTCCATAACGAATCTCCTTGCTTCTATTGTTGGATAAGAGCTGTAATTGCAGTTTACACCCATCTGGACTATGCCAACGAAACAAACGTTTCCCCGAAAGAATCGCGCGCGCCCCGCCAAACTCGCCGAAGACGCTCTCTGGGATCACGCGCTGAAACACTTGAGCCGTCGCGCTCACTCTGCTAACGAACTGCGCAACAAACTCTCCCAACGCGCCGAGTCTCCGGCCGCCGTCACGGCGGTTATGCAAAAACTACTTGAGTATGGATACACAGACGACCGGAAATACTCCGAGGCATTTGCTTCCACGCGCCTGCAGAACCAAGGCTTTGGAAAATTTCGCGTACTGCGCGACCTCCAATCCAAGCGCGTTTCATCCAATGTCGCCGCTGAGGCCGTAGCGAAAGTCTTTGGAGGCGCCGACGAAAAGGAATTGATTGAGGCTTACCTCGCTCGCAAATACCGTTCGCTGGATTTGCATGAATTCTTGCAGCACGATAAAAACGTCGCGTCCGCTTACCGTCGCTTACGCACCGCCGGCTTCAGTTCATCGGCCACGCTGGCTGCTCTAAAGCGCCACAGCCGGCGCGCGGCAGATTGGGAGGAGCCGCCCGAGTCCGATTAAAACTTAACCTGCGGCACTTTCTTCTCTTCGTCGGTTGTCTTGAAGTAGGCGTCGTCACGCTTGAAGCCGAAAACCGAGGCCGCCAAATTTTTCGGGAAAAGTTCCACGTCCGTGTTATATTTTTGGATCGCCACGTTGTAATCGCGCCTTGACACGGCAATCCGGTTTTCCGTGCCGGTGAGTTCGTCTTGCAGCCGTAGGAAATTTTCGTTCGATTTTAAGTCGGGGTAGTTTTCGGTTAGGACCAAAAGATGGCCCAGCGCGCCGGTCAATTGATCGTTCGCCCTGATCTCACTCGTGCGGTCGCCGCCGCGCGCCCCCAGCAGGGCCGCGCGGGCGTTCGCCACTTCGCTGATCACGGTTTGTTCCTGTTTAGCGTAACCCTGCACGGTCGCAACCAGATTCGGGATTAGATCGGCGCGCCGTTTCATGTCGTTGTCCACCTGTGCCCACTTGCCGTCAATGTCGTTTTTTTCGGTTACCAACTCATTCCGCGAACCAATCAACGGCATCACGATCAACAACGCCAGCAGAACCAAAACTCCAAAACCCACAAGTATGGTTTTCATCGGTCTCCTCCCTTTTCAATCATAATTACTTGATTACTTGTCAAGCTTGTCTACAAAGCGCACCAGTTCATCGACTTCATCCAGATATCCTTCGAGCAAAGCCGCTGCCGTCTGGCCGGGCGCCGTTTTCCCGCTTTCGCGCGCCGCTAAAATCGATTGAAACGCCTCCAACTTGCGGCCCATCGCCGATTCCAGCGCCCTCACCACTTCCGTCTTCTTGAAACACGGCTGGTGGCCGCTCAAAACGAGCGCGTGGCGCCCCAACACGCAAAAAGTGGAAATTGAATGGGTCAGCAGTTTGAGCAAACGGTCGGCTTGCGTCAACAACTCGGCCGATTTTTGCCGCAAACGAATCTGTTTCGCCCGTAGTTCATGCTCCACCTGTGTGCGGTATGTCGCGGTCTCAATCTGCAGGTTCTCAATCACGTCCACGCCGTGCAGGACGCGCCTGTGTTCACGCATGTCGTGATATTCCATCGGGAAGCAATCTGCCGACGTCCCCACTTCTTCGGCCGTGAGCAGCAGCGGGGCCGGATTGCCGCGCTCCAGCCACCAGCGAAACACCGGCTCCGACTTTTCCAGTTCCGCGGTTGTCAGGCGATCGAGCACACACAGCACATTCAGGTTGGAAACGCGATCCAGGCGGTCGCCCATGGCGGCGGAGCCGTACAAAATCAACGATACGAGTCGCTCGCCTAACGCCGCTTTGAGTCGTCCGGTCAAATCCCCCAGCAAGGCTTCCGCTTGTTCTTGTGTGTTACCAGTCACTGCTCGCTCCCCCGCCACCGAAATCGCCTCCGCCAAAGCCGCCGAATCCACCACCGCCCCCCGAACCACCGCCAAACCCACCACCGCTGCCCCAGCCTCCGCCGTCTCGCCCGCGTCCGCTGTTCAAAAGGCTGCCCAAAATCAGTCCCGTCCAGAACCCCGTCCCGCTTCCGCGTCCCCCGCCGCCGCGTCTGCTCAGAAAGAAAATCAGCAGGAAAACCACCACGAAGATGATCGAAGAAATCGGAAATCCGCCGCCATGATCGTCGCGCGGCGGCGGCCTTTGTTGCAGCGGCGGCGCTGCGGAAAATTGTATGTTCTTGCCTTCTGCGATTCGCCCAGCCAACGCGCGGACGGCCCCGAGCAGCGCCGCTCCGTAGTCGCGCTGCCGCATCAACGGACGCATATCGCGCAGGGTTCCACCGGAAAAACCGTCTGTAATATAAGGCTCAAGGCCCCTGCCCACCTCAATCCGGTCTTTGTGATCTTTGATGACCAGCAACAACAGCAGCCCTTCGTTCTTCTTATTGCCGACGCCCCATTTCCTCCCGAGTTCGAGCGTAAAGTCCTCCATCGGCTCGTCGCCCAGAGTGTTGATCGTCACAATGGCGAATTGCGCGCCCAACTGCTGATCCACCTTCGTGCAAAAGCCTTCCAAAGCCTCTTTATCGGAAAGGTGGAGCACATTCGCCAAATCGCTGACATACCCGGTCGGCTTGGGGACGGAGGAAAGATCGACCGCGCAAACCGCTCCTGCCGCCGCGAATATAAGGAAGAGGAACAGGCGCAAGCGACCGCGAAGACAGTCAGGCATGCTGGAATGAGCTTATCAGTTTGGCGCCTCGGTCTTTGCCGCGTCCAGCCGGTCCAGGGTTCGCAGGCTGGGAAAGAGCCAAGCCCACACACCTACGATTACGATCGTTCCCACGCCGCCCAACACCACGGCGGCCACCGTGCCGAACCAATGCGCGGTTAGGCCCGATTCAAACTGACCCACCTCATTGGAGGCGCCAATAAAAACCATGTTCACCGCGCTCACCCGACCGCGCATGGAATCCGGTGTCGTCAATTGGATCATCGTCGAGCGCACAATCACGCTGATGGTATCGGCCGCGCCCAGCAACAGCAACATGCTGAGCGAAAGCGCCAGATTATGCGACACGCCGAAGACAACCGTGAACACGCCGAACGCAAACACACACCAAAACATCGCGTAACCAGCCTTCCGGCGTAGCGGCCAATGCGTGATGAGCAGGCTGGTGAGAACCGCGCCAATACCCGGAGCGCTACGCAACAGCCCCAGCCCGCTCGCGCCCACTTTTAGAATCTCGCGCGCGTAGACGGGCAGCAGAGCCACGGCGCCGCCCAAGAGCACCGCGAACAAATCAAGCGAAAGGGCGCCCAATACCAGTTTGTTCCGCCAGATGTAACGCAGACCCGCCAGCACCAGGACGGCGGGATCAGACGGCTCGCTCGCCGCCGGTTGCACGCGGCTCAAAGCCAACGCGCCCGCCAGGTACGCGCACATCGCCGTGCCGTAAACAATGCTGGGGCTGCCGGCAATTCCGTAAAGGATGCCGCCGATCATCGGTCCGGCAATGGTCGATACCTGAAATGCCGAGGAGTTCCAAGTCACTGCGTTGGCAAACACGCTGCGCGGCAGAATGAGCGGTAAAAACGATTGCGCGGCCGGCGCGTTGAAGGCCCGCACCGCGCCATTCAGGAGCAATACGGCATAGATGGGATAGACGCTTGAGATCTGGCGCACCGTGAACGCCAGTAATAACGCCGAGCAAGCGGAGAACGACAACACACAGGCAAGTAGAATTCGCTTGCGCGCTATACGGTCTGACACATGGCCCGCCCACAGGAACAAACAAACCGCCGGCAGGAATTGCGCCAAGCCCGCTAAGCCGAGATCGAGTGGCCGGTGCGAAATGGAATAAATCTGCCATCCAACCGCCACCGACTGCATTTCCGACGAGAGAGTGGTGAGCATCCGGGCGAGCAAATAACGGCGGAAGCCCCCGTAGCGGAAGGCGGCGCGGCTGTCGCGAACAGGTTCGGCCATCGTTTACCCTAGCGTAGCGATAGGCTCTAGCAGCCAATCAGCACCCGGAATGCCGGTGGTACCCTGCTATTTTTGCATTACAATGCCGGTGGTACCCTGCTATTTTTGGGGCAGATGCTGAGCGGTCGTTCCAAACATCTTCGATTGGTGGCTAGCTGCTTGCTTTCGACGCTACCAGCCGCCAACGCAACGGAACCGGCTCCTTCGCTCACCTTCTACAAAAACATCGCGCCCATTGTCTATCGGAGTTGCTCGCCCTGCCATCGACCCGGCGAGACGGCGCCGTTCTCTCTCCTCACTTATCAGGACGTGAAGACGCACGCCCGTCAAATAGCCGACGTCACAAAGCGCCGCTACATGCCGCCTTGGCTGCCCGAAGCGGGTTACGGCGAGTTTGAGGGCGAGCGTCGGCTTAGCAGCACGGAGTTGCAAACGATTCAAGACTGGGTGCAACAGGGATCTCGCGAGGGATCTCCGGCTGATGCCCCGCCCATGCCGGCTTTCACCGCCGGCTGGCAACTGGGTACGCCTGACTTGATCGTAGAAGCCTCGAAGCCATTTCAGCTACGAGCCGACGGCCCGGATGAATTCTGGAATTTTGTGCTTCCTCTACCTATTAGCAGTACCCGCTGGGTCAAAGCGGTTGAAATCAAACCCGGCAATGCGCGCGTCTTCCATCACGCCAACCTCCTTTTGGATCGATCCGGATCGGCGCGCCGCAGCGAAAAGACCCCTGGCTCGGGCTTTGGTGGTATGGACCTTGCGATCGAGGAAGATACCTTCGACCCCGACAGCCATTTCCTCTTTTGGAAGCCAGGAAGCGTTCCCTGGGTGGAACCCGCTGGAATGGCTTGGCGCGCCGACCCGGGCATGGATGTTGTCCTGAACGTGCATCTGCAACCCACTGGAAAAGTGGAGTCAGTGCGTCCCTCTATCGGTCTTTACTTCAGCGATCATCCTCAGACGAAGTTTCCGATGTTAGTCCAACTCGAGCACGATGGTGCCCTTGATATTCCTCCCGGCGACTCTCATTTCTTAGTCAGTGATGAATTCCGCTTGCCCATGGCGGTCAATGTTCTGGCCGTTTATCCGCACGCTCACTATCTCGGGAAAGTGCTGGAAGGATACGCCACACAGCCGGACGGAACGCGAAAGTGGTTGATCCGCATCCCGGATTGGGACTTGAATTGGCAGGCTGTCTATCGCTACCGCCATCCTATATTCTTGCCCAAAGATAGCGTTATCTCGATGCGTTATGTCTACGACAATTCCGCGGCTAATCCGAGAAACCCTCACAATCCTCCCATCCGCGTTAAGTCCGGCGACAATGCTACCGACGAAATGGGTCACCTGTGGATTCAAGTTCTTCCGGTGGGCGAACAAGACCAGCGCATGCAATTGCAAGAAGCCATCATGCGGCGTCGTCTCGAAAAATATCCAGGCGATTTTTCAGCGCACTTCAATCTTGGTTCGCTACTGTTAACGCGCGGCGATGCCACCGGCGCCATTCCCTATTTTGAGAAGGCCTTGCAAGTTCATCCGCGTAATGCGCCGGCGCGAAATGAGCTGGGCGCCGCTTTCCTCTCGCAATCGAAAACGGCGGAGGCGATCGAACAATTTCAAATCGCCCTGGACGGCGACCCCGGATACGCCGACGCGCGCTACAACCTGGCCAATGCGCTTGCTTCCGAGCAGAAGTGGGAATTAGCCGCTACCCAATTTCGCAAGATCTTGCAAGAAAATCCCCAGGATCAAAAAGCGCGCGATCATTTGCTCGAAGTATTGTCGATGTGGGCCCATGACCTGCTCGCGGCCAACAAGCTGGAAGAGGTTGTGCTTTGTTACCGCGAAGCAATCGGCCTTCAGCCGCGGGATGCCACGCTGCACACAAATCTTGGCACAGCGCTAGCGCGCCTGGGACGGCTGACTGAGGCCATTCCACAGTTTGAAGCCGCCGTGGCCATCGACCCAGATCTTGAAGCGGCGAAACATAATCTCGCATCCGCACGATCTATGCTGCAGCTACAAAAGCCGTAGACGCCGGCTGAATAGGAACGCTTTTGCCCTTCAACGCCTTTAGGACGCCACCAGCACGCGCTGGTTCTGGGCGGAGATTGTTATTCTGAAAACCGGCTTGGCAGTAAGATCTCATGACTATAAAAATCGATCTTCCCCATCGCTTGGTGGCGGAGTTGGAAGTGAGAGCCGCCACCTGTGCACTTTCGCTTCGGGATTGGTTCATGCAACTCGCCGGCAACGATTGCCCTGCGCGCAAACGCAACGCGACGCGCGAGCGGCCGTGGCGAACATTTTAGAACTGCAGAAGCTTGTTAAGCCAGATCCAGAAGGCTGGACCTCTCGCGATTACATCAATTTCGGTAGACGCTAGATGCCGTCCTTCGTCGTGGATGCGTCTGTCGCTGCGGCTTGGTGTTTTCCTGATGAAGGAACTGAATACATAAACGCGGCACCTCATGCCGTCCCATCACAAAGGCGCATGCGCTAGACTTCCTGACCTCCTTGCAGTCGTTGCAACTATTCTTAACCCATCCAGTTTCTTACGATGGACTTTTGGATCGGGCAGATAAGCACAAGTTGACGATTTACGATACGGCCTAACTCGATCTTGCATTGCGCGAAGCTCTGCCCCTCGCGAGCCTCGACAGTGACTTGTGCAAAGCCGCCGAGGCTGCTCGCTTATTGCCGGCAGGACACCTGGGCGATGTTGGCGCTGCTGAGATCCTTCAAGAACAGAGCCCACTGCAACTGTCAGCTATGAAGATCTCCTAGATTTCTGTCAAGGGTCTCGATCGTTTCCACCAAGGCTCTGATCATCTCTTCTTCGCTCTGGTCCCCGACACTCGTTCCGATAGTGATGAAGCTGAGATTGCGGAGCAATCAATACAAGGCCAGCCGGCCGCTTTGTGGAAAGCCGCTTGATATACTCTACGGGCTGAGTGGACTGTAGCTCTGCCAGAAATTTATTCTCGATCATCAGAATAGTGTCGGCATTGTCATCTAGGAAACAGATATCCGGTTGGATCCGCTGACCGTCAGCGTCAGGTCCATGGCCAGACGTTATCCGCTCTTGCGTTGTCATGCGAGTATTTGCAGGAGGATCTTGTGAAGCTCTGTTGAAGATCCAGCCGACCAGGTCCCTTTGAAGACATGGATGCTTTTGAAGGACGTGGAACAAGGCCAGCGTCATAACATTCTCTGTCTTCTGATCTTTGAAGTAAGGAAGAAGGGACGCGAGCAGAGGGGCTTGGGTGGTGGCCATCTGTTTTGTTAGTGGCGAATATTCTTGAATCGTCTCCATCGCCTTAAGTACCCGGTTTATCGCGACTTCCATTTCATCTCATTAACATATTGAACCACCGATTGAAAAGTCGGCTCCGACGGGCAAACCTCCGGTCGCAACTTCCGAATCCGCCGCAGTATCACCTGCGGAGCTTTGGAATTTCTCATTGCCAAATATCCAGTAATGACGGAAACAGAGCGAGAACGCCCGGCGGCGCAATACACGAGGACGAGCCGCTTTTTCCTGCAGTTGTTCATCTAAGAAACGAAACGCCGCATCGAGGTTATGGCCGTCGATTGGCTCTCCATCCCGCAGAGGCAAGTGGAAGCCCGGTTTGCCTTGAGGCATGAGAAGCTCTTCGGCGCAGCAAAGGAAAGCATCTATCTGCCGCTCGTACCTAACGGAATCTTCGAAATGGCCCACGGCCAAATGTGGAGTGATGAGCGTCATTGCGAATCGCACCCCTATCTTGACGGCCGAGGAAAGAGTTCAACGCATCTCTTCCACAACGCTTTGCTCGAACTCACGTCCACAAGTATCGCAGCGATATTCGCTGAGAACACACCGCTTCGTAACCGGAATTATTCTCCTGGTGACGGCAACGCCGCCGGTCATTCCTCTCAATTTGGATCCACCGAATGCCTGGAATCCTCCCACCCCAACCGTGTCTTCACTGACAGTCTTTTGCCCGATCCAACGGTCGACCTCTTCCGCTGACACGAGCGCAATCACGCGAGATCTGCAATGCGGGCACTTCAGGCGGGAAAGTTCCGCCAGAATGCAGAGCGCAATGAAAGCGGCGCCAAGCCAAGTAAGAATCGCCCACTCCCGATAGAACTGCTCCACCGACTCGCCGGAAATAACGCACCCTGCGGCAAACACTCCAGCGAAAAGGAGGGCTAAAATCGCAATTGCCCGCCATCCGGTTTGCTTTGGTTTATGCATAGGCAGACCCACTTCCGGTGTCTCCGGCTGGGTAATCTTTCGAGCAAACTTGGCGTTTTTGGTCATCTCAACGCCAGGATAGAGCCTAAATGTGCGATGTAGTGCCACAACGGCCCACTATCAAGTAATGAGCGAAAAAAACGTCCGCCGCCGGGACCGCCAAATAGTTCGTGTGTTGTGGCTGTTGAGGGCTCTCGGCGAGGGTAGCCAGGTATCGGTCACCGAATTGGCCCGACGCTTCGGTACTCGGCGCGAAACGATCTATCGCGATTTGCGGACCCTCGAGGACCTTGGTTATCCGATCCAGGGAGATGAGAATGGCCGGTTCAGCCGTCCGCGGTTGCTTGAGGGCCAACGTGCACTAAAGCCAGAACTTCGGCTAACGAGCGACGAATGTTCCGCTTTGGTCTCCATGATTAGACATCCCGGCGCCATGATTCCCTTGAGGAAGCATCTTGCCGCCGCTGCGGCCAAACTGGAGGCCATGCAGCCGTTGCCCGCAGCGGAAACGGTTCGCCGCGAAAAGGTTTTCGGCTCGTCTCAAGTAGGATTGAAGCGCCCGTCGGATGACCAGGTGATGGAAAGTCTGGTCGAAGCAATTCTGACCAACCGCCGTTGCCAGATTACGTATCGCTCTCCGAAAACTGGGAAGGAGAAATTTTACGAATACGATCCGTACCGCCTTCGCTCTGTCGCAGGCGGCATTTACTGCGTGGGTCGGGTTCCCGAGATCGGCGGCCTTACGACATTGGCAACCGAGCGCATTCTTTCACTCAAACTCACCGCAACCGTTTTTGATCTGGAACCAGATCTCGATTTGGGCCGCTATGAAAGAGAGGCGTTCGGCGTGACCCTAGATGATCCAATGACGGTCATCGTCCGCGTTCGGGCGAATCAAGCGGCATACGTCAGCGAGCGTGAATGGCATCCTACCCAGAAGATTCGGCCACTGCCGGATGGCGGAATAGAGCTAACCTTTTGCGCCGGCGGAAGTTTCGAAATCGAGCGCTGGATCTTAGGCTGGGGCGATGCAATGGAGGTCGTCGCTCCGGAATCGCTGCGCGAAAGCCTCCGGCTGAAATGCCAGGCTATGTCTAAAATCTATAAACCGTCGAAGCGGGTGCCTGTTGCCGCTTCGTTGTGACGTTACTTCGCACATAAACCTCCTATCCTGATGCTGATGAAGCATTCCAATTTCAGCGAAAACAAACCCTCCGGTGGAGATCCTCCGACCTACAAGGCGGCCCGGAGCGGATTCCTGGCACGTGCCGCGGCAGCTGGATTCGAAGAAGACATCAATACCCGGGTGACCAACTATGCTCTCGATGACGAATCTCGCGCGCACCTTCGATTGCTGATCGACCAGCACGGACTGAGCGGCAGCGCTTTCGCTACGCCTGTATCGCAACTGCAATTGACGGGGAAGATTGCACGCGGCTTCTACCACGCCTGTCTGACTCTTCATTGCCGAATTACGGAAGCGCTCGACAGGGTCGAAATGCGCCGATTACCCGAGAAGAGCTAAGTAGCCGTCTGTCGGCGACGTCCCGCCCTCTTCAATCAAGCCAGCCACGCCGCCCGAACCACCGAAACGCCCGCCGCGGCCGCCGTCTCCGCCCGCAAAATCGTTCTTCCCAACGAACAACTCCGCCATCCTTTGGCATTCGCACTTTCTCGCTCCTCATCCGTGAACCCTCCTTCAGGACCCAGCAGCAGCGCGATGCGATCTCCCGTTGCGCGCATCTCGGGAAAGCATCTCCAGATCGCCACGTCGCTCTCTTCATCGAGCATCAGTTTGACGCCAGCCCGTAAATCCGTCGCTTCGGAAAATGACACGGCCTCCGCGATCGCTGGCAGCCGTACCCGTCTCGCTTGCTGGCTTGCTTCCAGCGCAATCTTTTCCCAGCGCTGCTTCCGCTTGCCGGCTGCGCGCGCCAGCCCGCGCTCAGAGCGAATCGCTTCAAACGGCCGGATCTCCGTAACTCCCAACTCCGTAGCTTTTTCGACCATCCACTCAAACCGGTCGAACTTAATAAGTGCCGGAACCAAAACAATTTCCGCCTCGGGAGGTGGCAACGGCAACTCCTCCAGAACCTTGAATAAGACGAGCGACTTGCGCGCTGTCTCGACCTCCGCAAGGTAGAGGTTGTTATTGTCGGAGATCTCATAGACTTGACCCACTTCGGCCCGCAGGACACGAACCAGATGTTCGGCCTCTCCGCCTGTCAGTTCGGCTGTGCCACGGCGAACTTGCGGCACAAAGAACCTCCGGCGAGCCATCTCAAAGCACCAGCCTTAAGTAGATGGCGCCGGGAGTCGGATCATCCGAATAGGCTTCTACACGCTCAAAAGCGAATTGGTCGTAGAGGCTTACGGCTTCATGCATCCTGGGCAAGGTATCCCCGAACAGCGTCTTGTAGCCCACCTCTCGCGCGCCTTCAATCGCCGCCGACAAGAGCTTTTTACCCAGACCTTTTCCGCGAAAGCGCGGCGGAACATACAATCGTTTGGCTTCGCATGCTTCCGCGCGCAAGGGCCGAATTCCTATGGTACCGGCAGCCACAGAATCTTCGAAAGCCAGCAATAACAATCCCAATGGCGCGGCGAACTCTCCCGGAAGCCGCTGCAATTGAGCTGGAGGCCCATCATCTCCCAATACTCCGTCCACAGCGCCCGCACCTGGGCAATATCGTCTTCCGTTACCGCTTGCCGTATCTCCGTCAAGGTTTGTAGAATCCCAAATCCCTTCCGGCAATCTGTTTCGTCGCAAAAATGATCTGCCCGCTGTGCAGTTGCAGATGACCCACAACCTGGTAGATGGCTTCGAGAATCGCCACTTCATGATTCTGCGGATTGATCCGTTCCACGAGGCGCTCCAGTGGCATCTCTTGAATGATATGCACAGCCTGCGTGAGAGTACTTTCGAACAGACTCAGAATTTCGGCGGTCGAGCGCTCGCCGCGCGCGGCGAATTCCTGATCGCGTTGTCTCACATCCGGCAAACCGCCGATGCCGTGCACAATCCATTGGCGGATATTGCCGGCCAGATGAAGCACCAGATTGCCGATGGAATTCGCATGGTCGCCGCTGCGCTGCCAGATCTGCTCCTCGCTCAGCCCTTCCACACACTGTTTGATTTGCTTCGCCATCTGTTGCATTCTGTCGAGCGAATAGCCAACGAACAGACGCCCCGGCGTGGGAGCCGCGGCAATCTGATCCAATGCGGGGGTTAAGGGATTGGGCATAATGATGTGATTCTACTCACAGCTCCTGGCGGCGCGAAGGATCGCGTCCAAACTCCACTCCACATCTTCTTCATCGGTCATCCAAGAAGAGACACTGATACGCATGGCACGCTGTCCCTGCCAAACGGTTCCGCCGCACCAGCACGTCCCATCGCGCTGCACTTCCTCAATCACGGCCTGAGTCGTTTCATCGTCACGGAAGCGCACCAGCACTTGGTTGATCACCACTTCGTTCAATACGGCGTGGCCGGCAGCCCGCAATCCGCCGGCAAAGCGTTCAGCGTGGCGACAAGTCCGCTCCACCATCTCCGCCAATCCCGACCGGCCCAACGATTTGAGCGCGGCCCACACTTCCACGCCGCGCGCCCGGCGCGAACTCTCCGGCGTCCACTGCATCGGATCGCGCAACGCACCAGGAGGCAAGTAGGCTGCTTGCAAGTTCAACGCCTGATAGAGCGCCCCACCCTCCCGCACGAACGCCAACCCGGAGTCATACGGCACATTCAGCCATTTGTGAGCGTCAGTCGCCCATGAATCAGCGTCGCCGAAGCCCCGCATCAGATGCGCGCGCTCCGGCGCGCACGCCGCCCACAGACCGAATGCTCCATCCACATGCACCCAACTGCCGCTCTCCTTCGCCGCCGCGCAGATCTCGTCGGCGGGATCGAACGCGCCGGTATTAACATTGCCGGCTTGAATGCAAATCAAGGCGGGAGCGCTGAGCTTCGGAAAAGCATCGCTGCGCATGCGTCCTTGTGAGTCAGTGGGCACACTGATGACGCGATCCCTTCCCAGCCCAGCCATGGCCAAAGCTTTACGCATTGAGGCATGAATCTCGTCGCCCACCACAACTGCAAATTCCGGCGCGCCGAACAACCCTTGCGCTTCCACATCCCAGCCCGCACGCGCCAGCAATGCGTGCCGAGCCGCGAGGATACAAGTCATGTTCGCCATGGTCGCGCCCGTGACCAATGCTCCCGCAGCTTCATTGGGCAACCCCAGCAACTCTTTGATCCAACCGAGAGCGACATCTTCCAGCAGCGCCGCGACCGGCGACATAACTCGCAGCGCTGCATTCTGGTCCCACGCGGCCGCCAGAACATTCGCCGCCAACGCCGCCGGAACGCTTCCGCCGATCACAAACCCGAAGAAACGTCCACCGGCGTTGGCGACCGTGGCCGGCGAACCTATCTCATCCAGTTGCCGGAGCACTTCGGTAGGATCCACCGGATCAGCCGGAAGAGGTTCCAAAAACCGTTGCAGTTCCGCAACCGCCGCCTCGGTCGGCGCTACGCCACGCTGGCGGATGCGGCGCAGATATGTCAGGGCCCGTGCAGCCGCTTCGGAGACTAGTTCTTCTCGATTCATGGCAAAAGTGGCCGGGCGCAATCCTCCTCACCGATGGGTTGACCAGGCGGCGCTTCTGTCAGAGGCGGCGGTTGGAATTTTTCAGGCGCGCGCTCAAAGTTTTGCAGCGTGCGAACCAGATATTCGGGCAAGCGGGGGCGCAACGATTGAAGAGTCGACAGCACCGCGGCGCGCACCACAGGCGAAGCATGATCGTTGTTTCCCAACCCAAGCGCCTGCTGAAAAAGCACCAGGTCTACCGCCCGTTTCACTTCGCCATTTAAACCACTCGGTGCCGGCAGAAGCCACGTCGCCGCCGCAATCTGCCTTATGACATCTTCCAGCGCCGGATTGGCGGCATTGCGCGCGTGGTGTTCCATCAGACGAGCCGCACGCTCCGCGTTGAACAACAAGCTGCCCGTTAGACCGGCGGCGGCCTGCGCGGCAGCCAGCGGATCGAACGTCAATCCCGTCTGCTCAGGAAAGCTCTCGCGGGTTCTGTTGTAGCCCGGCGGATGGGGCGGAATTTGCTTCACAATGCGTTCCGGCAGTGTCAATGTGCCGGGACTCACGGTCTGCAACAGTAATTGGAGCGCGCGCTTCTGCTCCGCCGCCGGAACTATCGCTGTTACCAGTTGTCCATCGCCCCGCAACGCATACGTGTAATCAACACCTCCCAGCGATTTCGCCGCCGCCTCCGTTTGATAGCGATGCAGAAAATACAGCGGCACCAGCGTCTCGTCCAGCCTCGACCAAGGCGTGCCGGCCGGAATGCTGTTCTCTCCAAAACGTTCCAACGCCGCCGCGCGCACTTTCAACAAACGCGCCAGTTCGTCCAGTGCATTCGGGCCGTTGTCCCAAAGATGAGCGCGTGGATGAGCGCTTCCTAAAGGACGGCTGTCTTCGTCTGTAATGAAAATATTCCCTTCATGCGCGGCCTCGAGAATAATCCCGTCCAGCGCTGTCTTTTCGTCGGTGCCCGGAGCGAACTGCGTGTAGCCATAACGAATCGCGACCTTGTCCCATGTGCCAATACCCGTGGCATAAGCATGCGCGAGATCGGGCGCGCCGTCGCTTTTCAGCTCAATCCACGGATGCGGATAATCCATGACCGACGCGCGATCGTGCGTGCTGGCTACGTAGTTATGCGCCAGGCCGAGCGTATGGCCGATCTCGTGCGCCGCCAATTGCCGCAACCGCGCGTAAACGGCATCTTTCAGCTCAGTCAGCTTGCTTTCGTCCCCGCCAAAGGGCGAAAGCAGGCTGCTGAAAATGAGATAATCCTGCCGGTAACGCAGAGAGCCGAGGGTCACTTGACCCTTGAGAATTTCCCCCGTCCGCGGATCGGCTACCGCTTCGCCATAAGACCAGCCCCGCGTGTAGCGATGCACCCACTGAACCACGTTGTAGCGGATATCCATGGGGTCTGCATCGGCCGGCAACACTTTAACCTGAAAAGCATTGTGGAAGCCCGCCGCTTCAAACGCCTGGTTCCACCAAGTGCCGCCCTCCATAAGAGCCGCGCGCACATCGTCGGGCGCTCCACCGTCCACGTAATACACAATCGGCTTTTCCGCTTCACCGGTGGTTGTTCCGGGTGCGAGTTTCAGCCGGTGGCGAACAATCAACCGCCGGTCGGGATCGTCACCTAACGCCGCCGAGTAGTCGCGATATCGCATGTCGAAGTAACCGGCGCGCGGGTCAAAAGCGCGTGGCTCGAAACCACCCTCGGGCAGCGCGATCAGCGAGTGATGTTCGCGCAACGTGATGGAATACGCATCTGGCGCGACCTCTTGCACATAGCGGCCGGGATCGTCTCCGGTGAGGGTGAGAGTGACCTCCACTTCGGAGTTGCGGGGGAAGTTTTTAGTGCGATCCAGGAAGAAAGCGCAGCGCTTCGGATCGAGGCGATAGCTGCCTTGCTTGGCGCGTTGAATCGCTCTGCCCGCGCCCACCATGTCGCGCAGCAGGAATTCCGATGCATCCACCAGCACGCTCTCGCCATCGCTGGCCGTGACTTCGAATCCCCACAAGACGGAATCTGCGAAAGAATCGGCGACGGCACGCTTCTCCATCGGATTGTCGCTCGAAGCGCGAAAAGCGTAATTCTTCTGGATCAGCAGCACGCGCGGACCAACACGTTCGAACGCCACCACCCGCGGACCGGAAAGTAACCCCCGATCCAATCCAATATCGTTCGATCCTAAGCCGGCAGGCAACGAAGCGACGTACAAAAATTCCTGGTTCCAGCGGCTGATCTCCAGGAACATTTTGCCCTCGGCGCTGTCCCAGTACAGCGGCACGAAGCCATCGAACTTTTCGAAGCCCTTCGTCGCCTCGGCAATGGAGCGTGGAGCGGTAGCTTCCATCCGCGCCGCCACCAGCAACGACAGCGCCCAAACAAATCGTCCTCTTAAATAAGCCGCCAAACTGGACTGTCCCTTTCCTCGACGTGATCCTCCAGCATTTCATACGGCGCAAAGCGATTCTTGTAATTCATCGATTGGCAGTCTTTGATCCAATAGCCGAGGTAGGCATGTTGCAGGCCTCGCGAACGCGCATAGCGAAGTTGGTTCAGAATCGAAAAAACTCCCGGCGACTCAGCGCGCCATTTCGGGTCATGAAAGAAATAAACAAGCGAGACAGCTTGCGGCACCTCATCCATCATGGCGACGCCAAGCAGTTCGTCCCCTCGAAAGTACAGCCACTGCCGGCCCAACTCGGCGGGTCCCGAGAGAAACATGTCGTGGTAACTCGCGTTATTGGCGCTGTGCAACTCCCATCCCCGCTGCTCATGCATAAAGCGTTGGTAGCGGTTATAAAGATCCACCGTCTCGCGCGCGGCGAACAACGGGTGCAACTCCGCCCGCACCGCCTCGTTCTTGCGCAGCACCCGCCTTTGCCCCGCGGCCGGACTGAACTGCTGTGCCAGAACCCGGATGCTCCGGCACTCCCCGCATTGCGGGCAAGCGGGACGGAATAGCTGCCAGCCGAATCTGCGCCAGCCGCGCGCTAAGAGCTGCGCATACTCCGCCGAACTCATCGCATTCACCGCGCGCACTTCGAGCGAGGCGGTTTGCGAAGGCAGATAGGAGCATTGCCGCGGTTGTTCGACAATGCGAAAAAGTTCAGTCAAAGCGAATCGACTGTGAGTTTATCGCACGGCTCCCTCGGCGAATGGCGTTCAGAAGGTGTTTAGATTCAACGATGGCTTTCAGAGCCGGTAGAGTAGGAGAGAGGGCAACGGATGGAGCCGCGTCCCACTCTCCCCTCGTCGAAACCGGAGTTGCAGATTTCCCACGTCCGGCTCTCCGGAAGACTCTCGTCTCAGGCTTGCACAGGTCCTGAATCGGCAGGGGCCAGACTGACCAGGCCAAGCCTTTGGAAGAAGCGATACCACGGGACTCCTTCCGGCGGTTGAAATGGCCGCTGGCTGCGCCGTTGCAGATGCCGAATGAGACGGCCACACACGAACCAGTCGATTTCCCGGTGGACGCCTGTGGCGTAGCCAAAG
>Ga0302325_10002751_pt1 | contig 42335 bp, 27 predicted proteins | sample Palsa_T0_2_FD_201948 | JGI IMG/M metagenome (GOLD analysis project Ga0302325, IMG submission 201948) | Peat permafrost microbial communities from Stordalen Mire near Abisko, Sweden - Palsa_T0_2 | ecosystem: Environmental > Terrestrial > Soil > Palsa > Peat permafrost | place: Sweden: Abisko... | reverse complement strand
TGCCTCACACGGGGATCATTGCTGAGCTCTCGATTGGGCCCGCTGTTTTTCCCGTTTGCGCGCGCACTTGCCGCAGCCGCTTTCGAGGCACCTTCATCGGCCGCAGACCTCTGGAATTTGTCCCGGAAGCCCGCTGTGGTTTCCTTTAGATCCGCCAGCTCTCGTTGAGCCAACGCCGAGCGCTTCCGCAACTCCTGGAGCTGCGCATACGATGCATCGTATTCCTTGGCAGCCGCCGCAAGGTCCGCCCGGGCACCGCGAGCCATCCTATATTCGTATACCGAGTGGCTCCCGGCGAGAAGACCAGCGATCACTGCGGCGCCTAAAAGTACCTTGGTCGTGCTCATGAGTTGTAGAAACGTAAGGGCTCCGGCCGTGGGACCGCTTGCAGAGGTCAGCGCGGCTCCCGCCACCGCGGCAACGAGACCCATGGGGGCCGCCACGGAGGCTTCATTCGCGAGCATCGCCGCCAGAACGGCAGCGGAGGAAGTTATTCCCCTCCTCGCAAACAGCGCCCCCAGCTTTTCCAGCGCCCGTGTCGTTCGCATGCGGGCGGCATCTTCTCCGACGGCAAGCTTGCGTCCGACCTCTGCAAACGAACACCCCTCGAAAAAGCGCAAAAGGACCGCTTCGCGATCGCGCCCACCGAGTTCTTGCATGACCTCATCGAGAATTGGGCGCACCTCCGACCAATTGGATTCCGAAACCGGCTGGGATAAGAGCTCGTTCATAGCACACGCCTCCCCTTCTCGATCGCGCCGCCTTCGTTCCGAGCGAGCAATCTCCAATATCGCGTAATGCGTTGTGGTGTAGAGCCATCCCGATAGTCCGGTGTGGCGAAGAAGGGACGGCGCCTTTCGGGCCAGCAGAGTGAATACAGCCTGCGTGACATCCTGCGCCCGATGGGTGTCGCCATTCGCCTGCCGCAGCGCGGCCCGGTACACGAGGTTGAGGTGACGTCCGACCAACCCAGTAAAGGCCTCCTCAGACCGATTCTCCACGTACCGGCGCAAGAGTTCAGCATCCTCGGACATGGTTTCCATAGTATGATGGCCTCAAGGTAAGCGAACCGAACAGAACATCGCCCGCAATCCTAGGCCTTAAGCCACAGGCGCGGCGGCGCGGGCATGGCTTTGGGGGCGTTGTTCGCCGCGGTGAAGCGAAGGCTTGGCGCCGTCTCGGAGCCGATGAAAGCGCGGCCCAAAAAAGAAGGGTGCATGCGCTCCCATTAGACAGCCCCGAACAACGAAATTGCCGACCCTGTGTACCAGCGTTCGGCTCCGAGTCGGCGCCGAGCCTTCGCTTCGCCGCCTGCCTTGGCGAACTCAGCCCCCAAGCCATGCCCGCGCCGCCGCGCCTCCGGCCGTCCCGCGAGCGCGGGACGGCCTCGGAGGCGCAACTACGAAGGAACTCCGAAGCCGAACCCTCAGCTCGCGCTCGCCTCGACCGGCTTGATATCCTCGGTCGGAATCTCTCCGCCGAAGGGAAGCGTGATCTTGAGACGCTTGTACCGGGGCAGGCCCGTGCCCGCTGGGATCAAGTGACCCATGATGACGTTTTCCTTGAAGCCCTTCAGCAAGTCCACCTTGCCCAGAGTCGACGCATCCGTGAGGACGCGGGTCGTCTCCTGGAAGGAGGCTGCGGAGATGAAGCTCTCCGTCTCGAGCGAGGCCTTCGTGATGCCCAGAAGGATCGGCTCCGCCTCGGCGGGCTTGCCGCCCGCTTCCTCGATCCGCTTGTTGTCGGTGAGGAAGGCCGAGCGATCGATCTGTTCGCCCCAGAAGTACTCGCTGTCACCCGGATCGCTGATGCGGACCTTGCGGAGCATCTGGCGGATGATGATCTCGATGTGCTTGTCGTTGATCGTCACGCCCTGGAGGCGGTACACCTCCTGGACCTGGCCGATCAGGAACTCGTACAGCGCCGCCGGCCCGAGAATCTCAAGGATCTCGTGCGGATCGGCCGCGCCTTCGGTGAGGTGCTGGCCCTTGTGCACCACATCGCCCGGTTGGACGATGATGTGCTTGCCGGCTGCGATCAGATGCTCCTCTTCCTGTTGGGTCTCCTCGTTCTTGACGACCAGCTTGCGCTTGCCGCGAACGGTGCCCTCGAAGGAGACGATGCCATCGATGCGCGCCATCTCGGCGGCGTCCTTCGGGCGACGGGCTTCGAAGAGCTCGGCGACGCGCGGGAGACCACCGGTGATGTCCTTGGTCTTGGAGGCCTGGCGGGGCGTCTTGGCGAGCAAGGCGCCGGGGGCGATCGTGTCGCCTTCATTCACGGCGATCTGAGCGCCGACAGGAATCGAATAGGCCGCAAGCGGCTTGTTCTTGGCGTCGCGAACCTCGATCTGCGGATTGAGGTCCTCCTTGTGCTCGATGACGACTGTGGCGATGCGGCCCGACGATTCGTCGAGTTCGCGCTTCACGGTGACGCCCGGGATCATGTCCTTGAAGATCAGAGATCCGCCCTTTTCCGAGAGAACCGGAATGTTGTAGGGGTCCCAGACGGCAAGCACATCACCCTTGGCGATCTTCTCCCCGTCACCGACGTGCAGGAAGGAGCCGACCACGATGTTGTAGCTCTCAAGCTCCTTACCCTCTTCATCCACGATCTGGATCGAGCCGGTCTTGTTGAGCACGATATTGCCGCCCTCGGCCGCTTCGACCAGGCGCAGGGCGCGGTACTTGACTAGACCCGCCGAGCGGACGCGAATTTCCGGGGTCTTGAAGCCGCCGGAGGCAACGCCGCCGATATGGAAGGTGCGCATCGTGAGCTGCGTTCCAGGCTCGCCGATAGACTGGGCTGCGATGATGCCGACCGAGTCGCCGATCTTCGCGACGCGGTTGGTCGCGGGATTGATTCCGTAGGACTTGGCGTCGATGCCCAGCGCGCTCGCGGAAGTGAGCGGCGACATGATTTTGACGCGTTCGATGCCGACGTCTTCAATCATGGAGGCGGCTTCCTCGGTGACGAGTTCGCCGGCGCCCACGATGATTTCGGTGGGCTTGAGGGGATTGCGGACGTCCTCGCTGGAGAAGCGTCCGACGATGCGCTCGCGCAGGCCGACCATTTCGTCGTCGCCCTCATAGATCGCCTTCTTCCAGACGCCGTCGCGGCTGCCGCAGTCGTCCTCATAGATGATGACATCCATGGCGACGTCGCACAGTTTGCGCGTCAGGTAACCGGCATCCGCAGTCTTGAGGGCGGTGTCGGCCAGGCCCTTGCGGGCGCCGTGAGTCGAGATGAAGTATTCGAGGACGGTAAGGCCCTCGCGAAAGGACGAGAGGATCGGGCGCTCGATGATTTCACCGGAAGGCTTGGCCATCAGACCGCGGGCCCCGCATAGCTGGCGGACCTGCTGTTTGTTGCCGCGCGCTCCCGAGTCCATCATGATGTAGACGGGGTTGACCTCCGTCTTGCCTTCATTGGCTTCGAGCTTGGCGAAGACCTCCTTGGCGATGCGGTCCGTCGCGTTGGTCCAGATGTCGACCACCTTGTTGTAGCGCTCGCCGTCAGTGATGATGCCCTTGTTGAACTGGCCCTCGACCTCGGCGATCTTCTTGCGCGAGTCGGCGACCACGTCGCGCTTCGACTCCGGAATGATCATGTCGTCGATTCCGATCGAGATGCCCGCCTGGAACGCGGTGGTGAAACCGAGCTCCTTGAGCTTGTCGAGCACGTCGACGGTCACGATGTCCCCGGAAGTCTTGTACGTATGGAGAATCAGGTCCCCCAGTTTGGACTTCGGGATCGGAAAGTTGACGAAGCCGATGGCCGCCGGCCAGAGCTGGTTGAAGATGACGCGGCCCACGGTCGTGCGCAGAATCTTCTTCTCCTTGACGCCATAGACGGTGTCCCTGCCGAAGTCCGGATTCGGGACGTCGACCCAATCGTGCATCTTCAGGGCTCCGTCGGCCTTGGCGAACAGGACTTCCTGCAGGCCGGAAAGCAGCGGAACGCGGACCTCTTTGGGCGCCTTCTTGCGCGGCTCGATCGTCAGGTAGTAAGCGCCCAGCACGATGTCCTGGGACGGCGTGAGGATCGGCTTGCCCGACGAGGGCGAGAAGATGTTCGAAGTGGCCATCATGAGGAGCTTGCACTCCATGATCGCCTCGAGAGACAGCGGAACGTGGACGGCCATCTGATCGCCGTCGAAGTCGGCGTTGTACGCCGTGCAGACGAGCGGATGGACGCGGATCGCCTCGCCCTCGATGAGGACGGGCTCGAAGGCCTGGATCGAGAGGCGGTGGAGGGTGGGCGCGCGGTTGAGCAGCACCGGATGGCCTTTGGTGACCTCCTCGAGAATGTCCCACACCTCCGGCGACTTCTTCTCGATCATCTTGCGGGCTCCGCGCACGGTGTGCACGAAGCCGAGTTCCTTGAGGCGGCGGATGATGAAAGGCTCGAACAGGACGAGCGCCATCTTCTTGGGCAGGCCGCACTGATTCAGCTTCAGCTCGGGACCGATGACGATCACGGAACGGCCGGAGTAGTCGACGCGCTTGCCGAGGAGATTCTGGCGGAAACGCCCCTGCTTGCCCTTGAGCATGTCGGAAAGGGACTTGAGAGGGCGATTGCCGGCGCCTGTGACGGGGCGGCCATGGCGGCCGTTGTCAAAGAGGGCGTCGACCGCTTCCTGCAGCATCCGCTTTTCGTTGTGAATGATGACGTCGGGCGTCTTCAGCTGCATCAGGTTCCGCAGACGGTTGTTGCGGTTGATGACGCGGCGATAGAGATCGTTCAGGTCGGAAGTCGCGAAACGTCCGCCTTCGAGAGGCACCAACGGCCGCAGATCCGGCGGGATGACGGGCAGCACTTCGAGAACCATCCACTCCGGGCGGGACTTCGAATGGATGAATCCCTGAATCACCTTCAGGCGCTTCGAAAGCTTCTTCTTGATCTGCTTCGAGCGCGTGGCGCGCATCTGCTCCTGGAGCTCGGCCACCGTGGCCTCCATGTCCATCTTCGAGAGGGCGTCGCGCACGGCTTCCGCACCCATCTTGGCGACGAAGGAATCGTCACCGTATTCGTCGATGGCCTGCCGGTACTCGGTGTCGGTCAGGAGCTGGCGGGGCTCGAGGGGAGTCTTCCCCGGATCGACCACCATGAAGTTCTCGTAGTAGATGACGCGCTCGAGCGAACGGGCCGTCATGTCGAGAAGCAGGCCCAGGCGGCTGGGCATGCTCTTCAGGAACCAGATGTGGGCGACGGGAACGGCGAGCTCGATGTGGCCCATCCGCTCGCGACGCACGCGGGCAATCGTCACCTCGACGCCGCAGCGGTCGCACACGACGTCCTTGTACTTGATCCGCTTGTACTTTCCACAGGCGCACTCGTAGTCGCGGACCGGCCCGAAGATCTTCTGGCAGAAGAGGCCGCCCGGCTCGGGCTTGAATGTGCGGTAGTTGATCGTCTCGGGATTCTTGACCTCGCCCTTCGACCATTTGCGGATCGTTTCGGGCGAGGAGACGGTGATGGAAACGCAGTCGAATGCGCTCTCCTCGAGCCCAAGGGCGGCGCGGGCTTCGTCACGGGAGGGTGCGGCGGCTGTTTCGGCGGGTTGAATCATGGTAGGGCGGGTGTTTGTGGTGACGCTGGCCGATTATTAGGAGCCGAAGGCCAGCGCGTCTCGTTTCTGTAATTTGATGTCCAGGCCAAGGGATTGGATTTCCTTGATGAGGACGTTGAACGACTCCGGCGTTCCTGCCTGGAGCGTGTTGTCGCCCTTGACGAGCGACTCGTAGATCTTGGTGCGGCCCTGCACGTCGTCGGATTTGACGGTGAGCAGTTCCTGCAGCGTGTGCGCGGCGCCATAGGCCTCGAGGGCCCAGACTTCCATTTCGCCAAATCGCTGGCCGCCGTATTGGGCTTTGCCGCCCAGGGGCTGCTGCGTGACGAGCGAGTACGGGCCGACCGCGCGCGCATGGATCTTGTGCGACACGAGATGGTTCAGCTTCATCATGTAGATGTAGCCGACGACGACCTCCTGATCGATTTTCTCGCCGGTGCGTCCGTCGAAGAGCACGCTCTTGCCGGAGGTGGGGAGCTTGGCCTCCTTGAGGTATTCGCGGACGCGCTTCTCGGGGATGCCGTCGAAGACGGGGGTCGCGACCTTCATGCCAAGCTTCTTGCACGCCCAGCCCAGATGGGTCTCGAGCACCTGCCCGACGTTCATGCGCGAAGGCACTCCCAGCGGGTTGAGGCAGATCTCGACGGGGGTTCCGTCGGGCAGGAAGGGCATGTCCTCTTCGGGCACGATCTTGGCGACCACACCCTTGTTGCCGTGACGGCCGGCCATCTTGTCGCCGACGTCGAGCTTGTGCTTGGTGGAGATGTACACCTTGACCTGCTTGATCGCGCCGTCTCCGGCGCCCTCGCCCGCCTCGACCGCGCCGATCTTGCGCTCACGGTCGGACTCGAGCTCGTCAAACTTGGTCTGGTACGAGCCGATGATCTCCATGATCTTGATCCGCACCGGGGAGGGATCGATCTGCACGTGCTTCGAGACGGCCGCGAGCTTGCGCAGCAGCGTCTTGGTGATCTTGCGGTTGGCCGGGATGATGACCTCGCCGGTCTCGCCGTTGATGACGTCGAGCGGAATCTTTTCACCCAGGAGAATGTTGGAGAGAGCCTCGGTGAGACTCTCGCGCAGCTTATCCATCTGAGTCTTGTACTCCTCTTGGATCTGCTTGACCTGGCGGCGGCGGTCGGACGGGGACAGCTTCTCCTGCTCGTTGTCGATGCGGGAGGAAACCTTCACGTCCATGATGATGCCCGCGACTCCGGAGGGGACGACCAGTGAGGTGTCCTTCACGTCGGCCGCCTTCTCGCCAAAGATCGCGCGCAGAAGCTTTTCCTCGGGGGCGAGTTCGGTCTCGGACTTCGGGGTGATCTTGCCGACCAGGATGTCGCCGGGCTTCACCTCGGCTCCGACGCGGATGACGCCGTTGTGGTCGAGGTTCTTCAGGGCTTCCTCGCCGACATTCGGAATATCGCGGGTGATTTCCTCAGGCCCGAGCTTCGTGTCCCGGGCGGTGACCTCAAACTCCTGGATGTGGATCGAGGTAAAGATGTCCTCCTTCAGGACCTTCTCCGAAATCAGGATCGCGTCCTCGAAGTTGTAGCCGTTCCACGGCATGAAGGCCACGAGGATGTTGCGTCCGAGGGCCATCTCGCCGCGGTCGGTCGAGGGGCCGTCGGCGATGATGTCGCCGGCCTTGATCTTCTGCCCGCGCTTGACGATCGGCTTCTGGTTGAAGCAGGTGTGGTTGTTCGAGCGCATGAACTTCCGCAGCTCGTAAACATAGACGTGGTTCTTGGGGTCGTGCTTGATCGCCCGCGGCATCTCGCCGTCCTTGGTGATGATGATGCGCTTGGCGTCGACCGAAGCGACCACGCCGGCCTCATCGGCAACGACGACGATCTTCGAGTCGCGGGCCACGCGCTCCTCGATGCCGGTGCCCACGAAGGGGGCCTCGGACTGGAGGAGGGGCACGCCTTGGCGCTGCATGTTCGAACCCATCAGCGCGCGATTGGCGTCATCGTGCTCGAGGAACGGAATCATGCCGGCGGCGATCGAGATCACCTGCTTCGGCGAGACGTCCATGTAATCGACCTCGGTGGCGCTCACCTCAAGGAACTCGCCGTCCTTCCGGACGGTGACCTTGCCGACAAAGTGGTTCTTGTCGTCGATTTCGGCGTTGGCCTGGGCGATGACCTTGGCCTCTTCCTGGTCGGCGGTCAGATAGTCGATCTTGTCGGTGACGCGGCTGTCCTTCACGACGCGGTAGGGCGTCTCGATGAAGCCGAATTCATTCACGCGGGCATAGGTCGACAGGGAATTGATGAGGCCGATGTTCGGACCTTCCGGGGTCTCGATCGGGCAGATCCGGCCATAGTGCGAGGGGTGCACGTCGCGCACTTCGAATCCGGCGCGCTCGCGGTTCAAGCCTCCAGGCCCAAGGGCGGAGAGGCGGCGCTTGTGCGTCACCTCCGCGAGCGGGTTGATCTGGTCCATGAACTGGGACAGCTGGCTGCGCGCGAAGAAGTCGCGGATCACGGTCGTGAGCGCCTTCGGGTTGATCAGCTTCTGCGGGGTGATCGAGTCGACGCTCTGGTCGTACATCGTCATGCGCTCGCGGACCAGGCGCTCCGTGCGGGCCAGGCCCACGCGGCACTGGTTGGCCAGCAGTTCGCCCACGGTGCGGACGCGGCGGCTGCCGAGATGATCGATGTCGTCCACGACGCCTTCGCCGCGGCGGAGCCGCACGAGGTACTTGGTCGCGGCGACGATGTCGGCGCTCTCGAGAATGCGCTGCTCGAGCTCCGCCTTCAGGCCGAGCTTTTGGTTGACCTTGTATCGGCCGACGCGGCCGAGGTCGTAGCGCTTCGGATCGAAGAACAGGCGCTTGAGGAGCGCTTTGGCATTGGCCGTCGTCGGGGGCTCGCCTGGACGCAGCCGCTTGTAGATTTCCTTGAGGGCTTCTTCCTCATTGCGGGTCGGGTCCTTCTTGAGGGCGCGGATCAGGGCGCCCTCGTCGGCCGCCGTATCGATCACTCGAATCGAAGAGATTTCGTGCTTCTCGAACGTGCGGACGATCTGCTTGGTCAGCGGCTCAAAGGCGCGCGCCAGGACGACGCCCTTCTGGGCGTCGATCGCGTCCTCAACGAGGACCAGGGTGGACACGTTCTCAAGATCGAGGGCCTTGACGACCTTCAGGTCCTTGATCTCGTAAAAGAGATTCAGGATGTCGATGTCGCTCGAGTACCCGATCGCCCTTAGAAGGGTGGTGATGAGGAACTTGCGGCGGCGGCGGCGGCGGTCGAGGTAAACGTAGAGGAGATCGTTGTTGTCGAACTGGACTTCGAGCCACGTGCCGCGGTCGGGGATGATCCTGAAGGAGTGGAGAAGCTTGCCGTTCGGATGCGGCGTCACCTCGAAGGCAATGCCCGGGGAGCGGTGGAGCTGGGAAACAACGACGCGCTCGGCGCCGTTGATGATGAAGGAGCCGCGCTCCGTCACCATCGGGATTTCACCCATGTAGATGTCCTCGTCCTTGATGAAATCTTCTTCGCGAAGCCGCAGCTTAACGTACAGCGGCACCGAGTAGGTGATGCCTTCGCGGATGCACTCGATCTCCGAGTTCTTCGCCTCGCCCAGCGTGTACGAGACGTACTCGAGTGTCAGGCGCTCGTCGTAGGACTGGATGGGGAATACCTCGCGGAATACCGCCTCAAGGCCCTGGGGCTTGCGCTGCTTCTCCGGAATGCCTTTCTGGAGGAACTCCAGATAGGAATTGATCTGGATTTCGATCAGGTTAGGCGGCTGGATGACTTCGCGGAGCTTGCCGAAGTTGATGCGTTCAGTGGGAGAGCGGTCGGCCATGGGAGTTCCCGGAGGGATAGAGAGGGACGAAAAAGTCAATGCACGGCCCGAGTGGAGTCGGGTCGTGCCTCAAACAAACGAACGATTTGCAAAAAGGCAAAGGACAGGCCGTCGTGGAGACGGCCCGTCCGAATAAAGCGCAGTTTCGAAGCGCGGGTAATTGCCAACGGATAGGGCGGTTACTTAAGTTCCACTTTGGCGCCGGCGGCCTCGAGCTTCTTCTTGATTTCCTCGGCCTCGGCCTTCGCGACGCCCTCTTTGACGGGCTTCGGAGCGCCTTCGACGAGGTCCTTGGCTTCCTTGAGGCCCAGACCGGTGATCGCGCGCACTTCCTTGATGGCGCCGATCTTGTTCGCGCCGGCCTCGAGGAGGACGACGGTGAACTCGGTCTTCTCCTCGGCGGGAGCGGCGGCGGCGGCGGCACCGGCCGCGGGAGCGGCAGCAGCGGCGACCGGAGCGGCGGCGGACACGCCCCACTTGGTCTCCAGTTCCTTGACGAGGCCCGCGACTTCGAGGACCGACTGGCTCGAGAGCCATTCGATGACTTGTTCTTTGGTGATGTTGCTCATATTTGTCTCCTGCGTCGGACTAGCGGCCTCGAACCGGAGGCGCGTTTAAGGGACGTATCCCCTAGCCTATCGCGTTGGATGTTTTTTTCTTCAGACGCCCGGAGAATATCCCCGGGCGCGCTTTGGAAAGGATTGAAAAATGGTTGGTTAAGAGAGAATTGCGTTACTTGGCCTCGGCCGCCCGGACTCTCGCCTGGAGGACATTGACCACGCTCTGGGGAACCGCATTGATGACGCGGACGAACATGCTGGCCGGCTGGTTGAGCAGGCCGAGCAGCTGCGAGCGAAGGACCTCGAGCGAAGGCATATCGGCCAAGCGGCCGACATCGGCCGCCGTGATGAGCTTCTTGCTCAGAACGCCCGCCTTGACCTCCAGCTTCTGCTTGTCCTTGAAGAACTGCCTGAGGACCTTGGCAACGCCGGCGGAATTCTTCCCCCCGACGATGACCGCGGTCGGACCCGTCAGGGCGCCGTCAAGGTCCGGAAGTCCCAATGACTTCGCGGCCACGCGAAGGGAGCTGTTCTTGACTACGTGGAACTCGGCCTTCTCGGACGAGAGCTTCTCGCGAAGATCGGCCACGTCGGCGACCGTGATCCCCGTAAAGTTGGCGAGGATGACGTAGTCGGATTTCTTGAGGTGGCTCTCGACCTCGGCTATCAGATATTTTTTCTCGGCTCTCATGGGTCGGCTCTCCTCAGTATTGGCTGAATTCGGTGGACGCGACGTGCACGGAGGGGCTCTGCGATGAGGAGAGCGCAACCGTTTTGATGTAATGGCCCTTGAAGGAGTTCGGCTTCGCCTTGCCCACCGCGTCGATCACGGTCTGCGCGTTCTCGAGGATCTGTTCCGCGGTGAACGAGCGCTTGCCGATGCCAACCCCGATATTGCAGGTCTTGTCCATCTTGAACTCCACACGGCCGGCCTTGACGGCCTTGATGCCCGCGTGGATGTCGTCGGTCACCGTTCCGCTCTTCGGGTTGGGCATAAGGCCCTTGGGACCGAGGACGCGCGCGATCGTGCGGACCGTTTTCATCGCCTCGGTCGTCGCAATCGCGACGTCAAAGTCGAGCCAGCCTTCGTTGATTTTGGCCATCACATCCTGAAGGCCCGCGTGGTCGGCGCCAGCGTCGAGCGCTGCCTTCGGATTGTCGGTGAACACCAGGACCCGGACCTTCTTACCCGAGCCGTTGGGCAGGGGCGTGGTGCCGCGGATCATCTGGTCGCCCGCCGTCGGATCGACCCCGAGCCGGAACGACAGCTCGATGGTCTCATCGAACTTGGCCTTCGGAAATTTGGCTAGGATCTGCACCGCATCCTTGAGCGGGTAGTCCTTGGTGAGGTCCGCCGCCTGAAGGGCGCTGCGGTAACGTTTGCTTTGTTTTTCCATGGTTGACTCCTTTACCCGTCGCCGCCCGCAGGTGCTGCCCCTTCGGTCGTCGCCAGGTCGCGGTTCCAGTGGTCCGGTCCCGAGTTGTTTCGGGTTTTTCGGACCTCCCGCAAAATGTTACATCAATCGACGACCTCGATTCCCATGTTCCGGGCCGTTCCAGCGATGATCTTCATGCCGGCTTCGTCGGTCTTGGCGTTGAGGTCCTTCTGCTTGATCTTGTAGATTTCCAAAAGCTGCTTGCGGGTCACCTTGCCGACCTTGTCCTGGTTGGGCTTCGCGGAGCCTGAGGCGATGTTCGCGGCCTTCTTCAGCAGAACGGACGCGGGCGGCGACTTCAGGATAAAGGTGAAACTCTTGTCGGTGAAGACCGTGATGATCACCGGAAGAATCATCCCGTTCTGGTCTTTTGTCTTGGCGTTAAAGTCCTTGCAGAACGCCATGATATTGACGCCCTGAGCGCCGAGCGCGGGACCCACCGGAGGCGCGGGATTGGCGGCGCCTGCCGGAAGCTGAAGACGGATGTAACCCTGGATTTTCTTGGCCATTTCGGTAAAGGGGACGGAAAACTTATTCGGTCAGGCGCTGCACCTGCCAGTATTCGAGCTCGACCGGTGTGAACCGGCCGAAGATGGAGACGGAGATCTTGAGCTTGCCGCGCGCCGGATCGATTTCGTCGATCCGTCCGGTCAAATTGGCGAAGGCGCCGTCGGTTATCTTCACTTCCTCTCCCAGAGCGTACTGGACCTTGGGCACTTCCTTGCCGTTGGCAGCCTCGATTCGGGCCCGGATCTCGTCGATCTCGGTCTGGCGAAGGGCCGCGGGGCGCTCGCCCCCGACAAAGCCGATCACGCCGGCCACTTCCTTGACGAAGTACCAGGGCTTATTGATCAGCATGCCGTCGTCGCTGAAGAGACGCATCTGGATGAACACGTAGCCCGGGTAGAGCTTGCGGACCTTGGTCGACTTCTTGCCGTTCTTGACCTCCGAGACGATCTCGGTTGGCAGAAGCACCTCAAAGATATGGTCCTCGAGCTCCTCGGCCTTCTTAAACTTCTCGATGTAGATTTTTACCTTGTTCTCCTGGCCGGAGAGGGTGTGGAGGGCAAACCACTGAACGCCCGGAGGCGAAATCGTTTGGGCAGACATGGAGACGGCGCGAAGGTTAGCTGACCCAGGAGGTGAAGAGATCCACCACTTGATACAGGGAGAAGTCGCTGATGCTCGTGAACAGCCCGAGGAGAATGCACGCAACGATCACGACGACCGTTGAGTCCCGCAATTCGATGCGGGTGGGCCAGGTGGCCTTCTGGAGCTCGCCCACCATTTCGCCTAGGAAAATGCGGGTGCTTTGGAAAGGATTCTTCATGACCTGTCTCGTGGATTCGGTGCCTGTGCGTGCTTGATTTTAAAAGTGGCAGGGGCGGAGGGACTCGAACCCCCAACCAACGGTTTTGGAGACCGCTACTCTACCAGTTGAGCTACACCCCTAATGTCGTGGTTTATTAGACGACGCAGCCGAGGCCCCTGTGGGGAAGCCTCGGCCTAGCGCCAGATTGAGATTACAATTACCGCTTACTCAACGATCTCCGTAATACGGCCTGCCCCGATGGTCCGGCCGCCCTCGCGGATAGCGAACCGTTGGGTCGTCTCCATGGCGATCGGAACGATCAGGTCGATCTCGACGTTAATGTTGTCGCCGGGCATGATCATCTCGACGCCTTTGGGCAGCTGGATGACGCCGGTCACGTCCGTCGTGCGGAAATAGAACTGCGGACGGTAGCCATTGAAGAAGGGGGTGTGGCGGCCGCCCTCATCCTTCGAGAGCACGTAGATTTCGGCCTTCCCCTTCTTGTGGGGCTTGATCGACTTCGGGGCGGCGAGGACCTGGCCGCGCTCGATGCCTTCCTTTTCAATGCCGCGGAGGAGCACGCCGACGTTGTCGCCCGCCTGCCCCTGGTCGAGGAGCTTGCGGAACATCTCGATGCCGGTGACGACCGTGGTCGTGGTGTCCTTGAGGCCGACGATCTCGACGTTTTCGTTCAGCTTGACGATGCCGCGCTCGATGCGCCCGGTGGCAACGGTGCCGCGGCCGGTGATCGAGAAGACGTCTTCGATCGACATCAGGAAGGGTTTGTCGATCTCGCGGACCGGCTCGGGAATCTCGGCGTCGATCGCATCCATCAGGTCGCTGATGGCCTTGACGCCTTCCGGCTTGCCCTCGAGGGCGGCCGTGGCGGAGCCGCGGATGATCTTCGCGCCCTTGCCGTCATATTGATACTTGGTCAGAAGGTCGCGAATCTCCTCTTCAACGAGCTCCAGAAGGTCGGGATCGTCGATCAGGTCGACCTTGTTCAGGAAAACCACAATCTTCGGAACGCCGACTTGGCGGGCAAGGAGGATGTGCTCGCGGGTCTGCGGCATTGGGCCGTCAGCCGCCGAAACGACAAGGATGGCGCCGTCCATCTGGGCCGCGCCCGTGATCATATTCTTCACGAAGTCGGCGTGTCCCGGGCAGTCGACGTGGGCGTAGTGGCGCTTTGCGGTCTCGTACTCCACGTGCGCCACGGAAATCGTGACGATCTTGGAAGCGTCGCGGACCGTGCCGCCCTTCGCGATTTCCGCATACGACTTGAATTCTGCGAGTCCCTTGTCGGACTGAACCTTCAGAATGGCCGTCGTGGTCGTGGTTTTACCGTGGTCGACGTGGCCGATCGTGCCAACGTTGACGTGCGGTTTCTTGCGTTCGAATGTACCTTTAGCCATGGGAGATGAAGATGTTACCGAGCGTGGGTTTTTGGTGAAAGAGTGGGAAAATGTTCTATGACCTGGAGCCCAGAACCGGATTCGAACCGGCGACCTCGTCCTTACCAAGGACGTGCTCTGCCAACTGAGCTATCTGGGCAGACCAAGACTGCGGGTCAAAAAACGAGAAAAGACCGAAGAACGTGCGGTTTACGTTTTCGTCCGTCAACAGAAATTTGCTCCGCGCGTCAAAAAAAAGCGCCGGTGAGGCAAACTCCGTTTGGACAGAGGCTTCGAAACCTCTATGGACCAACCGTAATCCGGTAGAATCCGGGCGCAAGCCTTTCTCCGATATGAAGGGATTGCACGAGGTATTCGCGGAAATACGCTTCCAGGTCCGCCAAGCCCGCCTGTGACACCGATCCGCCGACCCCCACGGCGGCATCTTTTGGCGTCGCAGCCAGGGGCACGCTGACCAGCGGACCGAATAGGCCAGCGGCATCCACCGCCGCCAAAAACTCCAATGGCGGCCAGGCCGCTTCCGTGGCCACCGGCGGCTTGGCATCGGCCAAGCTCCGCTGAAACACAGGCCTGCCTGTGGCCGCGTCGACAATCTCCACGAACCCGCCCCGGGCCCCGACCGGAACAACGACCGAATCGGGGCGGTTGAAGCCAAGGAACGGAGCGGTCGGCGGATCGTCCCTGAGGGCCGCCGCCGGCGAGGCCGGGACCTCCACCGGCTTCGGCAGTGGAAGAGCCAGATCGGACTCGGCGAAAGTGAGCTTGGCCGGATAACCGCCAAAGGCCCCACCGGGCTCGGACAGGACGGCGTCCTTGCGGGAACTGTTCCAGCGCGTCGGCAGAAAGAGCGGCGTCGGATCGAACAGCATGCCGTCATCACCGGCGAGCGGATCCGCACCATCGGCGCTCACCCGGTTCAGCCGTATCGGCTGAGATCCTGCGCGGCGGCTGGCCGCGCCCGGCGCCGGATTCTTCGGCAGCGAGCGCACCTCGGGCGCCGGAACGCGGAAGAGAACCCCCGCTCCCACCGCCACGACCACTCCCACCGCCGCGGCGACCATCCAAACCGAGCGCCTATTTCCTGCTGGGTCCATCGGTGGAGGCCCTCGGCCGATCGTCCTCGGCGGCCCACGCCACGGCAACAAACCCGGCGTCGATGGCCTCCGTCTGGATCTTCATGAGGTCATCGAGCGTGACCCCCGCGCTGGCGCGGATCAGGAGTGAGGGCTCCCGGTCGCGGGCGGCCTGCGCCTTGAGCCATCCGCCCAACTGCCCCAGGTCCAACAGACCGCTCTCCGTGACGATTTGCCCCGAACGCTTCACGCTCAAGTACGAGGTCGTGAGCGACGCGCGGGCGACGGCGCCCGAGAGCCGCGGCAGCTGGAAGTCGACGCCGAGCCCGGGGGAGAGGACGAAGCGCGAACCGAAAAGGGTGAAGAAAAGCGCGGCGAGACCCGCATTGACATAAAACAGCGCGTCGAAGCTTCGCGGCGCCGGCCTCAGGCGCGCGGCCAGTTCGAGCGGCCGGGTGATCACGATGAAACGGCCGGCGAAACGGCGGCTGGGAGCCTCGCCTCCCTGTATTCAGTGAGTAGATACCGCATGATCTCGTTGGCCGACCACTCGACGTCGTGCACGATCGCCCGCACCCTCCCATTGAGGAAATGCTGGGCGAGATGCGCGGGGATCGCTAGCATCAGGCCGCCGGCGGTCGCCAGCAGCGCCTGCCATAGGCCGGTCGCGAGCGCCTGGGAAGTCGCGTAGCTGCCGCCGCGTTCGAAGGCCAGGAATGTCGCGATCAGCCCCAGCACGGTCCCGAGCAGTCCGACCAGCGGCGCCACCTGCCCTATGGCTGCGACCGCGCTGATCCGGCGTTCGAGCACCGGGAGTTCCACGACCGCTGCCTCCTGGACATGGAAACGCATGCGTTCAGCGTCCTCGTCCGCGTGAAGCAGCGCCGCCTTCACGACGGCGGCCACCGGTCCAGGAGTCTCCTCGCAGACCGTAAGCGCCTCAACGAGCCTCCGCTTGGCCAGGATGTTCTTGATCCCGTCCAGGAACGCGGTCGAACGGATCTGCACCCTATGAAGGTATAGCGCCCGCTCGATCAGCACCGTCACGAACACCCCCGCAAGCGCCAGAAGGACCCACACCATCGGGCCTCCATGCGCGAACAGGCTCGGATCAAAAGCGTTCATTCTTGCGGCTTATCCTACCGCGGCCCGACGGGCAAGTTGAAGCTCGCGAGACGCTCCCGCGCCAGAGCGCTTCCCGGAAGCCCGTAACGAACGACCAATTGCCAAGCCCCTCTCGCCTCCTCCAGCCGCCCGTCCACTTGATAGTGATTGGCGACCTGAAGAAGCGTCTGCGCCATCCACCAGCGGCCCTTGGCTCCGAGCCGCGCATCGGAGCCCGGTTTTACCAGGAAGGCGTCGACGACATCCCTCCACCACACCTGCTGCGCCTTGGCGCCGTCGCCCTCTTGGGACAGCAGCGCTCCAAGGTTGTATCCGGCCTCGACGCGGACATCCGGCGGGGCATCCTCCCGGTCGACGAGATCCTGGAGAAGGTCTTCCGCCCTCTTCGCTTCCGCCGGATCGTTTGCCGACTGTGCGTTGCGGCATTCCGCGAGGGCCAATCTGGCGAGGATCACATCCGGATCCTGGGCGAATCTTTTGTCGTCGACGAGGGATTGATAGGCCTCCTCGGCCTGCGGAAACTGGTTGAGCTCACGCAGCAGGTCACCCTGGCGCATCCGGGCGGCGAAGCACAGACCCTCGGCCGCCTTCTTCGCGTCTCCTTCCCAGGGCCTCGACGCCACGGCATCGAGCAGGCGTTCGGCCTCTTCGAGGTTCTTTTTCTGCCCGAGCCGCTCAGCCTGAATCGCCGCCTGATACAGGGCGTACGGCGCGTACCGGCTCTTGGGAGCGTCTTCCGCCATCTTGGTGTAGAGTTGCTGGGCGTCGACGACTCGGTCGAGCCGGGCGTAATGATCCGCCTCGACCAAATACGACTGCTCGGCCGGCTCCGTGCCCTTGAAGTCGACGCGCAGCTGATCGAGCGCATCCAGGCCGGCCTTCTCCTTCTGAAGTTCGAAATCCGCCTCCGCCCGCAGCAACGCCACCTGACCGGCGATTTCGGTGCGCAGATTGGGCGAAAGGCCTTCCAGAACACCGGATATGCCATCCGCCAGTCGCACGGTTTCCTCGGGACGCCGGGCATCGTAGGAGAGCCGCGCCTGAAGCCACGCCATGCGCCCCCGCAACTCGCCGGGAATGGTGGCCGGAACGGGGCCGGCGAGCAGGCGGTTCACCCGCTGATAGGCTTCGGCGGTTTCTCTCGAACGTTCCATCTCCCGCGCGAGATTCCATTCCGCCTGCCAATGTTCCTCGGGATCGAAGGCCGGATTGCGCTCCATCTCATCGAGCACCGACGCGGCCAGCTTGAATCCGTCGGGCGGGGCGGCCTGCTGCGGATCGCGCTCACGCGCGACGACCGCCGCCTGGATTTCGGCCTGAACCCGCTGAAACATGAGAATGCCCGGCGGGACGCCCGAAGGCGGGTCGTGGAGGGCCGCCGCATACGCATCCGCCGCATTGCGGAAGTCCTCCGCGCGGTACCAAGCCTCGGCGATCAGCACGCCAAAATCGCCATGGCGCCGCCCCTCAGGCTGGATGGCCCGAGCCTGTTGGGCAAACTCGGCCGCCGTGCGGTAGCGCCTCTGCTCCCACGCCGAACTCGCGAGCAGCGCCAGCGCGTTGGCCTTCAGCGAACTTCCAGGAAACCGCTCGAGCAGCGCGTGAGCGTCGTCTTCGGCGCGTTGATAGTTCTTGTCCGCCAGCGCCATTTGCGCCCGCGTCAGAAGAAAATTCTCAAGAATCGGATGCGAGCGCTTCGGATCGATCAAAGTGTCGAGCCAGTGGCGGAATTCCGCCCGCGCGCCGTCGGTCGCGGAATCCTGCGCAAGGATTTGCAAGGCGATCCGCTGTCTCTCGGCATCCGACCCTCCCGCAACGAGCTGATAGAGCGCCTCGCGCCCCACCTCCGTCCGATCGATCATTCCGAGGAGCAGCCGAGTATGGTCGATCTCGTCCTTCTCGCGCGAAGGCAGAAGGCGCAGCTGGTTCAGAAGGACAGCGACCGCTTGTGCGGACCGTCCCGCAGCATTGAGGGCGACCGCGTAGTCGCGCGCGAAACTGTAGCCAAGAACCTGCCCCTGATAGGCCTCGTAGTTGCGCCTGGCCGCCTCAAGCAATGCCGCGTCGAGGCCGCCCAGCCGCAACCGCGTCTGCTCCTCGCCCAGGACAAAGCGCGCCCGCTGCATCGTGGAGACAGCGGCGGCGATCGCCTGCTTGTAGAAATTTTCCGCGCGGTCGGGAGCCGGGTCGCGGGCGCCGTCCTTCCGGGCATCCGCCAGGACCGCCTTGAGAAAGAGGTACCATCCCTGGTCAGCCGGCGGCAGATCCCCTTGGCGCGTATCGGCAAGTTCCGCCCGCGCCCCGTCGTAGCGCTGCTCGTAGGCCGCCACCAGACCCTCGCGCAAGTGCCACGGAGATTCATGCGGCTCCGGAGCCGCATCGAGTATGCGGTGGGCCGTCGCCACATCCCCTGCGTCGAGAAGCGTGGAGGCAAGGGCCAGGGTCAAACGAGGCCGGTCCGCACCCGGTTGATCCAGCATCGAGCGGTAGATCTCCGCGGCCGCCGAGGTAAATCCCAGCGCTTGGGCGCGCTGGGCGGAGGCCAGCGACAGAGCCGAATCGCCCGCGCTTGCCTCCAACCGGACCGCTGAAAGCGGAACCGGCAAGTTGAGCGGCTCAGGAGCGGCCGCGAAACCGGCCAGCGCGGTAGCCACAAACACGAGGGGTGCGGTTATGAACCGGCGCATGAAATCCCCCAAAGGCTGCCCCCGCCCGCGCCGACAAGCAAGAGCGGCGCACGAACCGCTTTCCGTCTCGCTCCGGGGGCGATTCGCCGCATGCTGCCAGCAACATCCCACATGACCGCAGTCCTCATCGTCCTCGGAATCGTCGTCGCCGTTGTGGTGATACTCGCCCTATGGGCCGTCGGGATCTACAACGCCCTCGTCACGCTCCGGAACCGCTTCAAGAACGCGTTCGCCCAGATCGATGTCCAGCTCAAGCGGCGCTACGACCTGATTCCCAATCTGGTCGAGACCGCCAAGGGCTATCTCAAGCACGAGCACTCGACGCTGGAGGACGTGACCAAAGCCCGGAATATCGCCTATGCCGCCTCCCAGACTGCGGCGGCCAATCCCGCTGACACCGCCGCGATGAAGAGCCTTTCCTCAGCGGAATCCGGCCTGGTCGGCGCCCTCGGCCGCCTGATGGTGGTTTCCGAGCAGTACCCCGATCTCAAAGCCAACCAGAACATGATGCAGCTCACCGAGGAGCTCACCTCGACGGAGAACAAGATCGCCTTCGCGCGCCAGGCCTACAACGACGCCGTGATGGCGTACAATACCGACCGCGAGTCCTTCCCGAACGTGGTCCTCGCCGGAATGTTCGGCTTCCTTCCCGCCGAGCTCTTCCATATCGAAGACCCCGGCGAGCGCGCCGCCCCCAAGATCTCCTTCGCCTAAGCGCGCCCGGGCTTCCGCCCGAACGCCGATGGATTTCTTCGCCGCCGAGGCCCGCGCCAAGAAGAGGACCGGCCGCCTGCTGATCCTTTTCTCCCTCGCCCTGGGCGGAACGATCGCCGGCGGCTATTTCGCCTCGGTCTTCATCCTTGGCGCCGCCGGCGGCTACGGCGGCGGCGCGGTCCGGACGGCGCGCCTGCACCGGGCCTACTCGTATTCAACAAATGGTGACACCAGCGGCGCGCAGCCCCCGCTCTGGCAGCCCCAGCTGTTCGCGGAGGTCGCCCTGGGCACGCTCGCGGTGGTCGGCCTGGCCTCGCTCTACAAATGGTCCATCATGCGATTGGGAGGGGCGGCGGTCGCCGAAAGCGTGGGGGGACGCCGCGTCGACCCCCACACGACCGACCTCGCCGAGCGCCGGCTGCTCAACGTCGTCGAAGAGATGTCGATCGCCGCCGGCATACCGGTGCCGGCGGTCTACCTGCTCGGCGACGAAGTCGGTATCAACGCCTTTGCCGCCGGACTGACCACCTCCGATGCCGTGGTGACGGTCACGCAGGGCGCCCTCCAGAGGCTCACGCGCGACGAGCTCCAGGGCGTCATCGGCCACGAATTCAGCCATATTCTCAATGGTGACATGCGGACCAACATGCGCCTCACAGCCCTGATCTTCGGGATCCTCGTGCTCGGCCTCGCCGGACGGGCCATCCTGTGGACCATGCGCTACCAGCGCTGGGGATCCTCGCGCGACAACAAGAGCGGGGGCGGCGTGATTCTGGTCGGCGCGATCGGGCTCGCGCTCCTCGCCCTGGGCTACATCGGCTATTTCTTCGGACGCCTCATCCAGGCGGCGGTGTCACGCCAGCGCGAATTCCTCGCCGACGCCTCCTCCGTCCAATTCACGCGCAATCCGGAGGGACTTTCGCATGCCCTGAGCAAGATCGGGGGGCTGGCGATCGGATCTTCGCTCTCCACGCACCGAGCCGCGGAGATTGGCCACGTCTTTTTTGCGCAGGCCTCGCCCTCCTTCTTCGGCGGCCTCTGGGCCACCCACCCGCCCCTGACCGCGCGGATCCTCGCCATCGACCCGCGGTTCGACGGAAAATTTATCGAACCGCCCGAGGTCGTGGACGTCGCCACGCAATCCTTCGTCCAAGCCGGCCTCGTCCCTTCGGCAGCCTCCGGCCCTCTCTCGGCCTTCGCTCCGCCCGAGGCCGGGCCGGCTCCAGGAGCCGCCTCCAAAGGTTCGCCCGAGGCCTTCATCGCCAGGGCAGGCATGCTCACACCCGCATCGATCGCCCACGCGCAAGACCTGCTGGACCAGCTGCCAGACCGCCTCCGCCAGGCCACCCGTTCCGCCCATGACGCACCCCTTCTGGTGTTCGGCCTCGTGCTCGACGACACCGATCCGGCGGTCCGCGCCCGTCAACGGCAAACGGTCGCCAGCCGCGCCGGGGCCGATGCCGTCCACACTCTGGACGAACTCGAACCGTCGCTGCGCGGCCTGGCGCCGGAGCACAAACTGCCCCTCCTTCAACTGGCCCTTCCGGCCCTGAAGGCGCTTCCGCCCACGACCCACGCCGCCTTCGACGCAACGCTCGACGAACTCATCCGGGCCGACGGCCGTGTATCCATCTTCGAATTCGCCCTCCAAAAGCTGATCCGGCGCGCGACCAGCATGAGCCGGGCCCCCGGCGCGGCCGTCATCCAAATCTATTCCTTCCAGGCGGTCGCCGACGAAATTTCCGCCGTCCTCTCGGCCTTTGCCCACGCCTCGAGCGATGACGAGCGCGCGGTGGCCGCCGCATTCGCCGCCGGCGCCGCTCAACTCCGCTTGCTCGACGGCCGCCTCAGCCTGCTCCCCCCCGAAGCCTCCGACGTTTCCCGCCTCGATGCCGCTCTCGACAAGCTCGCCACCGCCAGCGGCCCCATCAAACAGCGCCTCCTGACCGCCGCCGCCCACGTGGCAGCAGCCGACGGGGTTTTTCTGGTTCCCGAAATGGAGCTGCTGCGCGCCGTCGCCGCCACGCTCGACGTCCCGCTGCCGCCGCTGGGCTGAAAAGAAGATTGTCAGAAACCGCGCAGATTCTGCAAATGGCTGGATGCCCATTCGCCCCGCCTCATGGCTGCTCGCCGCCCTGCTCCTAGGCGGATGCGTCGTTCCCGCCTACACCACCTTCACGCGGAGCTTCACGATCTCGGGGGGGCAGACCTTGGAGTTCGCATTCTCAGGCGGCGGAATCGTCCCGGCGGAGAACAATGACGTGAAGATCGGACTGGCGAGCTTTCAGTTCAACTCGCCACCCAAGACCATTGTCTATACCTTCACCTTCACATCCAAGACCGGCCGCGCACCCCGCAGCGTGGTGGTTGAAGACGTCTCCGGAGCCAAGTCCGAGATTCTGATCGAGGACGACCATCCCGTGCTGGGAGGCAAGGACGGCCGTCTATGGGCTCGGGACAGCGGCACCAAGACCCGTCCAGACCCGCGGCTGGACTGGCTGGACGAGCCGGATGAAAGCTTCCGCATCTACCGCTTCACCATTGTCACCGACGACGGACGCACCCTCGTGATGTACCACGCGACGGGCTACCCGGTCTTCTCCAAGACCTATCTCAAGAAGCGACTCGACGGGACGGATAAGGCGGTCAAATAGTCGCTGGGGTGTCAATAATCAAGCCAGCCTCAGTGCGGCCGCATCCGGCGGCAAGGGCCGTCTCGACAGCAGTTCCCAGCGAGCGGACGGTCGCCGGCTTCAGCAAGACCTGCCGCATTCCCGCCGCCTCGGACCATTCTGTGCCGAGCAAAGCAGGAGAGCCGGTCATTAGGATGACGGGAAGATCCGGCCGAATCCGCCAAAGCTGAGCCGCCAGAAGCAGTCCGGTCATCCCGGGCATCATCCCGTCCGTGACCACCAGCGCAAAGCGCTGCGGATCGGCGCGCACCAACTCAAGGGCCGCGGCGGGCTCGGTCGCCCACTCGGCCTCGTAACCGAGCGCCACAAGGGTTTTCTGTCCCAGCTGGGCCAGCAATTCCTCGTCATCCACCACCAGAATCCGCTCCCCATGGCCGCGCGGCACCTCGCCCTCGTCGACTGCGGCGACGGCCGCATAACCCGCATGTTCGGGAAAGTAGACGTGAAATACCGTGCCCTCACCCAGCTTGCTGTCGACGGTGATCGCCCCGTCGTGGTTGTCGATGATGCCGTGCACCACCGCCAAGCCCAAACCCGTGCCGGCGCCGGGAAGTTTGGTCGTGAAGAACGGCTCGAAGATCCGCCGCACGGTTGCCGGATCCATGCCGCACCCGGAATCGCCGACGGACACGCGCGCGTAGGTTCCCGGCCGAAGCTGCGGCGTTGTCGCGGCAAGCTTGGCATCGACCACACATTTTTCCAGCCTCACCCGCAGGCGCCCGGTGCCGCCTTTCATCGCGTGCCAGGCGTTGGTCCCAAGATTCATCAGGATTTGATGAACTTGGGTCGCATCCGCGAATACCGTAGGCGCGTCGGTGGCAAGGGACAGGTCAAACTCGATCGTCGACGGGATCGTCGCGCGCAACAGGTTGAATGTTTCGGCCACGACCGGCAGCAGTTGGATCGGCCGGCGCTCCAGCGGCTGCTGACGACTGAAGGTGAGAATCTGCCGGACCAAATCGGTGGCGCGATTCGCCGCCTGCAAGACCGAGCCGAGATGTTTGCGCGCCTCGGGATTATCCTTCAGCTTCATCTGGGCCAGTTCGGTGTAGCCGTTGATCGCCGCGAGAATGTTATTGAAGTCGTGCGCGATGCCGCCCGCCAGCGTGCCCAGGGCGTCCATTTTCTGCGATTGACGGATTTGCTCCTCCAAACGCTTTCGCTCGGTGATATCCTGCGCCATGACGACGACGCCGATCACCGCCCCGTCCTTGCCCAGGACCGGGACCTTGTCCGTCTGCAACCAGAGCTCCGCACCGTCTGGATCGCGGAGCAATTCGATCGTTCCCAACTTGGGCACTCCCGAGCGGATGACCTTCAAATCATCCAAAAAAAATTCGGCGGATTGCTGCGGATAAATCTCAGCTGCGGATTTGCCCTCGATCTCCCCCACCGGCCTTCCGACGGTTTCCGCAACCCGCTGATTGATCCTCAGAATCCGGTTTTCCGTATCCTTGAACCAGATCATCGCCGGTATCATGTCGAAGAGCACCCGCAGCTCGGCCAGTTGCCGCTGCGCGGCCTCGTCCCCCTGGCGCTGCTGGCGCCGCAGCCGGCTTTCCGCCAGCGCGTGGGTCACGGAGGCACCCAGGCGCCCCAGCCGGTCTTTCATCAGGTAGTCCGTGGCACCATTCTTGATCGCGACCACGGCGATGGCCTCGCCGACAGTGCCGGAAATCAGGATGAAGGGCACCTCCAGTCCACGCTGCTTCAACAGTTCCAGCGCGCGGAGTCCGCTGAACAGCGGCAAGTGGAAATCCGACAATACAAGTTCTAGCGTGCTGTCGAGCCGTTCGAGATACGCCGCCTCCGTGTCCACACGCTTCCATTCGGGCTCGAATCCGGCTTTGCGCAATTCGAGCAGCGCCATCTCGGCGTCGTCCGGATTGTCTTCGACAATAAGGATTTTCAGTGGCTGCGGCATGGCGCGAGACTAACCGGCCACCTTCGGCGGCTGGTTGAGGTTCTGCCAATAAGTGCCGAGATTGCGCACCGCTTCGGAGAAGCGCTCGAAGTTCACCGGCTTAACAATATAGCTGTTCACGCCCAGTTCGTAGCTTTCGACGACGTCCCGCTGCTCCTTCGACGAGGTGAGCACGACGACCGGGATCATTTTCGTGCGCGGATCGCCCTTCAGGCGCTTCAGCACATCGAGCCCGTCGATCTTCGGCAGTTTCAGGTCGAGCAGAATCACATTGGGCACGTCGGCGATCTGGCGGCCGCCATACGGGCCCTCGCAGAAAATGAAATCCAACGCCTCGGCGCCGTCGCGAGCTATGTGGATCCGGCACGTGGGGCTGGCCTCGCGCAGGGCCAGGAGCGCCAGCTCCAAATCCTCGGGGTTGTCCTCGACCAGCATTAACTCGACGGAGTGGGCTTCGTTCATGGAGTGATTTTCTTTTCCAAGGTGAAATAAAAAGTGGAACCATGATCGAGGGCCGCATCCGCCCAGACGCGTCCACCATGGCGGTGGATGATGCGCTGCACGATGGCGAGGCCGACGCCCGTGCCTTCGTAGTCCTCCGCGCGGTGGAATCGCTGGAAAACGCCGAAAAGTTTGTCGGCATAGCGCATGTCGAAGCCGGTGCCGTTGTCGCGGACGAAGAAAGTCTCCACCCCCTCGGTCTTCATGCAGCCGATCTCCACCACGGCCAATTCCCGCTTCCGCGTGTATTTGAGCGCATTCGAGAGGAGGTTCAGCCACACCTGTTTCAACAGCACCGGATCACCGCAGCTGGCGGACAATTCTCTGCAGCGAATCTCGACCCTCCGGTCCGGCCATGGAGATCCCAGTTCCTCGAGCACGGTGCGCACGAGGCTGCCGGTGTCGAACGAACGCTTGGTCAGATCCTGGCGATTGAGCCGCGCAAACGTCAGCAAGTCATCGATCAACGCGCCCATCTTCTGCGCCCCCGCGCGAATCGTCTGCAGATAGCGGCGGCCGTCGTCGGGCAATTGCGGCCCGAATTTATCCAGCACAACCTGAGAAAATCCGTCCACTGCCCGCAACGGCGTCCGCAAATCATGCGACACCGAGTAGGAGAAGGCTTCCAGCTCATCGTTGGCGGCTTTGAGCTGAGCGGTGCGCTCGTTCACCCGCTGCTCCAGATCGGAATTGAGTTGCCGGATTGTTTCGGCCTGAAAGGCCGCGGCCTTAAGCAGGGCCTCTTCTGCCCGCTTGCGGGCGCTGTTGTCCGTTCCAATCAGCAGATAGCCGATGATCTCGTTGCGCGCGTCGCGCAGGGCTGTGACCGACACGATGGCCGGAAAGCGGGTCCCGTCCTTCCGAATCTTGGTCAACTCGTAGATGTCCGCGATTCCACGCGCGGCCTTGAAGACCAAGGCGTCGAATCCCGGCGCGATCGGAGTGGCGAATTCAACACTGAGCGCGTTCGCGCGCACAATCACTTCCTGTCGATCGTGAAGTTCGGCCGGCGTGATCTTGTTCACCACGTCGGAGGCCGTGTAGCCCAGCATGCGCTCGGAGCCGACATTGAAGAGTTGGATGACGCCTTTCGCATCCGTGGCGATGCACGAGAAATAGGCGCTGTCGAAAATCGCCTTTTCCAAGGCCCCCGCTTTCAGCAGCGCATCTTCTGCCTGCTTGCGCGCACTGTTGGCGGTTCCCTCGACATTGAAGATGGGGAGGACGCCCTCCCCATCGGCGCTCTGGGTGATGACCTCTACCGTGCCGGCCATGCGTTCGGCAGCTTTGTCGGGTGACAGTGATGGGCTCACGGTAGAGTGTAGACATGTCCGATAGCGACCGGTGCCTCGCCATCAGGGCCGATGCGTTGCGCGGCTAACCGGTTGGGGCAATCTTACCCTCAATCCCGATTTCTCACCCCCTGGGCAGCCCCAAATAACCGAATGTTCCCCCTCTAAGCCATCACTCAGCCCTTGCTTTTGCCCTGGGTACTGTTCAATTGAACAGTACCGACCATGCTCACCGAGAAACAACAGGCTGTCCTGGACTTCATCCGAACCTCGCAGCAGATCCACGACATCCCTCCCACCAGCCGCGAAATCCAGCGGCACTTCGCCTTCAAGAGCCAGAATGCGGCCATCTGCCACCTGCGCGCCCTCGCCTCCAAGGGAATGATCGAACAGATTGGCGGCGACGGCCGCAGCTGGGGCCTCCGAGCCGCCGAAGTGCAGGGACACCTCTTCGAACTGCCCGTTTACGGCACCATCCCCGCCGGGGTGCCGACGATGCAGGAGCAGCAGACCGCCGATTCCATCTCCGTCGATCCGGCACTCTTCGGCGCCCGCGATCCCCGCCGCCTCTGGGCCCTGCGGGTCAGCGGCGACTCGATGATCGACGCCCACATCCTGGACGGCGACATCGCCGTCCTCGAACGGCGCGAACCCCGCTCCGGTGAAATCATCGCCGCCCTGGTCGATGAGACGAACGCCACCCTCAAGCGCCTGGTTTACATCCGCGGCCGTCCCATTCTCCGTGCGGAGAATCGCCGCTACCGGGACATCATCCCCGAACGCGGCCTCCAGGCGCAAGGCGTGCTCATCGGCCTGATCCGCAAAGGTCCGGGCGCTTGAAACGGTGCTCCCATTTCCCCGAACCCCCGCCACGGCCGCGTCCCTGCGCCAGCTCCTGCAGGACCGCTTCCCGGAAAAGGCGCGCCCATCGGGCGGCGAGATTCTGACCGGCGTCGCCGCCATCGACGAAGCCCTCGGGGGCGGCCTCCCCGCGCGGCGGGTGACCGAACTGGTCTCGGCCGGTCCAAGCACCGGCGGGCAGTCCGTTCTGGCCCGCCTCCTGGCCAGCACCCGCGCCGCCCGCCAGCGCGTCGCCCTCGTCGACGGGGCGGACGCCTTTGATCCGTCCTGCGTCGCACCCGATACGCTGCCCCACCTGGTCTGGGTGAGAATCCGCGGGATCGGCGAAGCGCTCGCCGCCGCCGACATCCTGGTGCGCGACGGCAACTACGCGGCCGTCGCGATCGACCTGCGCGGAATCGCCGCCACGGCCCTGCGCCAAGTGCCCGCCACACTCTGGTACCGCCTGCAGCGCGCCACGGAGGACGGCGTATCCGCTGTCCTAATACAGACTGAGTTCCCCCTCATCTCCTCCGCCGCCTGCCGGCTCCTCCTGCCCACCCCCTTCTCCCTGGATGCGGCCGGCTGCGCGCCCTGCGCACGTCTCGCCGCCGAACTGCCTGCCATCCTGAACCGCACGCGCGGCCGGGCGCCCATCCACGGAGCGCCCCCTCATGAGGAAGAGGCCGTCGCATGAGCGCGCCGGCTGTGGAAATGCCGCGCTTCGCCGCGCTTCGACTCCCCGATTTCCGGCTGCAGGCCGTGCGCCGAAGCGACCCCTCCCTCGCCGGCAAGCCCGTCGCGCTGATCCTGGGCGCAGGCCGCACTTCCATGGTCGCGGAAGCCTCCCCCGAAGCCGGCGGCCTCGAACCTGGATGTCCCGCGATCCTCGCCGTCGCCCGCTGTCCCGCCCTGATCCTTCGCGAACGCGACGTCGAGGCCGAGGTGGAAGCGCAGCGCCTTCTGATTGCCGCCGCCTTCACTCTCTCCCCGCGCGTCGAGGCGACCGAAGGCGGACTCTGCACGATCGATCTGCAGGGCGCCGCCTCCCTCGCGACGGCGGCCGGCCTTCGCGCCGCGGGGCTGGCGCTCGCCCGCTCAGGCCTCGATCTGCGCGCAGGCCTCGCACCCACGCCCCTGCTCGCCTCCTACGCCGCCCTCCGAACCGGCCCCTCCGCCGTGCTCATCGTCGATGACGCCCCTTCCTTTCTCGCCCCCCTCCCTCTCGCCTTTGCGGCGCCCTCCCCCGCCTGCGCCGCCCTGCTTGCCCGCTGGGGCATCGCCACTCTGGGCGGCCTGACCGCGCTCCCCAAAGCCGGCATCGCCGGCCGCCTCGGCTCCGTGGGGGTGGCCCTTTGGGAGCGTGCCGCCGGAGAAACCACCCGCCCGCTCCGCCTGGTCGAGCCCGCCCGCACCTTCGCCGCCGAGTGGAGGTACGAACCCCCGGTCGAAACCCTCGACCCTCTTTTCTTCAAATTGCGCCGCTATGCCGAGCGCCTCGCCCTCGAACTGCAGGGCGCCGGCATGGTCGCCGACGCGCTCGCCCTCACCCTCCTTTTGGAGAACGGCGCCGAGCACCGCCGCGAGTTTCGCCTGCCCGAACCCTGCGGCGATCCGGATCCATGGATGCGCATCCTGCACGCCCACCTCGAGACCGTCCGCACCCCCGCGCGCATCGCCTCCGCCCGTCTCGTCGCCTCGCCCGCCCGGCCCCCGCAGAAACAGGATGGCCTCTTCGACACCGGTCTGACCGACCCCCACGCATTCTGGGAAAATCTCGCCCGCCTTGCCGCGGTGGTCGGCGAAGACCGCGTGGGAACGCCCGCTCGCTTGGACACCCACCGCCCCGATTCCTTCGAGCTTCGGCGCCCCGCGGAGACTGTGCCGCCGGTGACCGAGCAGGCTGTGCATCCCGAGTGCGGACCCGCCCTCCGGCGCTTCCGCCCGCCCTGGCCGGTTCGCGTCGCCTTCGCCGACGAGCGCCCCTCCCGTCTGGAGGGTGAATGCCTGCGCGGCGCCGTGAGGACCGCCCGCGGGCCCTGGCACCTCTCCGGCGAATGGTGGAGGCCCGAAGCCTGGGCCGTTGAATTCTGGCATATCGAGATGGAGGGCGGCGGCCTCTACCAAATCGGCCGCACCCAGGACACTTGGCGCGTGGAAGGGATGCTCGATTGAGCCGTTGGCCACGTGCCGTTCTGAGGAAAAGAGGGGGCATGAAGAGCTATGTTGAATTGCACGCGCGCAGCGCCTTTAGCTTTCTGCGCGGCGGCTCGCAGCCGGTGGATCTGGTGGGCGCCTGCGCCGGCCGCGGGCTGGCCGCCGTCGCCCTTTGCGACCGGGGCGGGGTGTATGGAGCGGTGCGGCTGCATGGCGCCGCGCGCGAGGCGGGACTGCGCGCGCTGGTGGGGTGCGAGCTGCGGATGGAGGATGAGACGGTCGTGCCGGTGCTCGCCGCGACCCGCGAAGGCTACCGCACGCTGTGCTCCCTGCTCACCACCGCCCACCTCGGCGCGCCCAAGGGGGAGGGCCGCGTGGGGTGGGACCAACTGGCTTCCCATAACACCGGCCTGATCGCCCTGACCGGCGATGAGGAGGGCCCGGTGCGAAGCGCCTGGCGCGCGCACGGAGCGGCCGCCGCCGAGGCCGCGGGCGCGCGCTTGCGGGCCGCTTTCGGCTCAGACCGCCTGTATGTCGAATTGCAGCGCCATCTCGCCGTGGGCGAAGAGCGTGAGAACGCCTTCCTTGTCGACTGGGCGCAGGCCGGGCGCCTGCCGATCCTGGCGACCAACGGCGTCCTCCATGCCAAGCCGGAAGACCGCCGTGTCCTCGACGTCTTCACCTGTCTTCGCCACGGACGCACCCTCGACTCGGCCGGCCGCCTCCTCTCCTCCAACGCCGAACGCCACGTCAAGGACGCCCGGGCGATGAACACCCTCTTCGCCGACCTGCCGGAGGCCATCGAGAATACCACCCGCCTCGCGGAGCGCCTCGAATTCACGCTCGAGGATCTCGGCTACCGCTTCCCCGACTACGCCGTCCCCCCCGACGAAACCCAGGACGGCGCCCTGCGCCGCATCGCCTACGATGGCGCGGCGCGGCGGTATGGGAGCATCCCCGACGATGCGCGCCGCCAGCTCGAGCGCGAGCTCACCCTCATAGCGCATCTTGGATTCAGCGGTTACTTCCTCATCGTTTGGGATCTCTGCGAGTTCGCCCGCGGAAAAAGCATCCTGGTCCAGGGGCGGGGCAGCGCGGCGAACAGCATCGTGTGCTACGCGCTCGCCATCACCGCGGTCGATCCCATCAAAAACCGACTGCTCTTCGAGCGCTTCCTCTCGGAAGGGCGCACGGACTGGCCCGATATCGACCTCGACTTCCCCAGCGGTGATCGGCGCGAAACGGTGATCCAGGAAGTGTACCGCCGCTACGGCCGCCGCGGGGCGGCGATGACCGCCAATGTGATCTGCTTCCGCGGACGCAATACGCTGCGGGAGGTGGGCAAGGCCTTCGGTCTGCCCGACGATGTCCTCTCCCGCTTCTCGAGCCTCTTCCATAGCGGCGATTATCCCGACACCCTGGTTCTCGGCGATCAGGTCCGCATGGCCGGCATCGCCGCGGACCACCCGCGCCTCCCCGCCCTCCTGGATGCCTGCGCGCGGATCCGCGGCCTGCCGCGCCACCTCGGCCAGCACAGCGGCGGCATGGTCCTCAGCGCGAACCCCCTCGACCGCTTCATTCCGCTCGAGAACGCGCGGATGCCCGGCCGTTCCGTCCTCCAGTGGGACAAGGACGATTGCGAGGACATGGGCATCGTCAAAGTGGACTTGCTCGGCCTGGGCATGATGAGCGTACTTCAGGATGCCACCGAAATCTGCGCCCAGCGCGGCGAGCCGGTGGACCTGGCTCAACTCCCCACGGACGATCCCGAAACGTTCCACATGATCCGGGAGGCGGACACCGTGGGCGTTTTCCAAATCGAGAGCCGTGCCCAGATGGCCACCCTTCCACGGATGAAGCCGCTGAATTTCTACGACCTTGTGATCGAGGTGGCGATCATTCGCCCGGGACCCATCCACGGCGATGCCGTCAATCCCTACCTGGAACGGCGGGCCGGGCGCGCGCCGGTCACCTATCCGGACGAGCGGGCCCGCCCCATTCTTGAGCGCACGCTGGGCATTGTCCTTTTCCAGGAGCAGATCCTCAGCCTGGCCATGGTGCTCGGCCGGTTCAGCCCAGCCGAGGCCGATGAACTCCGCCGGGCGATCGGCTTCCGCCGCAGCGACGAGAGGCTCAAACGCATGGAGGCGCGCCTGGAGGCAGCGCTGCGCGCCAATGGCGTCAAGGAGGAATCCGTCCACTATCTCATCCGCTCGCTCGCTTCCTTCAGCCTCTACGGCTTCCCGGAAAGCCATGCCATCTCCTTCGCGCTGCTCGTGTACGCGTCGGCTTGGCTCAAGGTGCACCGGCCGGCCGCATTTCACGCTTCCCTGCTCAACTGCCAGCCCATGGGGTTCTACTCGCCGGCCTCCCTGGTTCAGGACGCCCGCCGCCATGGAATCGCCACCCTGCCGGTCTGCGTGCAGGTCTCCGCGGAGCACTGTTCGGTCGAGCGGGACGATGCGGTCCGCCTCGGGCTGTCGTCGGTACGCGGCCTGCGCGCCGAACCCATCCGCGGCCTTCTGAGGGAGCGGCGCGCCCGCCCGTTTGCCTCGACCGAGGATTTTCTGCGCCGGACTCGCTTCAACCCCGAGGAGCGCCGGGCGTTGGCGGAATCCGGGGCCCTCAACGCCCTGGCGGGCCACCGGCGTGCCGCGCTCTGGCATGTCGAATGCCTCCACGCCGGCGACGACCTCTTCCGGGCGTCGGCACCCGCCAGCTCCCCCCCGGCGCCCGCACCTCCCTGGTCACCGGCCGCTGACCCCCCATCCGGGCTGCCTGCGGAAGCCCTCCCTGCGGAATCCCTCGCTCCCGAAGTCCTCCCTTCCGAAGCCACCCCCTTGGAGGCCATGACCCATCTGGAGAGGATCCATGCCGATTACCTAACCCTCTCCCTCACCACGGGCGCCCATCCCATGAAGCTTCTGCGCCCGCATCTGCGCGGAGTGACGCCGGCCGGGGAACTGGGCCGATTGCCCAACGGCACGCGGGTCCGCATTGGAGGGGCGGTCATCACCCGCCAGCGGCCCGGAACGGCCAAGGGCTTCTGCTTCATCACTCTGGAGGACGAGACCGGTCATGCCAATGCGATCGTGCGCCCGGCCCTGTTTGAAGTCCGCCGCCTCGTTATTAATTTGGAGTCCGCTCTGATCATCACAGGACGCCTCCAGAACCACGATAAGGTCATTCACGTGATGGCCGAACAAATCGCCCGGCTTCCCTCCCCCGGGCTTCCCGAAGAGGCCTCTCACGACTTCCATTGACCGAGGCCTTCGGCCGACCGAAGCTGCCCCCTTGAGCGCCCACCGAGTCACCTTTTGCCCGGAGGTGCGTCTGACACGGTACATGCCCGAAATCGAATCATCCCTGGGAAGGAACCGAGATTCCGGAACACTTCCTGCTGAACCGGGTTTCACACTCCATTTCAAAGCGACGACCCGATGAGAAACTATCCCACTGAAGAGGAACGCGAAGAGGGCTCCCCGGCACTCGCGCCCGGAACGCATCCGAACCGGGCCGCGGAAGCCCCTCAGGCGGAAGTATCTCCGGCAGAGCCGAGGAAAAAAAAGAACCGCACACCCAAGGTGATCCTCATCCTGGTCCTGGCGGCGGCGGCGGTCTCGCTGATCTGGTGGAAGACCCACCAGCAACCGGTCGGCGGCATGGCTCGCCCGGGAGGCGGCGGGCAGCGCGGAGGAGGCGGCGGCGGCAGGCGTGCCATGTTTGGCCCCCTTCCGGTCGTCGTCAGCCCGGCAGCCAAAGGAAGCCTCAATATCTATCTGAACGGCCTGGGAACGGTCATTCCTCTGGCCAACGTCACTCTCCGCACCCAGATCAGCGGTCAGTTGATGCAGGTCAATTTCACCGAAGGCCAGATGGTCGCCAAGGGTGACCTCCTCGCCGTCATCGACCCGCGTCCCTATCAGGTGGCGCTCGAGCAGGCCCAGGGGCAGATCGCTCAAGCACAGGCGCAGCTCCTCGAAGCCCAAGTGGACCTCACCCGGTACCAGAAGCTGGCCACCGAGGACTCGATCGCCAAGCAGCAGGTCGACTCCCAGATGGCCTTGGTCAATCAATATCAAGGGCTCGTTCAGGCCGACCAGGCGGCGATCGACAACGCCAAGCTGAATCTCACGTATTGCCACATCACCGCGCCGGTTGACGGACGGGTCGGCCTGCGGCAGGTCGACGCCGGCAACTACGTCACCCCGGGTGATGCGAACGGTCTGGTGGTCCTGACCCAGATCAAACCCATCACCGTCATTTTCACCCTGCCCGAAGACAGCCAGCCCAGGGTGGCTGCCCGCCTGCGCTCGGGCGCGGCGATTCCAATCGACGCCTACGACCGGACGCTGACCAACAAGATCGCCACCGGCACCCTCGCGACGACCGACAACCAGGCGGACACGACGACCGGCACATTCAAGCTGCGGGCTGTCTTCCCCAATGCCGACGAGAGCCTCTTCCCGAATCAATTTGTGAATATCAAGATGCTCCTGGACGTGGAGCAGGGGGCAACGATCATTCCGACCTCCGCCATCGAGCGTGGCCAGGACGGGGACTATGTCTATGTCGCCCAGCCCGACAGCACCGTCATGGCCCGGCCGATCACGATCGGCCCCGCTGAGGGCGAACGCGTGATCGTGCTCAAGGGACTCAACGTCGGTGATCAGGTCGTGGTCGACGGCGCGGACAAATTGAAGGACGGCATGGCAGTCGCCGTTCAAATTGCCAACGCCTCGGGCACCACCTCCCCGGCTCCGGGCATGACTCCGGGCGCCCGTCCGGGCAGCCGCGGAGCTGGACGCTCAGGCGGCGCCCCGGGAGGCGACCCCAGCCGCCGACGCACGCGCCGCGACGGCGCAGCACCGGATTCACCGGCTCGGCCGAGCGAGGGCGCTCCCGCGGCACCCAGCACCGGCAGCCCTTGAGCGCGAGGCCTTTGCCCCGCGTTCGTTCCCTGGAAAGGACCCCATGAGTCCCTCCCGCATCTTTATCCTGCGTCCCGTCGCCACGACGCTGCTGATGGCGGCGATCCTGATCGTCGGCATCGTCGCCTTCCGATTCCTCCCGCTCTCCGCGCTGCCGGAAGTCGATTACCCCACGATCCAGGTACAGACCTTCTATCCCGGAGCGAGCCCGGACGTGATGACGTCCTCGGTCACCGCCCCCCTCGAGAGACAGCTGGGGCAGATGCCCGGTCTCAAGCAGATGTCGTCGACGAGTTCGGCGGGGGCATCGATCATCACGCTTCAGTTCACCCTCGATCTGAACCTCGATGTCGCGGAGCAGGAAGTGCAGGCTTCGATCAATGCGGCCGGCAATCTCTTGCCGGCGGATCTGCCCGCGCCGCCCATTTATGCGAAGGTCAATCCGGCCGACACCGCCGTTCTGAGCCTGGCGCTCACGTCCAAAACGCTTCCCCTGACCGAGGTGGAGGATTTGGCGGACACCCGGATCGCCCAGAAGATTTCCCAGCTGCCGGGAGTCGGACTGGTGAGCATCGGCGGCGGCCAGCGCCAATCGATGCGCGTCCGCGTCAACCCGCGCGCGCTGGCGGCCTACGGGCTGAATATCGACGACCTGCGCACCACGATCGGCAACGGAAACGTGAACACGGCCAAGGGCAATTTTGACGGGCCGAGCCGGGCTTTCACGATCAATGCCAACGACCAGCTCAAGAGCCCCGTCGAATATCAGAACCTGATCGTCGCCTACAAGAACGGCGCCCCAGTGCGCCTCTCCGATGTCGCCACGGTCGAGAGCGCCCCGGAAAACACCAAGCTCGCCGCATGGGTCGGTGTGACCCCGGCGATCATCCTCAATATTCAACGCCAGCCTGGCGCCAATGTCATCGGGGTCGTCGAGGGCGTCCGCGTGCTGCTCCCCGCGCTTCAGGCCTCCCTGCCCTCGTCGGTCCAGATGTCCATCCTGACCGACCGGACGACGACCATTCGCGCGTCCATTCACGATGTCGAGTTCGAGCTGACGCTGGCCGTCATTCTCGTCGTCCTGGTGATCTTCGTCTTCCTGCGGAATTTGCCGGCGACCATCATCCCGAGCCTCTCGGTGCCGCTCTCGCTCGTCGGCACCTTTGCGGTCATGTACCTGCTGGGATTCAGCCTGAACAATCTTTCGCTGATGTCCCTGACGATCGCCGCGGGGTTCGTGGTCGACGACGCGATCGTGATGATCGAGAACATCGCCCGCTACGTGGAGCAGGGTGATTCGCCCATGGAGGCGGCTATGAAGGGATCTGAGCAGATCGGATTCACGATCATTTCGCTCACCATCTCGCTGATCGCAGTGCTGATTCCTCTTCTCTTCATGGGAGATGTGGTCGGGCGGCTGTTCCGGGAATTTGCGATCACCCTGGCGGTGACCATTCTCATTTCCGCAGTCGTGTCCTTGTCGCTGGTGCCGATGATGTGCGCGAAACTTCTCCACCACCGGCCTGAGTCCGCGGAACCCAAGTGGAGCCGTGCGATCGGAGCCTGGTTTGACCGCGTGATTGCCCGGTATGGGCTGATCCTAACCTGGGTGCTCGAGCACCAGCCTCTGACACTCGCGGTCGCCATCGGCACCCTGGCGGTGACGGCGCTGCTTTACGTGGTCGTTCCGAAGGGCTTCTTCCCGGTCCAGGATACCGGCCTCATCCAGGTGATCACAGAGGCTCCCCAGTCGGTATCCTATTCGGCGATGTCCCATCTGCAGCAATCGATGGCCGCCGCGATTCTGAAGGACCCCGACGTCGAGAGCCTTTCCTCCTTTGTCGGAGTGGACAGCGCCAACACGACGCTCAACACCGGGCGCATGCTGATCAATCTCAAGCCGAAGGAAGAACGGGCGGCCAACGCTTCTGAAATCATCCGGAGGCTGCTTGAGGAAACGGCGAACGTCTCGGGCATCTCGGCCTATATGCAGCCGGTCCAGGACCTGACGATCGACGACCGCGTGAGCCGCACCCAATACCAATTGGTCCTCGAGAGCGCGGACCCGGCGGATCTGGCGACATGGATCCCCAAGTTGATGGAGCGGCTGCAGCAGCTGCCCCAGCTGACCGAGGTCGCCACCGATCTCGCCCAGAAAGGCCTCGCCGTCTACGTGGAGATTGACCGAGATACCGCGGCCCGGTTCGGGATCACGGCGGCGACCGTCGACAACGCTCTGTACGATGCGTTCGGCCAGCGCATCGTCTCGACCATCTTCACGCAATCCAACCAATACCGCGTGATCATGGAGGCTATGCCCTCGATGCAGCTCTCGCCAGCGTCACTGGGACAGATTTACGTCCCCTCGGCTTCGGGAGGCCAGGTGCCGCTCGCCTCCATCGCCCGTTTTGAGGAGCGGGAGGAGCCTCTCCTGATCAATCACCTCAGCCAATTTCCCTCCAATACGATCTCGTTCAACGTGCCCCCGGGCGGATCGCTCGGCGCCGCCGTCGATGCCATTCGCGCGACCGAAGGCGATATCGGGATGCCCGGAAGCGTGATCACGAGCTTCCAAGGAGCCGCCGCCGCATTCCAGTCGTCGCTCTCCAACGAACTGTTCCTGATATTCGCGGCCGTCCTCACGATGTACATCATCCTGGGCGTTCTCTATGAAAGCTTCGTCCATCCGATCACGATTCTCTCGACCCTGCCCTCCGCTGGCATCGGCGCGCTCCTGGCTCTCATCGTCGCCCGATCCGACCTGGGAGTGATCGGAATCATCGGCATCATTCTTCTGATCGGCATCGTGAAGAAGAATGCCATCATGATGATCGATTTCGCGCTCGATGCCGAACGGACCGAGGGGCACGCGCCACGCGATGCCATCTACCAGGCCTGCTTGTTGCGCTTCCGGCCCATCCTGATGACGACCATGGCCGCGCTGCTGGGTGCGGTGCCCCTGATGCTCGGAACCGGCATGGGCTCGGAACTGCGGCACCCGCTCGGGATCACGATCGTCGGCGGCCTCATTGTGAGCCAGGTACTGACCCTGTTCACCACACCGGTCATCTATCTTTACTTCTCCCGTCTGGCGGCGCGCGTCAATGCGCCGGCCAAGGGCGATGCAACGATCGGCGCCGGCCAGCCCGCCACGTGAATATCTCCGAACCCTTCATCCGGCGTCCCGTAGCAACGACGCTTCTGACGATCGGCATCGCGCTGGCGGGAATGACCGCGTATTCCAAGCTGCCGGTTGCGGCGCTCCCCCAGGTCGATTTTCCCACGATCGAAGTCTCGGCCTCGATGGCGGGCGCGAGCCCGGAAACCATGGCGAGCAGCGTCGCGACGCCGCTGGAGCGCCACCTCGGCACCATCGCCGACGTCACGGAGATGACCTCCCAGAGCTCCACGGGCAACACGCGCGTGGTGCTCCAATTCGGACTGAACCGCGATATCGACGGGGCGGCGCGCGATGTCCAGGCCGCCATCAGCGCATCACGCGCGGATCTGCCGGCCGCGCTGCGGAGCAATCCCACCTATAGAAAGACCAATTCCTCCGATCAGCCGATCGTCATCCTCGCTCTGACCTCGGCTACGATGACTTCGGGTGAGCTCTACGACGTGGCCTCGACCATCCTGGGCCAGAAGCTGTCGCAGGTCCCCGGCGTAGGCGACGTCACCGTAGGCGGCAGTTCGCTTCCGGCCGTGCGCGTCGAAATGAATCCGACGGCCCTTTTCAAATACGGGATTGGTTTGGAGGATGTGCGCGCGGCCCTGGCGGCGGCCAACGCCAACAGCCCCAAGGGCGCGATCGAGGACGACCGCATGCACTGGCAGATCTACAGCAATGACCAGGCACGCTCAGCTGCGCAGTATCGATCGCTGGTCATCGCCTACCGCAATGGGGCCGCCGTCCGTCTGAGCGACTTGGCGAAGGTGGAGGATTCTGTCGAGGACGTCCGCAACCTGGGGCTCGCCAATGGGCGGACGGCGGTCCTGATCCAAATCCAACGCCAGCCGGGGGCGAACATCATAGAAACGGTGGACCACATCCGGGCCCTCTTGCCGCAGCTCCAGCAGTCGATTCCCCCAGCCACCCAGATTCGCCTGGCGATCGATCGGAGCATCACGATCCGCGCCTCGCTTCGCGAGGTCGAGGCCTCGCTCGGAATTTCGGTGATCCTAGTTGTGCTGGTCGTTTTCTTTTTCCTGCGCGACTGGCGCGCGACCCTCATCCCCACCGTCGCCGTCCCAGTATCCCTGATCGGGACATTCTCGGCGATGTACATGCTGGACTACAGCCTGGACAATCTCTCGCTCATGGCGCTGACCGTCGCCACTGGATTCGTGGTCGATGACGCGATCGTCGTCATGGAGAACATCGTCCGCCACATGGAGAGCGGCATGCCCCGCTTTGAGGCGGCGCTGGTCGGTGTGCGGGAAGTCTTCTTCACGGTGATCTCGATGAGCCTGTCGCTCATCGCCGTGTTCATACCGATCCTTCTCATGGGAGGGGTCCCCGGCCGGCTCTTCCGCGAGTTCACGATGACGCTGTCGGTGGCGATCCTCGTCTCGATGGTGGTCTCGCTGACCACGACGCCCATGATGTGCTCGCGGCTCCTTTCCCCGCACAAACCCGGAAGGAAGCATGGACGTCTCTACGCCTGGAGCGAAAATTTCTTCGACGGCCTATTGAGCGGCTATGAGGACTCCCTCTCCTGGGTGCTTCGACACCGGCCCCTGATGCTGGTCGTTCTGGTGGCGACCATCGGCCTGAACGTGTGGCTCTTTGGGATTATTCCCAAAGGATTCTTTCCCGAGCAGGACACCGGCCGCCTTGCTGGCGGCGTCCAAGCCGACCAAAGCATTTCGTTCCAGCGGATGTCGCAAAAGCTGCGGCAATTCATGACGATTGTCGCCGCCGATCCGGCGGTGGACACGGTGGTCGGCTCCACCGGCGCGGGAGGCGGCGCCAACACCGCGCGCATTTTCGTGGGGCTTAGGCCCCTTAAGGAGCGCGGGGCCAGTTCCGAAGAGGTGATCACCCGCCTGAGGCCCAAGCTCGCCGCCGTCGCGGGCGCCACCCTATTTCTGAGTCCCGCCCAGGAAATCCACATTGGCGGCCGCATGAGTAACTCGCTCTACCAATACACCCTCCAGGCGGACAACCTGGAGGATTTGCGGACCTGGGTGCCCAAACTCATGGAGGCGCTCAAGAACGAGCCGCTCCTGACCGATCTCAATTCGGATCAGCAAGACAAGGGACTTGAGACCGATCTAGTCGTCAATCGGGACACCGCCTCCCGCCTCGGTCTCCAGATGAGCCAAGTGGACAACACCCTGTACGATGCCTTTGGACAGCGCCAAGTTTCCACAATCTACAAGGCGCTCAACCAATACCATGTGGTCATGGTCGTCGATCGCCGGTTCTGGGAAAATCCCGATACGCTGAAAGACATTTATGTCAGCAAGTCGGGGGGTGCCGCCTCGGGCACTCAATCCAGCAACGCGGTGGCCGGGACAGTCGCGGTGACCGCCTCCTCCGGCGGCGCCTCCGGTGGGGGTGGCGGATCGAGCCTTTCATCGAGTCTATCGTCCATAGCCTCGGATTCGGCCCGAAATGCGGCGCTCAACTCGATCGCCTCCACGGGCAAGAGCTCGGCCTCCGCAGGCTCGGCCGTCAGCACATCCAGCGAAACCATGATCCCGCTGAATACCTTTGCCCACTATCAGATGGGGACGACGCCCTTGCAGGTGAACCATCAAGGCCAGGCGGTCGCGGGCACGATCTCTTTCAATCTCGATCCGAACGCCTCCTTGAGTGATGCCGTTGAGGCCATAGACCGGCAGGTCGCCCTGATCCACATGCCCTCGAACATCCACGGGAGTTTCCAGGGGACGGCAAGGACCTACCAGCAGGCGCTCTCCAACGAGCTCGTTCTCATCATCGCGGCGATAATCGCCATCTATGTAGTCCTCGGAATCCTCTACGAAAGCTACGCGCATCCCTTCACCATTCTCACCACCCTTCCGTCGGCTGGATTGGGGGCCGTCCTCGGCCTTCTGCTTTTCAACACCGAGTTCAGCATGATCGCCATGATCGGCGTCATCCTCCTGGTCGGCATTGTGAAGAAAAATGCGATCATGATGATCGACTTTGCCATTGAGGCCGAGCGCTCCGAAGGGCTGAGCGCCAGCGAGTCGATCTTCAAGGCGAGCCTCCTGCGCTTCCGTCCGATCATGATGACCACCCTCGCCGCGCTCCTGGGAGCTGTCCCGCTGGCGGTCGGCTACGGTGATGGCGCGGAACTCCGAAGGCCCCTGGGAATCTCGATTGTCGGCGGGCTCATTGTGAGCCAACTCCTGACCTTGTACACGACACCGGTTGTCTACATCTACGTCGACGGCCTGCGCGCTTGGTTCCACCGCCAATGGGCGCGCGCGGGAAATACGCTCGTCCATCGACATACCAGACCCGCCAGCGCCTAACCCAGCCTTTCTCAGCCGACTGATATTCAGACCCTTTCCATGCCGCCGAAGCGCCCGAATCCCAGGAAACTCTTCCCCTCGAATCCATGGATACGCTTCGCCCCGGCAGCGGCGGTCCTCCTTCTCGCTGGATGCGCTGTCGGACCCGACTATCGGCGCCCAGAGACGGCCCCGCCAGCAGCCTTCAAGGAGGCGCCCGCGGATTGGAAGACCGCAGCTCCCTCGGATGCGGCGGATCGTGGCACCTGGTGGCGGACCTTCAACGACCCGGAACTGAACGCCCTGGAGGAACGCGTCGCCGTCTCGAATCAAACGCTCGCGCAAAATGTCGCGAATTATGAGGAGGCGCGGCAGCTCGCGCGGTCCGACCGGACGAGCTTCCTCCCGTTGCTCTCGGCAAACGGTTCGGCCGGCCGCTCAAAGGCACCGGCGGTGGCGAATTCCCCCGTCTCGCCCTCGCCGGTTAATAACTTTTCAGCCTCGCTCGCCGCCAGCTGGGAGCCGGACCTCTGGGGAAAGCTCAGCCGCACGGTCGAGTCCGATGTGGCCACGGCCCAAGCGGACGCCGCGGCCCTTGCGAGCGCCCGCCTATCAATCCAGACGACGCTGGCCGAGGACTACATCCAGCTGCGCGTGCTGGACCAGAAGCAGCAGTTGCTCAACAACGCGGTCGAGGCCTACCGCCGCTCGCTCAAGATCTCGACCAACAAGTATGCGGTCGGGGTGGCTGCGCGCAGTGACGTGATTCTCGCTCAGACCCAGCTCGACAGCACCCGCGCCCAATCCATCGACGTCGGCGTGCAGCGCAGCCAGCTGGAGCACGCGATCGCTGTGCTTGTGGGCACCGCCCCGTCAGCCTTCAGCATCGCGGGCCGCCCGGCCGCCGACCTCGCGGTGCCCGCGATTCCGGCCCAAATGCCTTCCAGCCTTCTCGAGCGCCGCCCGGATGTGGCGCAAGCGGAACGCGAGGTGGCCTCGGCGAACGCGCGGATCGGCGTTCAGACAGCGGCCTATTTCCCGGCCATTTCACTCACGGGCGACCTGGGTTATCAGTCGTCGCGTCTCAGCAAAATCTTTGAGGCGCCGTTCCGTTTCTGGTCCCTGGGAGGCCAGGTCTCCGATGCGCTTTTGGATTGGGGTCAGCGCCACGATCAGGTCCTGGCGGCCCGCGCCGTCTATAATGGCAGCGTCGCCAATTACCGTCAGGTTGTCCTAACCGCGTTTCAACAGGTCGAAGACAATCTCTCCGGCCTGCGGATTCTGGCCGAGGAGGCCGCGGTCGAGGATGTGGCCGTCAATGAAGCCGCCGAAGCGGCGCGCATCAGCCAGAACGAATATAATGCCGGCACTGTGGACTATACGACGGTGGTCACGGCGGAGGTCACGGAATTGAATAACCGTGAGTCTGCGCTTGCCATTCTCGAGGAACGCCTCGTTTCGAGCGCGGCGCTCATGGCCGCCCTGGGCGGTGGCTGGGACGCCTCGGACCTGCCAAGCGCGGGGCAGGTGGTCGGGCACGATTCGCAGGCGCCGGAGGCGGTGGCCGCGGTTAAATAACAAGGGGGCTTCGGATTTGCGCAGGCTGGGCTCGACTCCGCGGCTTGTGCTGGCCGAGACCCGGAGCGCCGCCAGGCCGGGCGCCCATCGACCGCCGGAAACGCAACGGGCGGATCTCCGGCGGATCTCCGGGCCGCCCAAGAGCCGGCGCGGAGGCCAGCGATGCCTTTGCGCGAACCCAGCCTGCGCAAAATGGGGAGGCGCCCCCCAAAAAAAAGGTTCCGAGCCAATTTCAGTTGTA
>Ga0302325_10002750_pt1 | contig 42342 bp, 33 predicted proteins | sample Palsa_T0_2_FD_201948 | JGI IMG/M metagenome (GOLD analysis project Ga0302325, IMG submission 201948) | Peat permafrost microbial communities from Stordalen Mire near Abisko, Sweden - Palsa_T0_2 | ecosystem: Environmental > Terrestrial > Soil > Palsa > Peat permafrost | place: Sweden: Abisko... | reverse complement strand
TTCACGCTTGCATTTATCCCCGGCATCCTGCTGGCGATGACCGGCAACTTCGTGATCGTCGGGCCGATGACCCTGTTGGTGCTGCCGCTCAACATGGTGCTTGGGAGCATCATGTTCGCTTACCAGCGCCGAGTCTTCAAGGCTGTGAATCTGCGCGTGCGCAAGAACAAGCGCGGGCTGCTGTTCTACTTCTTCTGCTACCAGTTCGTGATGTCACCGATCTCGCTCGCCGGCTACTCACTCGAGGCAGTCCGCGCACGCCGCGCCTGGTAGACCGCCGACACCCTCACCAGAACAGCCCGACAGTGGAGCACCTGTCTCATCCTGGGCGCGTTCGAGCGCGAGCGAGGCGATCAGCTTTTCCGGAGTTTCCGGGTTCTACCGGTCCGCGGCACTTGCGCGGGGAGTCGTCCGCTCATAGGGTGCTGATGGATCGCGTCAGATGGGGGGAGAGGTTGATGGTTCACGTCGACACAGTCACACGTCGGGGCACTATCCGGCTTGCCGTCCAAGGTCAGCTCGACATGAATGCCGAGGGCATTTTCAACGAAGCTCTGACCCGTGCGGGGTGGCCTGGGCAACGTGTCGAGGTTGACCTCGGGGAGGTCGACTTCATCGACGGCTCCGGTCTGAGCATGCTGATCGACGCACAGAGCCACGCGCATAGCGCCGGCTACGAGCTCGTGATCGTCGGCGCGTCCAGACCCGTGCATCGCCTGATCGAGATCGCTGGCACCACCGACCGTCTTCCGCCGATCGGCGCTCCGGAAAGCCGCGAGCCCGTTGCCTTGACCGTTACTCGGGTCGGATAGGCGGCCTTCCCGACCCCAAAGCGGGCGATCGCGCCGGCGCAAAGTCCAATGACGTCCTCAGGTAGGGTCGTGCTGTGTCAGTTGGAGCGGCTGGACCCGGTTCGCAGACGGAGATCGCGGACGGGCGGCAGTGGCGCGAGCCGCTGGAGTCGATCGGCTGGATCGCCCTGCTCGCGCTGGCACCGGCGGCACTCGTGTACCTGTCGTTCAACGCCGGCGGCTACTTCCCCAGCGCACCCGGGTTCGTGGCGATCGTCCTCGCGCAAGCGCTCGTGCTGCGAACGACCCTGGCACAGCGGCCGTTCGAGGGGTTCAGCCGCGCGCTGGCAATCCCACTGACGGCCCTCGTCCTCTACGCCGCCTGGCAGCTCGCCTCGGCGCTGTGGGCACACGCCACGGCGAACGTTATGGACAGCTACGACCGCACGCTGCTGTACGTGCTCGCCTTCGCGCTGTTCGGCTCGCTGCGCTGCACGCCCCGACGCCTGAGGGGGCTGGTCAGGGCGCTCCTCGCGGGGATCACCGCGGTCTGCCTGATCGGCCTCCTCTCGCGCGTGCTGCCACACCTGTGGCCGACCGCGAACAGCTTCTACGACAGCCGGCTCAACTACCCGCTCACCTACTGGAACGCGGAGGGCATGCTCGCGGCCACGGCGCTGATCCTCGGCTTTCACCTGACCGCGGATCGCACCGAGCACTGGAGCGTGCGCGTGCTCGCCGCGGCGGTGCTGCCCGGGATCGCCGCGACGCTGCTGCTCACCTTCTCGCGCGGAGCGCTCGGCGTCGCCGTCATCGGCCTGCTCGCCTACTGCCTGCTGACGCGCCTGCGCACGCTCCCCACCGCGCTGCTCGCGGTCGCCCCGGCCACCGCGGTCGCCCTGCACTCGGCGTGGGACGCCACGCTGCTGGCAACCACCGAACCCACGAGCGCAGCGGCCGTTGTCCAGGGCCGGCACGTGGCGGTCGTGGTGGGAGCGTGCATGCTCGGCGCGGGACTGCTGCGCGCGTTGCTGCTGGTGGTGGACCGCCGACTCGCGGATCTGACGTGGGCAGGTGCCCAGCGACGGCCCGCCCCGCGCATTGGGGTGGGCGCGGCGGTAGGCGTGCTGGTCGTGGCGCTCGCGCTGGCGCTCGGCGCCGGGGGCTCCGCCCGGCGCGAGTACGACGAATTCGTCAACGGCAACGCCAATCCCAGCGCCGGACAGACCCGCAATCGGCTCACCGACCCGGCCAACGACGGGAGGCTGTCGCTGTGGCAGGCGGCGTTGAAGATCTACGACACGCAGAAGCTGCACGGCACGGGCGCCGGCACCTACCAGGCGTACTACTTCCGCTACCGCACCAAGCCGTGGCACGTCGTCGACGCCCACTCGCTTTACCTGCAGAGCCTGGCCGAGCTCGGCATCGTCGGCTTCGTGCTGATCCTCGTCGTGGTCCTCGGCATCCTCGGCGGCCTGGCGGCGCGCATCCGCGGACCGGACCGGGCGCTGTATGCGGCGCTGTTCGCGGCGACGCTTGCCTGGGCTGTGCACCAGGCGTTCGACTGGGACTGGCAGATGCCGGCTGCCACGCTCGGCGTGCTCATGCTCGCGGGGCTGGCGCTCGCGCGCCCGAATGACGGCCGGCCGGGCCGGGCCGGCCTGCCCGCCGGCCGCACGCTCGTCGGGCTCGGCTGGCTCCTGCTCGCCGTCACCCCGCTGCTGGCGAGCACCTCCTACGCGCGCCTGCAGCAGAGCGGGCAGGAGCTGAAGCGCGGCAACTGCGCGAGCGCCAAGCGCGAGGCGCTGTCGTCGCTGTCGCTGTCGGCCAAGCGCCCGGAGGCATACGTGATCATCGGCGTCTGCGACCTGCGGCAGGGCTTTGCGCAGTCCGCCGTGCCGGCGATGGCGCAAGCGGCGGCGCTCGAACCGCGAAGCTGGGAAAACATCTACTGGCTCGCCCTCGCCCGTGCCGCCGCCGGCCAGGACCCGCACGCCGCGATCCAGCGCGCGATCGCCCTGGACCCACTCGAGCCCAGCTTGCACAACGCCGCGCAGCTGCTGCACTCAGACGATCGCCGCGCGTGGGAGCTCGGCGCCGCGCGCCTGCGCCGCGAAGCGCTGAGCACGGGGGAACTCTCGATCACGAACCTCTGAGAACGTGTTTTTGAATCGCCACTGTAGGAAAACGCGCCGATCGTTCGTATTGCTTCTCAAAGGCTTTCCCCCCAAACCGGCGCAGGAGGCATAGGACCAGCATGAGCCACAAGCACGACACACCCAAGGACGAGGTGGAGGGCATCGCTCAGCGCCTGCACTCCGAGCGCCCCGAGCCGAGCCCGTTCGAGCTCGACCGGATCAAGACCTCAGCCATGTCCCGCGCCGGGAAAGCGCCCGGGCGCCTTGGCGCTCGCCGCCTCGCCGTGACGGGCCTGACCGTCGGTCTGCTGGCCGCCGGCACCGGTGGCGTGATCGCCGGCGTGAGGTCCGTGGGCCACTCGGGCGACGCCGCGGTCGCGCAGTACGGCAACCCCCACGGGGGCGTGCTGGGCTCTAAAACGAGCAAGAAAAAGACCAGAAGGCGCCGCATCAGGATCCACATCAAGATCCCGCACGGAGCGAAGCTAAAGAAGGTGACCGTAAAGGTCAACGGCAAGATCGCCTTCGTCCCGAGAGGCACGCGGGCCTCGACGCACATCAGCCTGACCCGCCCGCCCTGCGACAAAGGCGCGACGACGGTCGTCGTGATCGCGGTGACCGACAGCGGCCAGACCATCACGCAAAGCCATACATACCGTCACCTGTGCTGAGCCCCACCTTGGCTGATCCTCGGGCGAGCAGCCCGGTCGCGTCGCGCAGAGACGCCAGAATGTCGCTGCGTATGCGATCGGAAACGTTTGAGCGGCTGTTCGACGAGCACGCCGAGCGGTTGTTCTCCTTCCTGGCCTACCGCACGGGCGACCGGGCACTGACCGAGGATCTGGTGTCGGAAACCTTCGAGCGGGTGCTCCGCTCGCCCCGGCGCTACGATCCGCGGCGGGGCAGCGAGCGTCGCTGGCTGTACACGATCGCGTTGAATCTGCTGCGCGATCATGCCCGCCGCCAGACCCACGAGGATCGGGTGCTGCGTCACGTGAGCGCCGGCGTGCCGCTCGCGCAGCCCGACGCTGAATTGGCCGCGGTGGAGCATCGCGACGAGCTGTACCGGGCTCTCGCAACGCTCAGCGTGCAGGAGCGCGAGGCGCTCGCGCTGCGCTACGGCGCCGACTTGAAGCTGCGGGACGTGGCGGGCGTGCTGGGCGAGGGAGAGAGCGCTGTCGAGGCGCGTATCTACCGGGCGCTGCGCAAGCTGCGCGACCAGTTGGAATGAGGCGGCCGACGGCCGCCCTACGGGGTCGCGACGCAGCATCCCTTGACGGTCAGCGCCTGAGTCAGCGCGCGGCCTTCGGGTTGGCCTGAGCCGGAGATCGACCGGTCGGCGTGGACGGTCACCTGGTATCGCACGCTCGGGGGCATCGGGTAGCGCACGACGCAACTCCAGGGATTACCCAGCGCACTGCGTGACTGTGACGCGCAGCGCGCGGCACGCGCGCGCCCTGAGTATCCCGGGCGGGGGTCGCTGGTGCTGAGAAGCAGCGCGTCGAGCGCACCCGCCCCGACGGGGGCGAGAGCCTGCTGCTCCAGGACGAACTGGGCGTTGCTTTCGCGACTTTTCAGCGCCACCACGGTCCCGGCGACCCCCACCACCAAGATCAGCGCGACGAGCAGCCCCGGCCGTCTCATGCTCCGCCCGTCCCTCATCGCCCTCAGGATAAAGCTCGAGGTTGGATCGGTGGCCCGACCTGACGGTTCAGGACGCGCGGCTCACGACTCACGGGATCCGCTGAGGCGCTTCACAGCCCACGACGTCCGACGACGTGCGAGCAGGTGCGCAGCAGGATCTTGAAGTCGGCCCACAGCGACCAGTTCACGACGTACATGTAGTCGATCGCCGCCATCTCCGCGAGCGACGCGCGTGCGGGACCGAGGATCTGCCACGGGCCGGTCATCCCCGGCGTCAGGTCCAACCGGCGACGGTGCCGGCCCTCGATCCGCCGATCCTCCTCGACCACAAGCGGACGCGGGCCGACCAGGCCCATCTCGCCTCTGAGGATGTTCAGCAGCTGAGGCAGCTCGTCCAGCGCGCTCTTGCGCAGCAGCCTGCCCACGCGTGTGGTGCGCGGATCGTCGACGATCTTGAACAGCCCCTCTCGCGCCTCGTTGCGATCGCGCAGCGAATCCTTCAGCGCCTCCGCGTCCGGGACCATCGTGCGGAACTTCAGCATGTAAAAGCCCTTGCCGTGCCGCCCGACGCGCAGCTGGCGAAAGAACACCGGGCCGGCACTGTCGAGCTTGATCGCCACCGCGATCGCGACCAGCAGCGGCAAGGCCACCAGCAGGCCGAGCAAGGCCCCGAGCAGGTCGACGGCGCGCTTGACCGTCCCCGAGAAGCGTGTCGGCCCGAAACGCCTGACGCCGATCACGGTCACACCGTGCGGGTCGTCGAGCTCCAAGAGGCCGCGAGCGTCAATCGACATCGACCCACCGCCCATCCGAGCCTGAGCTTCTGTCCCACCCGCCGTCTTGCCATTCATAGCGTTTCCCAGCCTCCTTGCTCGATATCGCTATGCCTTTTGCGTGATGTACCACATATCTCGAGCAGGCGTTGAGATTTTGCTGTCGAGCTAAAAGCGTGAATCTTGTGCATATAGTTCTCCTTGACAAGCCCGCCGCCAACGGGGATACCTTTGCTCTTTTTGGCCCAGTTACTGAGGTTCAGGTGTTTAAGAGAATATTTCTCACTCCAAGCCCGAGCGAGATAAGCACCGGATCGCCGGAGCGGTCGCGTTCACTCCCTGAACGCCAAAATGAGCCAAACAGCGCATGTCGGGAGCCCATATAAGCCAATAGGTTGTGGCGATGCCTACTCATCTCGCGCCGACTTAACGCATGTCTACTCAACACGCGCACGCCTCCCAGAGCGATCTGTGGAGTCTGCGGTGGTACCTGTTCGGTGCGATCGTGGCGCTCTGCCTGCTGGCGCCGAGCACTGCCTCGGCGAGTGAACCGGCGTATACCTCCGCGCCGGGCTCGCCGCTCTCCTCGGCGATCAATGGGGGATCCGGCCTGGCGTTCAGCCCCAGCGGCGGGCTGCTCGCCGATGGGACCGCCCTGTTCTCGGTCGGCGCCTCGGGAGCGCTGACCCCGGTCGCCGGCACTCCGCCCGACACCTCCGCTCATGCGGTGTCGTTCAGCCCGAGCGGAACGTTTTTGGCTGCCGCAAATGAGGGCGCAGACACCGTCTCGATGTTCTCGGTCAGCTCGGCGGGTGCTCTGGCGGCGGTACCTGGTTCTCCGTTCACCCTCGCCGCTCAGCCGGGGTCGGTCACTTTCAGCCCAAGTGGGAACCTGCTCGAGGTGAGCGCCGGCGAATCCCTGTACATCTTTGTGGTGGGCTCCTCGGGAGCGCTGACGCCGGCCGCCGGCTCACCACACAGCGTGAAAGGGACGGGCCGTGCGGCGTTCAGTCCCACGGGTGGCCTGCTCGCCGTCCCGGACTCCGCGGGCGTGAACATGTTCTCGGTTGTCTCCTCCGGCGCGCTCACGGCAGTGACCGGGTCTCCCTTCATCGCCTCCGCCGCGCCGGGCGAAAATGCGGTGTTTCATACCGGCGGAAATGCTCTCAGCGTGGCCGGATTTGGGAGCAAAGGTGAGATGTTGAGTACCTACTCGGTGTCCTCATCGGGTGTGCTCACGCAGGTCGGCAGCGGCGAAATCCAGTCAACCCCCACGGAAGCCGGGTTCAGCCCGGGCGGCGGCATGGTCGCGACGACCGGATACGACAACTCGGCCGTGCATCTGCATTCGATCGGCTCTTCGGGCGCGCTCGCCGAAGTCCAGTCGCTCGTGAACCCCGACCCCGTGACGAGCATCGCCATCAGCGCAAGCGGCCTGATCGCGACTGAAGGTCTCAACCGGGGGCCCGTGTCGGTCTTCGTTCCTGCGTCCGCGTCCAGCGGCACAAACTGGGTGGGCGCCTTCGGCAGTGAAGGCTATGACCTGGCGGGCTGGGGCGGCGAAAGCGACGTGAGCGATCTCCCCGACGCGACCGTGAGCCTGGTGCACGGCAGCCGCGTCGTGTGGGCGGCGAGCACGAGCGACGTGCGTGCGCTGACAAGCCCGACCGGCTCGACACGAACCGCGGCGGGCTATTACGACCCCAAACAGCTGGAAGTCAAGCTGACCTTCACTCAGGCCTACACCGGGAACCTGCGCCTGTACGCCGTGTACTGGGGCGAGGGAGGCTCTAAAGAATTCGAGTCCCTCAAAGTCGGCGCCGGCAACTCGGTCATCTTCTCCAACAACCCCGACATGGGCAGCCAGGGTTTCAACGAGGGCCAGTGGGCGATCTTCCCGATCAGCGAGCCGGCGGGCGGGAGCGTGACGATCACGGTCAACGGCGAAAGCTGGCCGAGCGGCGCCATGCTCTCAGGCATCTTCCTCGGCGACGCCGGGCCGCCCCCTGGGACGGCGCCGGTGATCTCGAGCGCACCCCAGGGAACGTGGACCGGCGCGCTCGGCTCCGCGGGCTATGACCTGGCGGGCTGGGATGGATCGACGGACGTTTCGGACATCACCGGGGCCAGCCTGAGTGTGGCGCAGGGCAGCCGCTGGGTATGGGCGGCAAACACGAGCGATGTCCGGGCGTTGCAGAGCCCGGATGGATTGACGCGCGAGGCGGCGACCTACTACGACCCGAATCAGATTCGTCTGTCGCTGAAGTTCAAATCGGCCTACACCGGCGACCTGCGCCTGTACGCATTGGATTGGGACTCCACGGCGCGACGAGAGCTGATCAGCGTGGACGGTCAAACCGCCGACCTGTCGAGCAGCTTCAACCAGGGCGCCTGGGTGACGTTCCCGATCTCGGTCGCCGCCGGGGAAACCGTCTCGATTACAGTGACCCGCGAAGCTGGCGCCAACGCCGTGCTGTCGGGCCTCTTCCTCGGCGATGCCGGACCGCCTCCGGCGATCGCATCGACGAGCGCCCCGCAGGGCAGCTGGGTTGGCGCCTACGGCTCCGCGGGCTATGACCTGGGCGCTTGGAACGGCGAAAGCGATCTCGCGTCGATGCCGAGCGCGTCGGTCAGCCTCGCGCAGGGCAGCCGCTACGTGTGGGCTCCGTCGAGCAGCGACGTACGGGCGCTCGAGAGCCCCAATGGCCTGACCCGCGAGGCGGCGACCTACTACGACTCAAACCAGCTGCGCCTGGCGCTGAAGTTCAACACGGCCTACACGGGCAACCTGCGCCTGTATGTGGTCGACTGGGACTCGACCACCCGCCGGGAGCTCGTCAGCGTGAACGGTCAGAGCGCTGACCTGTCGAGCAACTTCAACCAGGGCGCCTGGGTCACGTTCCCGATCTCGGTCACGGCCGGGGAAACCGTACCGATCGTCGTCGACCGGACGGCGGGCGCGAACGCGGTGCTGTCCGGCATCTTCCTCGGCTGAGCAGACCATCGGCTACGTCTACGTCGGCACGTGGTATGACCAGCTGCCGCCCTACTTCGCCAGCTGCGCCTCGCGCTGCAACTCCTTGCCGTAGTAGCCGTAGTAGTCGATGTCCGGCCCGCTCGTCGGCACCATGTTGAGCACCGCCCCGGCGACCTGTGCGTCTACTGTACGCAGCGCCTGAATCGCACGCTCGAGCTTGTCCATGCGCGTTGAGTTAGCACGCACAACGAGCAGGGTGGCATCGGCGATCTTGGCGAGCACGGCCGCGTCGGTGAAGGGAAGCACCGGTGGCGAGTCGATGATCAGCATCCCCCGCTCGCGCAACTCAGCCACAACCCGGCTCATGGCGCGAGAGCCCAACAGCTCGCTCGGGTTTGGCGGCGTGGCGCCGCTGGAGAGGACGTTGAGAACCCCGTCTTCCCAGGGCTGCAGCGCCTCCTCCAGCGTCACCTTGCCGATCAGCACCTCGCTGAGGCCAACCCCTCCCTTGATACCGAGGTACTTGCTCAGCTGAGGATGGCGAAAGTCCGCGTCGATCACGGTCACCGGCTCGCGTGCCTGGGCCAGCGCGATCGCGAGGTTGCTCGTGGTCGTCGACTTGCCCTCCGCCGGCAGCGCGCTTGTCACCACGATCGAGCGCGGCGGGCTCTCGACACCGAGAAAATGGAGGTTCGTGCGCAGCTGTCGAAAAGCCTCGGCGCGCGCTGAGTGGGGAGCGTCTCGCACGATCAGCGGCATAGTCTTCGCCGCGCGGTCGAAGGGCATCAGCCCGAGCGGTACGAGCCCCAGCCGATCCCTGAGCGTATCCATGTCCTTGATGCGTGTGTCCAGCACCTCGAACAGAATCGCCAGTCCGGCGCCCAGCGCCAGTCCGACCACCAGCCCGAAGAGGAGATTGCGCGTCGTCTTCGGCACCACCGGCCCCCCGGGCAGCGTCGCGCTCTGCGAAACCGAGACCTTGACCGGAGAGGCCTTCCCGGCGGCGGGCGACTCCAGGCTTGACACCGTTTGCGAGAGCTGTTCGGCGACGGCGTTTGCGATCCGCGGCACGAGCAAGCGGGAAGGATCGGTGACCGTGAGTTCGATCACGACGGTGTTGGTGGGCACCGTAGCGCTGACGCGCGACGCCAGCGACTTGGGCGACTCGCGCAGGCCGAGCTGGTTGATCACGGCGGACGCGATGTTCCTACTGTCGGCGAGATCCGCGTAAGAGGTGACCCGCTGCTGGGTGAGCTGTTCGGCGGCGATGATCGAGCCCACATCGGTCGGCGACTGCGAGGCCGAGACGAACAGGCTCACGCTGGAGGCGTATTCCGGCGTCGTGGAGAGGCTCAAAGCCAGCGCGGCGCCGCCACCGATGATCGTGATCAGTGCGACCATCAGCCACCGGCGGCGCAGCAGCTCTCGATAATCACGTACGGTCACGCTCTCTCCAGTCGGTCGGTTGCGTCGATTCTCGGAAGATCGGCTACGTCGTTTGACTGCCGCAAGGGATAAACCGACAATCGAGCGAATAATCTACCGACGCGATGCAATCGACGCAGCCCGCACAGACCCTGGAACGGACGCAGCCACTGCGGGCGAGCGCGCCGGCCAGCCGTCTGCAGCAGTATGGGCCCTACGCGATCACGCTCTATCTGCTCGCCACCACCCGCTGGGGTAGCGGTCTCAGCCTGGTTGGCGGGCCCCCCTACATAACCGACCTGGTTCTGATCGTGCTGCTGGCAGACCGCGCGGTGGCGGCCGCCGCGCACCGATCGGTCGCGACGGGGGTCGAGTCCTGGGTTGGCATCTTGACCACCGCTTTGCTGGCGTGGAGTCTGATTCTGCTGATGTTCGGGTCGATCTCGCAGAACGCGCTTCGCGACGCGGCACCGTACCTGTACGTCATCACGGTCTTCCTAGTGCGCCCCCCCACCGAGTCCTCCGAGGGGACGACATCACGAGCGCTGATGGCGGTACTCATCTTCCATGCGACTTGGGTCACGATCGCGCAACTGGATCCATCGCTGGAAACCAGCACACCGATCGTCGCCGCCGGCACACACCTGCTTTCGCTGCGCTCGGACTTCGACAGTCTGGTCTGCGGCCTGCTGGCGGCGATCGGCCTGCACCGGGCCCTGTCCGGCCGCAGCCCGGCATACAACCTTGCACTCGCGGCCTGGGGCTCTGTTCTCGTATTCACGTTCTTCAACCGGGCCGGCCTGCTCGCCTTTATCGTTGAGTTGATCGTCGTCGCGCTGTTGGCTCCGGCACGGCGGCGCTTCATCGGCAGCTATGACCGGCGAGCTGTGATCGCGGTCCTCGTGATGATTGTTCCGATCCTTCTGGTCGTTGCAAGTCAGAGCCAGCCGGTGGAACGCCTACTGGGGACCGTGCCTGGGAGCAATGCCTCTTCGTCTGAGCTTCATGGCGCCGCAGGCACAGCAAATGCACGCCTGAAGGCATGGAAGGAGCTGGCCGTCTATATCGAGCGAGACCCGACTCGTGAGATTCGCGGTGTCGGCTTTGGCCCGGACTTCCTGCACGAATCTGGCGCCGATGTGTTGCTGCTAGGCACCGCCGCCGCCGAACAGGAAGACGTCCGCTCACCCCACAATTACCTGCTGGGCACGTGGGCACGGCTTGGGCTAATCGGCGTCATCCTGGTGCTCGGCCTCCTGATCGCAGGTCTGCGTCTGGCGCGTCTGGTGGCAAAGCACGCTCCACATGTGCGCGACGACGACGTTCTCGCCATGCTGCTGGTGGCCAGCATCCCGGTGGTCGCATTCGTCGGTGTCGTGCTCGAGTCGCCCTTTGGCGCGCTGCCCTATTTCTGGGCGATTGGACACCTGAGCGCACGCGCCTGTCAGGTAGGCGCCGTCAGGCCGTTCGGCGTTGCCCGAGGCTTGCTACGTCCTGGCGAGGGTGGCAGCAATGTATTGGCCGACCGCTTGCTCTGAGCAGTACTTCGACCACCAGTCAAGAGCTTCTCGGCTATATCTATTGAGAACCTCGGGGTCAGCCAAGAGCGACTCCACAGTCGCTTCTAGATCATTCCAGCTTTTTAGGCGGATCGCCGGAGCGCCAACAAAAAAGCGCTGTGACGGGGCCACGTCCGTGATGACGACGCAGCCAGCCCTCATCGCCTGGAAAAAACGAAATGTCTGCGGACAAGCTCCCCGAGGTACGAGCGAGATCTTCGCGTCCATCAACTGATCGGCATATGCATGTCCATCGCTGCCGATTGCCTCGGCATAGTCGGAGGCCACAATCATCTTCACACCGAGCTTTGGGTGACGGCCTAAAACCGTTTCCGCGTTCTTGAGCATCACGACCCGTGCAGCGTGCTTCGGACTCAGGAGGTCCTTGATTACGTTGACACGGGACGGCCGATAAGCACCGTGCTCAACGCTCCCGGCAAAGAAGAGCGTCGTCGACCTCGCATCAAATTCACGAAACGGAACAATCTCTTGATTTGCCGTTCCCAACGGGATCTCGCAGAGCGGCGCAAATTGCCGGTGTTTACCCGATACCATCATCCTCAGATGATAAGCCAAACCGGGCACGTACTTCAGACAACGGTGAGCGAAGACCAACAAAGATAATACATTGACAAAAGATGGCTCACGAACAGGATGACATCCCAGACGCGGACGCGTGCCGCAATTCTTGAACACCCCACCAACCTTGTGGAGATAGAGCGGAATTCGACAATGGTCGTCCCCGACTACAATCGCGACAACATCGCGACCATATGACGGCAGACGTTCAACATCGTTGGTCAAGTAAAACGTGAAATCCCTATCACTCGGGATACCGTCCAATGCTTCAAACACCCTACGGAAATACATCAACTCCGGCCACTCGCCGGGTGTTCGAGGCCCAGACAGGTCCAAAGTATCCGGTTGGCCATCTACGGTAAGACAATTTATATATCGATTAGCCACGGATTACGCCATCGGGACGGGAGAACATTTATAGGAGCATATACAAGCTTGCGGACCGGTTGACCGCCGCGGCACGCAGCCCATGGCTTGGCCGTCCTGTACGATCCCGCCCGACGTCATGCCTATAAGACTCCCTGCAAACCACCGCAACCCCACTAGGCCTAGCCCGGATCGTGGATCGCTGCGCCCAGCGTACGAAGCCTAAACGGATACATGCAAAGCGATCTCATCATCGACGTCGGGATGCACATAGGTCACGACACTGAGTTTTATCTCGCGAAGGGTTTCAACGTGGTCGCGGTGGAGGCCGATCCAGATCTGGTCAAGCAAGCCGAAGCGAAGTTCGCCCGCGAGATCGACGACGGCCGACTCCGGATCTTCGGGGTGGCGATCGCCGACCGAAGGGGAACCGTCCAACTTGCAGTCGCCGAGGAGAGTGGCCTCAACTCACTATCGGCTGCAGAGGTACAGCGCGCGGAGAAACAGGGCGCTCGCTTCCACTACGTCGACGTGCCCGCGGCGCCGTTCGAGGATATCCTGAACGAGGTCGGCATCCCCTACTACCTCAAGGTCGATATCGAGGGCTTTGACAAGCTATGTGTTCAGGCCCTACACAACTTCGACGAGCGGCCACCCTACCTGTCGATCGAGTCGAGCATAAAGAGCGCGGAGCATCGGCTTGGGTTCGACGAGATCTTTGAGGAGCTTGCGGAACTTTGGACGCTCGGCTATCGGCGGTTCAAGTACTTAAACCAGATGCGGGTCCCACCGATGCCCGACCCCCCGCTGGAGGGGTGGCACTTTGCTCAACCAACACCCGGCGCCGCCTCCAGCGGGCCGTTCGGCAGGGAGACACCGGGTAAATGGGAACCCGTCGAGCGAACGATCGTTCGCGGTTGGGCGTTACGGATACAGCACGAGTTCGGCGCTCGCTATGGTCGGTGGGCGAACCTCCCGCCGGGGCTGCTCTACCGGGGCCTACGATCGCGTGTCCTGAGGAGTCCGACCGGCTTTTTCGACCTACACGCGCGCCTGGATTCGGTCGAGTGATTCAACTGGCGCGCGCCAACACGGTGGCGTAGGCACCCTCCAGCCGACCGAGGCTGTGCTCCGGGCGGTGCAACTCAGACCAGCAACGCCACGCCCCCGCGCCCAGGCGGATCGCCTCGTCGTCGTCTGAGAGGTGCGCCACCGCCACCTCCCACTCATCCGCCACCCCCGGGGTTGCCAGGAGACCAGACTCGTCATGCTTGACGACCTCCGGAAGGCCACCGCTACGACTCGCCACCACAGGTATCCCGGCCGCAAAAGCCTCGGTCACCGAGCGAGGCGCCGGGTCGTTTGCAAGTGAGGGAACCATCAGCGCTCTCGCACCGCGCAGCAATGCCGGGATCGCATCGCCTGGGACCAGGCCACGGAACTCGACGTTGGGCTGGGCCACCGCACGCAGACGTCTCATCTCGGGCCCATCGCCGACGACGACAAGCCTGCCAAGGCCTCGCGCCCAGGCTTCGATGAGCGCATTTGCGCCCTTCTCTCGGGTCAGGCGACCGACGTAGAGGAAATAGTCACCAGGACCCTCGCGCCGCGCCGTCGGCCACGCGAACTGCGGCGCAACCTCGATACGCCCATCCGAGATGCCAGCTTGGAGATGCTTTTTACGCACGAAATCGCTGACCGCGAGAAAGCGGTCAACCCGATCGAAAGTACTTAGGCTCCGATGCACCGCCAGCGATGTCGCGAGCACACCACTCGCCGGCCCGGATCCGCGGTAGCAGCGATGCGCCACCCCCCGCCAGGGCAGGCGCCCGAGACACTCCTCGCAAGTGTGGCCGTTTCGGTAGAAGCTGCCCGACAGACACATCAGACGATAGTTGTGCAAAGTCATGACGACGCCCGCCCCCTGAGCGCTGGCCTCGCGGATCACCGCAGGCGAGACCAGCGGAAAAAGGTTGTGGCAGTGGACTATCTCCGCCCCCCAACCACCGACAAGCTCTCTGACCTGCGTTACGGCTTCGGTGGACCAGATCGCCTGCGCTGCGGCCTTCACCTGCTCCCCCGGCCTCTTACCCGGCAAGGGCGTCCAGGGCCTGACCTCGTGGCCCGCATCGGTAAGCAGCTTGATGTCGTCACCCAGCACCCGATTCTCACCCGAGGCGGGACCCGAGAGATAGCGCGAATGGAGGATGGCGATCCGCATGTCTCGCCTGGAGGGTACTGAGCGCTACGCCGACGCCGACGCGCTGGAGATTCGAGCCTGCGCGATCAATCCCTCGCCCACAGGCCCTCCGCCGAGTCGGTGGGCGGCACGCAAGCCTACGTCTACCACCCTGCCGAATCGGCTGGGGACGGCGAAATAGCTCGCCATGCTCTGGGTGGCGAAGCCCGCCGCCTGGAGAGTCCGTTCCAAAGTTCGCGGGCCGTAGTAGACGAAATGATCAGGGTGCACCCGCTCGCGTCCGAAGACGGCCCGTATGCCGACCTTGGGGCTGCAGGCGTTGGGGACCGTTATACATATCAAGCCATCCCCTTCCAGCAGATCTCCGCACCCTCTCAGAAATGAGACCGGGTCTGGCACATGCTCGAGCGTCTCCGGAACGAGAACGAGGTCGTACGCACCCCGGTGCTCCTCGGGAACCCCGCTCGTGACGTCAAGGCAGAGGAGAGGCGCATCGGGCAAGAGCTCCGCCAGCCGCTCGATCCCCTCGCGATCCACATCGATCCCCGTTACGTCTCCGAACCGCAGGAGGCGCTCGTGCAGAAGATCTCCTGTACTCAGGCGATGCTCCGTGTACGGCCAGTCGGTACATCCCAGGTGTGCGATTCGCTGGTGCTCGGCGACTAGGCCCTCTAGGAAGGAAACGCGATCGGCGATGAGGGGCAGGCGCAGCCGGCTACCGGTTCGCAGGTCAGGCTCTACAAGCATGCTCACCCCTGTCCGCTAGACGCTTCAGGATGGCTGAACCGCCGGACCAGCGATCCTCATCGGGGCCGCCCCGACCTTACTCACAGGCTGCAAAGCTCTGTGCTCGGGTATCGCATGGACGAGGTGATACCAGAATACGACGGCCGCAAAGCTATTACCGACCACCAGGCCCCATGCGGCGCCAGGCGCTCCGGCAAGCGCCGCGCCGATCAACCCGCTGCACAGGACCACAGGGGAGACGAGCAATCGAGCACGCATGCTACGGCGCGCTGCCGCAAGCGCCCGCAGCGAGATTACGGCGCCCATCACCACGCCGAGCGCGACCAAGCAGAGGGCCAGCGGCACGACCAACGGGCGCGCGGTGTACCAGACTGTCCCGATCGCCGACACCCCTATATGCGTCGGGATCAACAACACGAGACCGGCCCAGAGCATGGTCAACGCGACCAGAGCGCCCGACACGACCCCGCTGGCAAGGATCAGCTTGCGAGGATCCCTCTCGAGCAGCCGAACGGCCTCGGGTACCCCCGCGAGAATTGCCCCAAATCCAACGATGTTGATCGGCCCAAGCAGCAGCAAGCCTCCTCGTACAGCCGCGACGGCACTCAGGCTCGTCACGAGGGCGATCGCATAAAGCATCACCTGCCCCTCACCCGTCAGGCTGACAAACTCGGCTAGATAGCGAGGAGCGAGATCCGATTGCCGGCGCCACCAGGAGACACACCGAGACGGTCTCGGCAATAGACCACTCTGAAAAATGCCAACCACGGCCGCCACGGCCGCAGAGCCTCCCCAAAGGGCCAGTAGCACCTCGAGACTGAGATGGCCGTTCGTCATCGAAATGATGATCGCCGGCAGAAGCAGCAGCGCGTACACGGCATCGTTGAAGAATGCGCGGATGCCACTCCCGGCCGCGAAAAACGAATACCTCCAGGCGTCCTGAAGCAACAATCCCGGCAGCGAGATTCCCAAGATTACAAGCAGATCTCTGACCTGCCCTCCCAACACCAGGCCGACCAGCGCGCATACGACACCGATGAGAGCGCCGACCACGACTGCTGCGCCCGTCGCCATCGAGGCGCCTGTCCGCCAGTTGAGCACCGACTCGTTGCTGTAGCGCACGGCAAGCGGTTCGCAACAGATCGCCCGGCAGGACCCCAGCGCGATGCTGAACGTCGCAAAGATCAGCGCGAACAGCCCGAAAGCACGCGGAGTGCTCTCGTGAGCGGCCATAATTACCAGCGCGAAGTTCGTGAGGCTGGACAGCGCCTGGTCGGCAAGTCCCCAGCCGGCACGCCCCGCGAGCCCTTCGCCTCGTGCCCTCAGCCGCGTGAAGCCGCCTTTCCGTACCCCTGACGACGCAATATGCACAGCCATGAGACTAGCTCGATGCGCGACCGAGGTGTTCGCGCATCACGCCCGCGAGGAAACGAGGATTCCCCACGAGGTAGCGGCCGGCGAGACGCCTGGGCTCGCTCAGCAGACGATGGCACCACTCCAGGCCCAGCTTCTGCAGCCACTCGGGCGCGCGCTGCTTGGTACCCGACACGAAGTCAAAAGCAGCGCCGACGCAGAGGATCACGGGCGCGGCCCCCAGCTCCCGCAGCCGATTGGCAACGTAATGCTGGTTGGGAGTGCCGACGCCGATCCACAGCAACTCGGTCCCCGAGGCCCTGATGCGTGCCGCCGACGCCGCCAGTTCGTGCTCGCTCGGCATACCCCACGGCGGCGCCTCGGCCCCGACGATCCGGATCCCGGCGTGGCGGCGTCGCAGCTGAAAGCGCAGTCGCTCGTTGACCAGCTCACTGCCCCCATATAGGTAGTGACTTCTCCTTGCTTGGAGCCCCTCTTCGCACAGCAATGTGACGCCGTCGGTTCCGGCGATCCGCTCGGTTCGGCGACCCCGCAGACGAATGGCCCAGGCGATCGGCTGACCGTCGGCGATATTGAGATCTCCGTCGTTCAGCACCGCGCGATAGGAGTCGTCTTGGGCGGCCCTGACCGTGGGATCGACTGCCAAAAAGTGGATCACGTGACTTTCGTCACACCGGACAAACGACTGCACGATCCGCCCGAGATCCTCGCGATCGAGCAGGTCGAAGCGAACCCCGTTGACAATCTGCGTCGACTCGCCCCTCGCGCAGACGTGCAGCGACGCATCATGCCGGTCCTCCAGATATTCGGCCGGAGCCGCGACAGCCACATTTGACGAGCCGGCATGGAAAAGATGGGAGCTTTCTTCGCCCACATCGACGGCCGAGTCATACTCGTACTGGTACATGACTCAGGCCGCCGCCACGAGCTCCGGAGCCTGCAGTGGCCGCTCCCACGACGCCGCCATCTCGGCGTAGATCCACTGGTACGTGGCCTCCAGCCCCTCTCGAAGAGATGTGCTCGGTTCCCAACCCAGCCGCTGCCGGATCAGGGTGTTGTCGCTGCAGCGCCCACGGACGCCCTTGGGCGCGGAGAGATCGTAGCTGCGAGACAGTTCGGTGCCCGCGATCCGCTCGACGATGTCGACCAGCTGGTTGATCGTGACCAACTCGCTGCTGCCGAGATTGACCGGGTCGGCAACCTCGTCGGCCATGATCGCCTTCGTCCCGAACAGGCAGTCGTCGATGTAGGTGAAGCTGCGCGTCTGCTCGCCGTCGCCCCAGATCTCGATCTCGTGATGGCCTGAGAGCACGGCGGTCGCGACCTTGCGACAGATCGCGGCCGGAGCCTTCTCGCGCCCGCCGCAATAGGTTCCGTGAGGACCGTAGACGTTGTGATAGCGCGCGACTCGCGCGATCACGCCGAAGTCCTCTTCGAAATGCCGGCACATCCGCTCGCTGAAGAGCTTCTCCCACCCGTAGCCGTCCTCGGGCATCGCCGGATACACGTGGGCCTCCCTCAACGCGGGCGCATCGGGCCTCGTCTGCCTGTCCGCCGCGTACACACACGCTGAAGACGCATAGAAATACCGCTTCACGCCCAGATCCCTGGCCGCCTCCAGCAGATGAGTGTTGATCAAAACAGAGAGCATGCACAGCGCCTTGTTGTTCTCGATGAAGCCCATGCCGCCCATGTCGGCCGCGAGGTTGTATACGGTCTGCGCGCCGGCGAGCGCCTCGTAGCACGCCTCGCGCCGGGCGAGATCGAGCCGCTTGTTCTCGATGCCGTCGAAGCGCTGATGCCACTCCTCGAACGGCTTGACATCGACTGCCACCACGTCCATGCGCCCGTCGCGAATCAGGTCGGCGACAAGGTGTCCACCGATGAACCCGCCCGCGCCGGCGATTACAACTCTTTCCTTACTCACCGTCGTCCTCCTGACTTGATGATTGCCATCCGTAGCTCCATCCCGATGCTCAAAACTCGATAGTGCGATCGCTAGTCGAGGAAGATCCCCGACAGCACGGCGTTCAGCCCAGCGGTTCGATCGACGATGATCGTCGCCACCCCACCCGCGGGGACATTGACCGGGAAGGACATCCATGCTCCCTGGCTGAAATTCGAAAGCATTGCCGTCTGCCCGTCGACGGTAACCATCTCCTGCCGGCCTCCCGATTCCCAATCCACCGCATACAAATTGAGAGCGCCAGAATATGCAGCAGTGAAATTGAGCTGAACTTCGATCTGATTGGGGTCGTAGTAGGTCGCCGCGGTGCGTTCAGCCTTGTTGGGGCTCTCCAGGGCCTGCGGTTCGGTCGTCGTTCCCGTGGTCCACCAGACATACCTGCTGCCGCGAGTCAGATTCACGTTCGCGTTCGTCAACGACGTCAGATCGGTTGGCGTCGTCGATCCGTTCCACGCCGCCAGGTCATAGCCGGCCGATCCGTATGTGCCCACCCAATTGCCCTGGGGCGCACTGACGACCGGCATCGCGGGCGGAGCGCCGCCGTCGCCGAGGAAGATCCCCGAGAGCACCGCATTCGGGCCGAACGTCTTGTCGACTGTGATCGTCACCGTCCCTCCCGCGGCGACTTCGACCGGGAACGACACCCAGGCGCCTTCGCTGAAGTCACCAAGCGCCACGCTCTGGCCGTTGACCGTGATGATCTCGCGCCGCGTCTGTTTGTCCCAGTCGACCGCGTACAGATGCAGATTCCCGCTGTACGCCTTCGTGAAGCTCAGCTTCAGCTGGATCTCATTCGGGTCGTAGTACGTCGTCGCGCTGCGCGTCAGTCCGCTTGGATCCGAGAGCGCGCGAGCATCCGTGCTACCCGTCGCCCACTGATAGCGACTGCCTTGAACCAAGGTCAGCGAAGCATTCGGGAGATAAGAGACATCGCCCGAAGCGCCGTGCCAGCCGGCAAGCGCGTAACCGACGGACCCGACCGTGTTCACCCATGGCCCCTCCTGCGCGGCGCTCTTCACTTCCGGCGCGGGTGGAGTACCGGCTTCACCCAGGAAGATCCCTGACAGCACGGCGTTGGCGCCGGCCGTTCGATCGACCGTGATCGTGATCGTTTCTCCCGCGGCGACGCTGATCGGGAACGACACCCACGCGCCTTCGTGGAACGAGCTCGAGAGCTCAGCCGTCTGACCGTCCACCGTGATCGTCTCGCGACGTTCCGTCGAGTCCCAGTCGAGGGCGTACAGGTGCAGGGTTCCTTTTTCGTATGCCTTCGTGAAGTGCAGCTGCACCTGGACCTGATTCGGGTCGTAGTAGGCCGCCGCGTTGCGGGTCAGCTGGCCCGGTTCGGAGAGCGCACGTGCTTCTGTGGTGTCCAGGGACCACCGGTAGCGGCTGCCCTGGGTGAGGCTCACCGTGGCGTCCGGGATGTAAGAGACATCGCCCGTGGTCCCGTCCCAGCCCGCGAGGTCGTAGCCCGCGGAGCCGACGGCGCCCACCCAGCCGCCTCCGGAGCCCGTCGGCACGGTGCTCGGCGGCGCACCCGCTTCGCCGAGGAAGACCCCCGACAGCACCGCGTTGGCGCCGGCTTCGTGATCGACTGCGATCGTCACGCTGCCGCCGGCCGCGACGCTGACCGGCAACGAGACCCAGGCCCCGTTGTGGAATTCGGCGTTGAGCAGGACCGTGCGCGGGCCCGACCCGTCGTTGACTGTGATCGACTCCCGGCGCGCCGTCGAGTCCCAGTCGACCGCGTATAGATGAAGGCTGCCGCTGTACGCCGTGGTGAAGCCCAGCTTCAGCTTGATTTCATTGGGGTCGTAGTAGGTCGCGGCGTTGCGGGCGCTGCCTTCCGGTCCTTGCAGTGCACGAACATCGCTCGTGTTCGCGGTCCACTCGTAGCGGCTGCCTTTTTCGAGGGTCGAAGTCACGTTGGGTAGATCGGAGACATCCTGTGTGCCGTCCCAGGCGCCCAGCAGGTAGCCGGCCGAACCGACTTTGCCGAACCAGCTGCCCTGCGGTTCCTGTTGCACCGGGGCCGGTGCGGTCGGCCACGGCGTCGTCGGGACGTAGGTGCTGCTCGCCGTCGGCACGCTCGTCCACCCTGACTGGATGCCCCCGTATACCGATCCGACCCCGGTGACACCCGTCAGCGGCGTGTTGACCGCTGCGGTCCCGGTGTTCTGGAGGGTCACCTGGTCGCCTTCGATGTAGCCGCTGACCTGGCCGGTGTTGGCCTGGCTCCAGGCCTGCTGCTCGGCCAGCAACGCCCCGATCTGCGCCATCGTCGGCTGTTCAAGCGGGGTGTTGAAGTACGCGTCGTACTGTTCCAGCAGCGGGTTCAGCACCGAGTAGAACAGACCGTCGCCCTTCGACGGCAGAGTGGCCGGCGGAGTGCCTGTCGTGGGCGGCCCGGCCGGCGGGGTGCCCATCAGGTTTGGCTGGTGGAAGTAGTGCGGGCGCGGGTCGTTGCCCATCACGTGCTGGAACATGTTCGTGTCCACGTCGGCCACGACTTCGGCGAAGTCCGCCGGTTTCGTCTCACACGTGTTGGTCGAGCTTTCTTTGCATTTGCCGCCGGCGGCTTCGGAGGTGTACAGCGTGTTGTACTCGTCGACCTCCTGCGCCTCGGTCGAGACGTTGTAATAGATGTTCGTCGGATAGCGCGGGATCGCCCGGGCCGGACCGTCCACGAACGTCGAGCCCGCCGGATAGGCTTCGGCGGTGCTGCCGGCGATCGTCGGGTTCGGATATGGCTTGGAGGCGTCCGAGCCGAAGAATTTGATCCCGACCCCTTCGAGCGCCGGAATGAAGACCGGGTTCTGCGGGTAGGCGCTCTCGATCGCTTCGTTGGCGACCGGGGGAGCGGCGGACGCCGTGCCCGCGGCGCCGGTGTCCGTATACGACTGCTCGAGCGCGCCGCCGCCCGCGACGGCTTTGTTCGTGGTCGGGTTGCTGAACCAGCTGTTCGGCGGCGCCGTGGTCGGAGCCGGCTCGGTGCCAAGCAGCTTCCATTCGTTGCTGCCCGAGACCTCGCGGTAGATTTTGAATTCCGCCCCGTGGCAGACTGCGGCCCACGTCAATTTGACCGTCGAGGTCGAGCCGGTAACGACAACGGGCGCCGACTCGGTGGGGCTCGACTGCCCGCCACCGGGCGTGAAGTCGTCGGTGACGGCGTATACATATGTGCCGGCCGCCAGTTTCCCGCCGGTCGTGGCCGCTTCGGCGGTGTCGAGGTCCGGTGGGTCGACGACCCCCGGGTTGCCCGGCAAGAGGTTTGCCAACCCCGAATGCTCGCCCGTGATGATCACCGTCGGGTTGTCGTTGCCGAGCGCGGCGGTCGGTTCGGTGCTCGCGGTCAGCCCGAGACCGCCCGTTCCCGCCTTCGCTCCGGGCGCTTCCGCGGCCCAGCTGTTGTTCTCGTTGAGCTCGGATTCGATGTAGCTCTGCGTCGCGCAGTTGATGTCGATGTTCGGGTGATCCCACGTGTGGCTGATCCAGCCGAACGCGCTCTTGTATTTCTGGAACGCCGCCAGCAGCGGGTCGGTGCCTTCTGTGGAACCGCCCCCTTTGGTGGTTTCTCCGCTCGAGCCGCCGCTGCCGCCGAGCGCCGAGATGTTGCCTTCGGCGTAGGACACGCTGCCACCGCCGTTGAACAGCATGTCGATCCGGAATTTGTTCTGTTCTGACCATTTCGCCGCGTATTCGACGTCGGCGGGCACCTCGCGGAGCGCTTCTTCCGGGTTGTAGTTGGTTGTGTGCGTGGTCGTGTCCCACGAGTCGTCGAACAGGAAGTTGTCGTCGACGTCGGCCTCGTAGTAGTTGCGCTGGTCGCCGAAGTACACCCCGCGCGTGACCCAGTCCAGCGCGCCGTGGCGCAGCAGCTCGGCCTGCAGCTGGTAGGCGTTCTCGTCGAAGCTCTCAACCAGTTCCTGCACGCCGTTTGCGTGCGTGAAGATGCCGGCGAGCGCCGAGCCCCCCGTGCCGGAGACCAGCGGCGTGAAGCTCGTGCCGGTCGCCTGGGTGCTGAGCGGGGTCGCTTCGTAGCCGTAGGTGCCGATGTCCATCGGCACCGGTCCCTTCAGATATGGGAAGACTTTGTCGCCTTCGGCCGTGAGCGTGCCCTGCGCGCCTTTCGCGAATTCCCCGGAGACCGTCGGAGCGTTCAAACCGTACGTGGCGCTCGGGAAGATGTCACCGGTCAGCTGGCGCACGTTGAACGTCTGCTCGTACTCTTCCAGCGCCGCCCATTCGCTCGGCGACAGCTGCGACACGCAGGTCGCGGCGCATTCGGGCAGATCCCCGACGGAGACGATGATCGCCTGGTATTTGGCCTCCTGCGTGCCGTTGGCCATCGTGTCCGACAGCGTCGCCGCCGTAATCGGCGCGTGCCCTGGCGTGGTCGCGATCGCTTCGAACGGGACGCCTTCGCGCCGCAGCGCCGTCTGCCAGGCGACGAAGTCCGGCTCGGTCGCCGAGGTGCCGAGCACCAGCACCTTCATGTCGATGCGCTGGGCCGCGGCGGCCGAGGCCGGAGCGATCGAGGCGACGCCTCCGGCGATCGAGAAGACGGCCATCGCGGCGAGCAGCGGCGCTGAGATCGACCTTCTCGACATCTCAGACCTCAGCCATCTGAATGTCGAGCGACTCGGCCTCATCTAGCTTGGCCTCATCTAGTAGCTTGGCCTCATCGACGGCGAGGTGTGCCGACCCGGTGCTCTCGGCGACCCCATCCTGAAGATCGTCGACCGAAAGCTCGCCGAGCCGGCCCCGGATGCCCTGCATCGCCAGCTGGACCTCATGGCAGGCGGCGATCAGACCGTCGCGCATCGCCAGACAGTCCTCCACCGCCTGCCCGCTTGATCCAGGGCCGGCGGCCTCGTCCCGCGACTCTGTCGGACTTTCCCCCCCGAGGTGGCGCATGCGCTCGATCACGCTGCCCGCGTCCGGCGGGCGGTGGCGTTCGACCTTCAGCCGCGCGTTTTCCTCGCGCAGCAGCGCCAGCTCCATCTCGAGGTCTCCCAGCGCCGCATCGCCCGCGGATGCACGCTCCCCGCCCGAGACTCCCAATCTCAAGAGCCGGCCGATCCTATCCCCACGTGTGCTCATGTCCATAGTGGTTCCATCCGAGCTGGAGTCTCCCCATTTCGCGGTGGATACCCAATGGGCCAGTTGCCCCATCTTGCGTTCAGATCCCTGAACGGCCGGCTAGAATCGGGAGCGGACGTAGGTGAACAGGTCGGCGCTCGACGTCGCGCTTGTGCCGCTCGCCGTCTTCACGGTCACGGCCACCGTGCCGCTGCCCGACGGAGCCAGCACGAGAATCTGCGTGCTCGACAGCACCAGGCCGAGGGCCGGCTGCGAACCGAAGTCCACCGCTTGAACGTTTGTGAAGTTCTTGCCGGTGATCAACACGATCGAGAGCGCTCCACCAGAGTTGGAGGACAGGCCGCTGACGACGGGCGGGGGCGCCTTGACGGTCAGCGTCGCCGCCGCGCTCGTCGCGGAGCCGGTGGCGTTCTTGAACACGGCGCGGTACTCCCTGCCGCTCTCGGCGGTCGTCGTGCTCGCCACCGTCAGCGTGCCGGTCGTGTTGCCCGCATCGGCTGTGTCGTTCGCGAACGTGGCGCCGCCGTTCGTCGAGACCTGCCACTGAACCGTCGGGGTGGGCACACCTGAGGCCGCCGCCGTGAACGTCGCGCTTTCGCCCGCCGTCACGGTCTTGGCCGCCGGATTGGTTGTGACCTTCGGGGCTTCCGGCTTGGAGTTGACCGTCAGCGTCGCCGCCGTGGTCGTCGCGGTGGATACGGTGTTCGTGAACACCGCGCGGTACTCGTGGCCGCTCAGAGCCACGGTGGTGCTCGCCACCGTCAGCGTGCCGGTCGTGTTGCCCGCGTCGGCTGTGTCGTTTGCGAACGTGGCGCCGCCGTTCGTCGAGACCTGCCACTGAACCGTCGGGGTGGGCACGCCCGAAGCCGCCGCCGTGAACGTCGCGCTTTCGCCCGCCGTCACGGTCTTGGCCGCCGGATTGGTCGTGACCTTCGGGGCTTCCGGGACAACGGGAGCCGCCGGCCAGGTGCTCGGGGCGGTGTAGGTTCCGCCCGTCGCCGGCACGCTCGTCCACCCGGACTGGATCCCGCCGTAGAGCGATCCAACGCCCGTGACTCCCGTCAGCGGCATGCTGATCGCCGCACCGGAGTTCTGGATCGTGATGTGGTTGCCTTCGATGTAGCCGCTCACCTGGCCGGCGCTCGCATGGCTCCATGCCTGCTGCTCGGCGAGCAGCTGACCGATCTGCGCCATCGTCAACTGTTCGATCGGCGCGCTGAAGTACTTTTCATACTCTTCCAGCAGCGGGTTCATGACCGAGTAGTACAGCCCGTCGCCGACGCTCGGCGAGGTCGCCGGTGGGGTCCCCGCGGTCGCCGGTCCCGGCGGCGGCGAGCCCATCAGGTTCGTCTGATGGAAGTAGTGCGGGCGCGGATCGTTGCCCATGATTTGCTGGAACATGCCCGTGTCCACATCGCTGACGACGCCGGCGAACGTCGCGGGCGCGGTCTCGCAGGTGGTCGTCGCGCTGGCAACGCACAGCCCACCCTCTGCTACCGGCGTGTACAGCGTGTTGAACTCGTCGAGCTCCTGCGCCTCGGTCGAGGCGTTGTAGTAGATGTTCGTCGGATAGCGCGGGATCGCCTGGGCCGCTCCGTCGGTGAACGTCGAGCCCGCTGGATAGGCTTCCGTGGTGCTGCCTCCGATCGCCGGGTTCGGATAGCCCTTGGAGGCGTCTGCGCCGAAGTACTTGATTCCGACCCCTTCGAACGCTCCGATCAAGGCCGGATTCTGCGGGTAGGGGCTCTCGACCGCTTCGTTGACCGCCGGCGGGCCGGCCGAGGGAGTCCCCGTCGCGCCTGTGTCGGTGTAGGTCTGCTCCAGAGCGCCGCCACCCGTGACCGAGGTGTTTGTGGTCGGGTTGGTAAACGCGCTGTTCGGCGGCGCGGTCGTCGGCTGCGGAGCCGTCGCGAGCAGCTGCCATTCGTTGCTGCCCTGGACCTCGCGGTAGATTTTGAACTCCGCGGCGTGACACACGGCCGCCCAACTCAGCGTGACCGCGCCCGTCGAGCTCGTGACCGTCACCGGCGCGGACTCCGAGGCGGTCGATTGGGGGCCGCCCGCCGTGAAGTCGTCGGTCACGGCGTACACGTAGTTGCCCGGCGCCAGTGCCCCGCCGGTCGTGGCCGCTTCGGCGGTGTCGAGGTCCGGCGGGTCGACGACCCCCGGGTTGCCCGGCAGCAGGTTCGCAAGGCCCGAGTGCTCGCCGGTGACGATGACCGTCGGGTTCTCGACGCCGAGCGCCGTTGTCGAGCTCGTGCTCGCGGTGAGACCGAGGGTGCCGGCGCCCCAGCTCGTGTTCTCGTTGAGCTCGGCTTCGGTGTAGCTCTGCGTCGCGCAGCCGACGTCGAGGTTCGGGTGATCCCAGGTGTGGCTGATCCAGCCGAACGAGGCCTTGTACTTCTGGAACGCGCTCAGCAGCGGATCGGAGCCTGAGTGTTCGCCCTGGTATTGGACGCTGCCGCCGCCGTTGAACAGCATGTCGATCCGGAAGTTGTGTTCGCCTGCCCATTTCGCCGCGTATTCGACGTCGGGCGCCGTCTCGCGCAGCGCGTCTGCCGGGTTGTAGTCGGTCGTGTGCGCGGTCGTGCTCCAGGAGTCGTCGGAGAGGAAGTTGTCGTCAACGTTCGTCTCCAGGTAGTTGCGCTGGTCGCCGAAGTACACCCCGCGCGTGACCCAGTCGAGCACGCCGTGGCGCAGCAGCTCGGCCTGCAGCTGGTACTGGTTCTGGTTGAACGTCTCGATCATTTCCTGGACGCCGTTGGCGTGCGTGTAGACGCCGACGAGCGCCGAGCCTTCCGGGCCGGAGACGAGCGGTTCGAAGCTCGTCCCGGTCGCCTGCGTGGCGAGCGGGCTCGCCTCGTAGCCGTAGGTGCCGGTGTCCATCCCGACCGCTTCCTTCAGGTACGGGAACACCGTTTTACCGGCGCTCGTGAGCGTCCCCTGGGTGCCGTCCAGCGCGCCGGAGCTCGTCGGGCTGTTCAGGCCGTAGCTCGAGCCGGGGTAGACGTCACCGGTCAGCTGGCGCACGTTGAACGTGTGCTCGTATTCTTCGAGCGCCGTCCATTCAGTGCTCGACAGTTGGGACACGCAACCGGATTCAGGGCATTCCACCAGCCCCCCGACCGAGACGATGACCGCCTGGTACTTGGCTTCCTGGGCGCCGCTCGACAGCGTCGCGGCCGTGATCGGCGTGTGCCCGGGTGTGGTCACGATCGCTTCGAACGGAACGCCCTCGCGTTGCAGCGCCGACTGCCAGGAGACGAAGTCCGGCTCGGTCGCCGAGGTCCCGAGCAACAGCACCTTCATGTCGATCCGCTGGGCGGCCGCGGCCGATCCCACAGCGGTGGATGCAAGCGCTGCCAGCATCGATACGACGGCCAGCGAGAGGACGACCACTTTTCTCAACGTCTCCACCCCATCTTCCTTGACGGACAATTTCGTGAGTATCCACGTCTTGTCCCCAAGTTCCAATGAGCCGGGCGGCCCCATTGACGTTCAGCTCTCTGAACGTCAATGCATGTGCGGCAGGTCGTCTACCAGCAGGGTTCGAACGTGGTCCCGTTGAGTTCGAGACCGAAGCGCGCGCCCATGATCCCGGCCGTGTTGTCGGCTGAGCAGAACGCGCTCGTGGCAAGTTCGTACTCGGCGTTCAGCACCGGCTTGCCCGCCGTCAGATAGGCGTCGAAGCTTTCGCATTCGCTGTACTGGTTGCACTGCTCGGTGAGGGCGCCGTCGAAGTGCGACTCTAGGCTGCTCGTCTGTTCGCCGTCGTTCTTCTGCAGGACCGCCATCCCCAGCGAATGCGCCTCGGTCGCGATCCACTCGTCGTAGGTCAACTGCTCCGCGGCGGTGATCGTGAAGCCGGTGCCCTGTTCGGCGTAGTCTTCGATGTTGTCCGGCTCGACCGCGTCGAAGCCCTTTTCCTTGCACATCTCAAACCGCTTGGTCATGATCGGCTCGAGCACGCTCGTGTCGGCGATGTTCAGGTACTTCTCGCCCGGCCAGCCGTTTGAGTCGCCGATCACCGACGCCGGGAATTCGCTCTCGTCCGAGCGCCATTCCTCCCACGTGCCGACGTCGATGTAGCAGATCACGTGAATGCCTTTCCCATGCAGCGTCGAGACCTCCGCCGCGGTGTTTTCGAACCCGTCGATGTCATAGGCGGCCACCGGCTCGCTGTTGTTGACGGTCCCCTGTATCTGCCAGTACCAGGTCAGAGACTTGGGCGGAACCCACCAACTGCCGGCCGGTTCTTTTTTGGGTTCTTCTTTGGGCGTTTCTTTCGGTTCTTCTTTCGGTTCTTCCTTGGGCGGTTCTTTTTTGGGTTCTTCTTTCGGTTCTTCTTTGGGTTGTTCTTCTTTAGCTTTTTCTTTCGGTTCTTCTTTGGGGGCGGGTTCTTCTTTGGCTTTTTCTTTGGGGGCGGGTTCTTCTTTCGGCGCTACTTCTTTCGGTTCTTCTTTCGTTTTTTCTGTGGGTTTTTCTTCTTTGGCTTTTTCTTTGGGAGTAGGTTCTTCTTTTGGCGCTACTTTTTTGGGTTCTTCTTTGGGGACTGGAGGCAGCGTGGCCGCGGGAGTGGGGGGAGCAAGTGCGCCACCACCGACGCCAGGCGTGCCGCCGGGGGCGCCTTCCGAGCCGGCCGCCGGAAGGCCGCCGAGCCCGCCGGCGGGCAGACCGCCGCCTAAGCCGCCGACCACGACCCGAAAGCGGGTGCTCGCCCGGTCGAGCCGGCGCACCGAGCGATGCCGGCCGCGGGCGCTCTGGCGCACGGTCAGTCCCAGCAGACCGCTGTCGCCGGCCGGGACCGCGAACCCGGCGCGGAACGTCCCTCTCTCGGTGGCACGGAAGGAGGCGACGCGGTCGGCGCCAAACACGACGATCCCCTTGCCCCGCGGCCGGAAGTCCGATCCCCGTACCCAAACCCATGTGCCGGTGGGGCCGGACAGCGGAGCGAGGGCCACTTGGGGCGCGGGCCTGGCGGCGGCGACGTCCGCAAACGCGCCGCTCGCGAGGATCGCGGCCAAGCCCACGACAAGCCCCATGACCCGAGGGGAGCGAGCACGCATGCCCTCAGCATCGCACATCCAGAGGAGGGCTTTAGTTAAGCACCCGCGACTGCGGCGGATCCGATCGTCATCCCCTCGGGCCGCCTCACACGCGTCGATGGGGGCGCCTCCGGAGAGGCGCCCCCATCGAGACTCGTCTACCAGCAGGGTTCGAACGTCTTGCCGTCGAGTTCGAGGTCATAGCGCGCGCCCATGATCCCAGCCGCGTTGTCGGCCGCGCAAAACGCGCTCGTGGCCAGGCTGTACTCGGCGTTCAGCACGGGCTTGCCCGCCGCCAGGTAAGGCTCGAAGTTCGAGCATTCCTTGTACTGGTTGCACTGCTCGTCGAGCGCCCCGTCGAAGTACGGCTCGAGTTCGTTGGTCTGTTCGCCGTCATTCTTCTGCAGCACCGCCATACCCAGCGAGTGGACCTCGGTCGCGACCCACTCGTCGTAGGTCAGCTGCTCGGCGGCGGTCAGCGGGAACCCAGTCTTGTTTTCATAGCCGTCCATGTTGTCTGGCTCTACCGCGTCAAAGCCCTTTTCCTTGCACATCTGGAAACGTGCCGTCATGATCGGCTCCAGCACGCTCAGCTGCCGGATGTCGAGCCACTTCTCGCCCGGCCAGCCGTTGGAGTCGCCCTGCACGCTGGCGGGGAAGGACGCAAAGTCGGGGCGGAAGTTCTCAGCCGTGCCCACATCGATGTAGCAGATGACATGGATCCCTTTCGCGTGCAGCGTTGTGACCTCGGCAGCGGTGTTTTCGAACCCGTCGATGTCATACGCCGCCACCGGCTCTGAGTTGTTGACCGTCCCCTGGATCTGCCAGTACCAGGTCAGATGTTGCGCCGGGACCCACTGGCTGCCGGTCGAACCGCCCGAGCCGCCTGTCGAGCCGCCACCCGAGCCACCGGTCGAGCCACCCCCCGTCGAGCCACCCGACCCTCCGGTCGAGCCGCCTTCGGATCCTTCGGTGGTGCCGCCTTCGGATCCACCGCCGGTCGAACCACCCGTCGAACCACCTTCGGAGCCCCCCGTCGAACCGCCTTCGCTCCCACCTGTCGCGCCACCTTCGGAACCCCCTTCAGAGCCCCCCGTTGCGCCACCTTCGGAGGAGCCTTCAGAGTCTCCGCCCGAGCCGCCCGTGGAGCCGGCGCCGCTGCCGGACCCTCCGGAGGAGCCTTTGGAGCCTTTGGTTTTTTTGGATCCTTTGGAGTGTTTGCCTTTGCTGCCACCGGTCGAGCCGCCGTGTTTGGAAGCGCTCTTCGAGGCGGCGCTCACGACGACCGCCGCGTGCGAGCCACGTGCGGCGCCGCGCCGGCCCGTGTGGTGACGTGCCTGGCGTGCGAAAGCGACGCCGGTGGAAAGCGCGAGCACCGCGGCGAGCACCAGCAATGAGATGAAGACATGCTTCGTTGTACGGAAACGAGCGAGCATCAAGGACCTCCGTGTCGGGGGCAACCGCAAACCTCGCCTGCGTCGCCGCCTCGTCGTGTGGGTGAACGCCGCAACCCGAAGAAATTCCCGTTGCAGCCCTCAAGGATCGGGCAGCCTGGTCGTTAATTCGTAACTACTACGCGATTCGTGGACGCATGAATGACGCGCAGACGTGCCTGCCCGTATTGATCCACGCCAACCTGCCCGTATAGACCCACACCGCCCGCCCGTATCGACCCACACCGGACGGCCTGGATCTAAGAGGAGCGAGATCTCAGTTCGATCGACCAGCCCGCGTGCGAGGCCACGCGCACGCCTCGGTAGGTCCCTCGCGAAAGTCGCGTGACGCCGCTCGGAGCGGTGCTGTTGACGAGGATGAAGCCCTTCGCGGTAAAGATCTGGATCGGGGGATGTTCCGCCTTCCACACGAGCGTGCTCGGCGAACGCACGACGATCGTCCCCAGTTGCGTGTTCCCATTGCCGGCATACCGCCGCAGCAGGCGCCCACTCGGCGCTGCGGACGCGGCTTTCGTCGGGCTTGGCGTCGGGGCGACCGGAGACGGCGTGGTGCTCGCGGTGGTCGGGATCCTCCCCGCCGTACTCGTGGTTTGGACCGTATGGGTGGTTGAACTTGGGCTCTTTGCCGGATTTGCGGTGTGTACCCCACCAGATGTCACGACCACCGTCTCGGTCGTGCCGGAGGAGCCGCCACCGCCGCAGCCGGCGAGCAACGCCGCTGCGAACAGGGCCGCTGCGACCGCAGAAGGCTTAGACCATCGTGCCACGGCGCGAGCCTACTGAATCCATAGGTTCGTGGCGAGCACGCGCCCCGGCCGCAGAAGCAGCAGCAGAAGCGGCGGGAGCGCTACGAGGACGCCCACGCCGGCGCCGGCGATCAGCGCCGCTCCGGGCACGCTCCCGCGGGCGAGCACTAGGTTGCTCAGGACGAGCTCGGTGCCGACAGCGGCTACGGCCGCGATCAACGCCCAGCGCACAAACGCCAGCGACTCGAGCAGGCTGACGAGCATCGTCAGCAGCGCGACGCAGCCAAAGCCCACAAACAGGCTCAACTTGTTCGTGCCCGATGTCCACTGCGCGATTGTGATCACGATCGCGGAGAGCACCACGGTGCTGCCCAGCAGCCGCAGCAGCGATCCCAGGAAGATCTTCATCGCGGGGCCACGCCTGTCACGGATGTTTGCGCGGTCGAGCTCCACCCCTTGCAGACCCCGCGGGACGGCATCGTAGAATTTCCACAGGTGGTAGCCGCCCCAAAAGCTGCCGAGCACCGAGGGCAGCAGCGCAAGCGCCGGGAATGCGCCGTGCACGCCCCAGCCCAGGCTTGAGTCGCCGACGAGCAGCCCCCCCAGCGCGGCGCCGATCGTGCCCGCCCAAACCGCGCGTCCGACGCGGCCGGCGGGTTCATCGGCGCGTTCGCCGCCGGTGCGCACCGCGATCACGCCCCCCACGACGATCACCGCGGTGAGCAGCTCGAGCAGCGGATAGGCGGGCAGATCGGCCTGCAGGCCGATCACCGCGGCGACCAACAAGAACCCATATGGCAGCGCCCAGCCACGGCGCGCGAGCACGGTGCCCCCCACCCAGATCGCCACGAACATGCCGGCCAGCGGTCCGTACGGTCTCAGCATGAACACCAGCGGGAGCTCGATGCCGAGCAGGAACATCGCACAGATCGCAACCCGATCGTTGGCCAGACTGGCAAGGCCGCTGCGACGGCCGAGGTAGCGGCTGCGAAGCGCCCACTGCAATGCGAGCGTCATCGGCAGGGCGATCAAGATCGCCTGCTCGAGCACCGATGTGCCGACCTGCCGGCTCAATGGCCCCGCCCACGACGCGACGGCGAGAATCGCCATGATCAGAGCGACCGCCTCGCTGAGAATGCCGTCGCGGCGACCGGGTTCCTCGTTGGCCAGACGTCCGGGCGTCCAACGCGGCGGTTTGGGTGGAACGACGCGTGAACCCAGCGTGAGCGCGCTGCCGGCTCGCTCGCCACCCCACGCCTCCAGCACGACAGCGGCCTCGAGCACGTCCTGCGCGCCCCGTCCGAGCCGCGCCTCGATCACACCCGCGGCGTACCGCGATCTCACGGAATCCATGCTTCAGAACCACTCGCCGACAATCGCGAGCGCGCGGCATATGCGCCCACCCGGCTTCATGCCGCGACCGCGCTGGTCAGCTGACCCAGCAGATCGCGATATCCATCGAGGCAGGCGGTCCGCGTGTACTGGCGGTGTACACGCCTGAAGCCGCGCCTGCCCAGGCGCGCCGCGAGCGCGGGATCGCGCAGCAGCATCGCCACACCGGTTGCGATCGCATGGACGTCGCCGGGCGGTGGCACGATGCCGCAGCCGTGCAGCACCTCGGGAACTCCGCCGACACCCGTGGCAACCACCGGACGCGCCTGCGCCATCGCCTCGAGGATCGACATCGGCAGCCCCTCGGAGATGCTCGTCATCAGCACCACATCCGCATCGCGCACCACACCGTGCGGATCGCTCGTGCTGCCCATGAACTGGAAGCATTTCTCTGCGCCCAGCCGGCGGCCGAGCTCTTTACACGCCCGCGCGTATGTCTCCTGGCCTTTGGTGGGCGGACCCCAGTACTCAAACCGCGCCCCCGGCACGCGGCGGTTGACCTCGACGGCCACCCGCAACATCGTCTGCACATCCTTCAACGGATCGATCCGGCCCACGGAGACGACCTTCTGGTTGCCTGGTGGATCGGAGTAGTCCGCGGGAGCGTCAATCCCGTTCTGGATCACTCGAATCTTGTCGGGATCCACACCGAGGCCTCGCTCCCAGGCGGCGTTGGCCTCGGTCACGGGCGCCACGAAATCGGCCGCCTCATACGCGGCTCGGCTCAGGCCCCGAGCGAGACGGCTGGTCAAGAACCGCTCCCCCTGAGAGGAGGGGCTGCGCGCGGCGGCGAGATAGGCCTCACGCACATAGACCCCGTGCTCGGTCAGCAGCATCTCGGTGCCGTGCAGGTGCTTGTGCACAAGTGCCGGAATGACCGCCCAGCCCGCGGCCGTCACGTGCAGCAGGTCGGTCTGCGGCGTGGGGATCCCCGCGCTGCGGGCGATCCAGTAGAGCGTCTGGTACAGCCTCGCGGCCTCGACGGCATCCAGTGTGGGAGACGGCCCGGCGTCGGGGTGACACTCACCCAGCACCTCCTCGAGGGCACTGAGGAACACGCTCCAACCGCCGGCGGAGCGAAACGCCCTGCGCACCGCGTCGGGTTTGCGCCGGCACCACACGAGCGCGTCGACCAGGGCCTCGTAGCTGCCCTCCCAGCCGATCAAAGCTCGCACCAGGTTGGCCGGCAGACTCTCGCCCGTTCGCTGGTCTGGGGACGCGAGCCAGCGACGCCGCGGCAATCCGTCGGACCACAGCTCGATCTGACCGACCAGGCGGGCATGGGGCGGCAACTGGAAGATCGCCGTGTTGCGACGATCGCCGGCCATGATCGGCAGAATCTGCCAGTCGAACTCTCCCAGCCCGCCGATCACCAGATCGCACCACGAGCTGACGCCCCCGACGGCATAGGGATAGGTGCCCTCGGTCGTCATCAGGATGCGGGGCCGTCGCTTGGTTTTGACCTTTGCTGCCCGGGCATGCGCTCGCGAGACCGCTCGCTGAATGCTCTGAGGTGGGGGGTCGGGCGTGCGGGCGCCGGCCGCGCCGGCAGAAGATCCGCCGGTGCCGCCGTCACGCCCGGGCGGCTGCGATACGAGCATCAGTGAGCGACCGAGCCGTTGGCGCCCGCCGCGGGCCGGCGCTTCGAGGCGGGGGAGAGGAGAGAGGCGGAGGGCTCGGGACCCTTCGTGTCGATCGCGACCGAAAGCGCGCCGAGTCGGCGTTGCATGCTGCCCATCGCCTCCTCGACCTCTCGGCAAGCCTGAAGCAATCCGTCGCGGATACTCCGACATTCGGTCAAGACGCTCCAAGTCTCCTCGACCAGACTCTGGGCCTCCTCGTATACGCGTTCGCTGGACTGGCTGCGGTCCGCCTCACCCAGTTCGGCCTCCAGCCGTTGCAGAGGATCGGGGACGAGGATCGGGCGCTTGCCGTTGGTGCCCTCGGGGTTCTCAAAATTGGCGTGCGACTCTGCCCGTTCTTCCATAAGATTTTACTCATTCTATTTATACGACCACCCGATTAATGCGGCTGCCACGCTGATCCCCCACGAGGCGACGCCCATATGAGTCGAGCCCGGCGCGCGGAATGCTCGGCGTCTTCAGTGTCCTGGGTTTCCCGCCGATACCCAATGGGCAGGATGTCCCATCTTGCGTTCAGCCTCTGAACGCTGAACACGGCCATCGCTCTCCCGAATGAATCCCCGCGTAAGAATCGACCCACACGCGCGCCACTTGGCGCGACACGAGACTCGCGATAGCCGAGATAACACGACGTGCACAGGCATCGTGTTTAGGCCTTGTATAGATGTTAGAATGTTCCGAGAATTCTCACTCCTTCAGGAGAGGGAGTGGCTGGAAGCGGAAGCTGAAGGCGGAGTGACGGGTCGCGCCGACGGCGGGAGCCGTGTCGTGTGCCCCTCGAAACGGATTTCACGGGAGAACCGAACACGGATGTCTGGATCCTCTCAGCTCGACGCGAGTGCTCGACTTGACTAGTCAGGCCGAGCACACGCTCGCGGTCTCACAGCGGCTTCCAGGCGCCGGCTCGGGGTCACGTCTCTCACTGCCCCCGCGGGCCGCGCTCAGAGCCCAGTCGCAGATCATCGCCACAGTCCTGATCGCCCTGGCGCTCGCGGTCGTCCTGCAGGCGCTGTCCGTTACCGTGCAGAGCGCTTCTGGTCATGCCGTCGTAGACACCGCCACCGGCTTGATCGGTGGCCTGGGGAGCTTTGTCTTTGCCGAGCGCACACGCTCCACTGCTCAGCTGCGCGACCTGTTGATCGCCCTGGCGCTGGGCATCCTGAGCGCAACGGATCTGATTCTTGCGGCCGGCCCTCTGCTCGTCAACGCCAGCCCGGACAACTCGTGGCAGTGGATCACGCTCGCCGGCCGCCTGGTGGCCGGGGGCGTCCTGATCGGCGCGGCGTTCTGCCCGGTGCTCGACCTCCGTGCATCCCGCCGGCCGGGAAGGACGATCGTCCTCGCCGCGGCGGCGGCCCTCGCCGGACTCACCGTCGCGATAGTCATCTGGCGTGGGCAACTGCCGAGCTTGCTGGGGGATGCCTCGATGTCATCGGAATTCAACAGCTACGGAATCCTTCGAGGTCATCCACTGCTTAGCTACCTCCAGCTCTCCGGCGCACTGCTCGCGGTGTGCGCCCTCGTCGGCCTGGCGCGACACTCGGCGCGCACCGGCGACCAGCTGGAGCGCTTCCTCGCGGCCGGCGTGGCCGTGTTGGCGATCGCACGCTTGAACTACTTCATCCTCGCTTCGTCGAGTGGTGGCCGGCTTTACGTCGGGGACATCCTGAAGCTGGGCGCGTACGCGCTGATCCTCTACGGGTGCCTGCTCGAGTTCCACGCGATCCAGCGCCGGCTCATCAAGCGGGTCGCGATCGACGAGCGCCGGCGCATGGCGCGCGATATGCACGATGGGCTCGCGCAAGAGCTCGCCTTCATCGCCACCCATTCCCAGCGGCTCAGCCGTACCGGCGAGGATGCCGCCACGGTGGTGCACCTGCAGGCCGCCGCGGAGCGCGCGCTACACGACTCACGCATGACGATCGCGGCCCTGATCTCTCCCGAGGAAGCTCCGCTGGATCGGCTGATCGCGACGACCGTGGAGTCGTTTCGCGCGCGCTTTGAGGTCAGAGTGGATCTCGATCTGGAGCACAACGTGATCGTCGGTGCCGAGCAGCGCAACGCCCTGCTGCGGATCTTGCACGAGGCCCTGATCAATGCGATCCGGCACGGCTCGGCTCGGCAGATTCTCGTATGTCTGACAAATGGTGAAGGGAGTACCTGCTTGAGGATCTCCGACGATGGCCGCGGCTTCGATGTACAGGCAGCCGTGAGCGAAAGCAGGGGACTCGGCTTGACCAGCATGCGCGAGCGTGCCCAGCTGCTCGGCGGCAGCCTGAGCGTCGCCTCCCGGCCCGATGCGGGCACTGTTGTAGAGGTTGGGTTGCCTTGATGGACGCGCTGCGCATCGTGCTCGCCGACGATCACGAGACCGCGCGTCTCGGCGTTCGCCTCGCCCTCCAGGACGGCGGCTTCCATGTGGTCGCGGAGGCTGTCGACGCCCGCGGCGCCGTCGAGGCGGCGCTGGAGCACCGTCCCGATCTCTGCGTGCTCGACGTCTACATGCCGGGCGGTGGCATCGCGGCCGCCGCCGAGCTCGCCGAGGCGCTCCCCGAGATGCCGATCGTGATGCTCACCGTCTCCAATACCAACGAGGACCTGTTCGAAGCCCTCCGCGCGGGTGCCTGCGGCTATCTGCTCAAGGACACCGACCCGCAGCGCCTGCCCTATGCGTTGCGAGCCGTGCTCGACGGCGAGGCGCCGTTGCCCCGGGTGCTCACGGCCAAGCTGATCACCGAGTTCCGCCGGCGCGGCTCGGAGCGGCGCATGCCCAGCGCCGAGGGCGGCTTGGTCACCCTGTCCGAGCGAGAGTCCGAAGTGCTCGATCTGCTCCGCACCGAGCTGAGCACCAAGCAGATCGCACATCGCCTCGGTATCTCTCCAGTGACCGTACGACGACACATCTCCGAACTGCTCAGGAAGCTGCAGGTCACCGACCGCGACGCGGCGCTGCAACTGACTATCGGCTCCGCTCGATAGCCCTCTGCTCCGAGCGACTATGCGAACAGGCTCGAGGACGTCATGCTGAGCGCAGACGCGTTACGGGACCAACCGTCGCTCGCGAGGTCGATCTCACACCAGACGACCGTGCCCTCGCCACGATCCACGCCCCAGCGATCGGCGACCCGATCCACGATGAACAGTTCCCAATCGGAAAGCGGCTCAGCAAGCCGCGCGGCCATGATCTCCTCCGCCCGGGGCTCCCTGACCTCGACTCGTACGAGCTTCTCGCCACGCCTCACGATCAGCTCGATCTCATCGCCTTCGTAGGTCGCTCCATGCCTCACTCTGTTGGTCACCAGCTCGCTGACACAGAGCGACAGGTCGTAGAACAGATCGGGCTCGAAATGACCCTCCCATGAGCGCAAGACCCGGCGAGCCGCCCCTACTGCCTCAGGCAAGCCGCGGAACTTGAACCTACGTTCGGTGTCGGTCGGGGTGACCGGCGCCAAGGGACCGAGGGCACGCCATACGACCAAGTCGTCCGGGCTGGAGTCCAGCGATCGGCGTCTGGAGCCGGCGCCGTTTGGCAGGACGCCATGCTCTCCTGCGTCTACCGTGCTTGGACCGATCGGTGGCGACATAGGAATCCTTTCCTCAGACAGCTGGCGCGTCCTGCGTCCTGCTTGGACTCCATGACCTTACTCTACGGTCACCGTCTTCGCCAGGTTGCGTGGTTGATCCACATTCAGCGCACGCTCTCTGGCGATGTAGTAGGCCAGCAGCTGTAGAGGAACAATCGCCAGAATGGTTTGCAGGAGTGCATCGGTCCGAGGGATGTAGACGACCTGCTCGGCGTGCTCGGCGACCTCCTTGCTCCCCTCGGTAGCGATCGCAAACACGCGCGCGCCGCGCGCTCGGACCTCCGACACGTTCGACAGCATCTTGTCCAGAACGCTCAGGTCGGTCGCGACGCACACCACCGGCGTCTGTGCTCCAAGCAGGGCGATCGGACCGTGCTTCATCTCGCCCGCGGCGTAGGCGTCGCTCGGTATGTAGGAGATCTCCTTGAGCTTCAGCGCCCCCTCCAATGCCACCGGCAGACCGGCCAGCCGTCCCAAGAACAGGAAGAACTCGCAGTCCGCGAGCCGCTCGGCCAAGAGTTGTACGGGCCGCTGCACCGAGACGAGCACCTCATCGAGCCTTGCGGGCAGCAACGTAAGCTCGCCGTGGAGATCCTCGAGCGCAGGCGCGGGGAGGGTGCCGCGCAGCTGCGCCATCCGCAGCGCAAACCCGTACAGCGCAGCCACCTGCGCGACAAACGTCTTGGTCGCCGCGACCCCGATCTCCATGCCCGCGCGCGTCAGGAGCACACCGTCGGCCTCTTGCGTGACCTGACTGCCGGGCACATTCGTCAGCGCCAGGACAAGCGCCCCACGCCCGCGCGCGAGGCGCATGGCCGCAAGCGTGTCGGCGGTCTCCCCGGACTGCGTGATGCCGACGATGAGCGAGTCCTCTTCCAGCAGTGGAGCGCGATAGCGAAACTCCGAAGCCAGATCCACCTCCACCGGGATATGTGCCCAGCGCTCCAGCGCTATGCGACCGGCGAGCCCGGCGTGATAGGAGGTCCCACAGGCAACGATCACCACGCGGCGGATCTTGCGCAGTCGTTGCTCGTCGATGCCGATGTCGGGCATCGCCCCAGCGAGATCGAGCCAGCCCTCCAAGGTGTCCGCCACGGCCGAGCTCTGCTCGTGGATCTCCTTGAGCATGAACGTCTCAAAGCCGCCCTTCTCGACCACGTCGTCATCCCAGTCCACGCTGACCGGAGACACCGGTCGGCTGATACCAGATGCGTCCAGGAACCGCGCTCGGTGCGGTTCGAGCACCGCGATCTCCCCCTCCCTCAACACGTGCACCCGCCGGGTGTCCTTGAGAAACGCGGGGATCGCCGAGGCCACGAAGTGCTCGTCCTCGCCCACGCCGACCACCAGCGGGCACTCCCGCCGCGTGCCGACGAGCAGATCGGGATGCTCGGCGCTCATCGCGACAAAGGCAAAATGGCCGCCGAGGCGCTCCAACGCCTGCCGCACCGCGTCCACAAGATCGCCTCGATAGAGGTGGGCGAGCAGGTGAGCGACCACCTCGGCATCTGTCTCGGAGCTGAACTCGGCGCCTAGCCGGGTCAGCTCGTCGCGCAGGGCGAGATGGTTCTCGATGATTCCGTTCAGCACGATGTGCACCCGGCCATCGGTGTCCGCGTGGGGATGTGCGTTCTCCCACGTAACCCCTCCGTGCGTCGCCCATCTGGTGTGACCGATGCCGGTGGTCGGCTCGGTTAGGACAGTCGCCGTAGCACCGCCACTCCTGGCCCTCGCTCGCTGCGGTGCACCGATCGCCAGAGTATCCCTGAGCGACGCCAGATTTCCAACGGCGCGGACCGACTCGATACGGCCGTCTTGCTGGAAGGCCAAGCCCGCTGAGTCATAGCCGCGATACTGCAAGCGCTCCAGACCCTGCAGCAAGATCTCCTCGCACGGCCGATTGCCGACATACCCGATGATCCCGCACACGGTACTGTTTTCCTTCCGTAGGCTCCGCCGACCCCATCCTGGTTCCGACCGGAGGCCAATTACACGTGGTGTGAGGGGCCTCGGTCAATGGCTCCGGCGACTCATTCCGTGTTCAGCGCATGAACGCGAGTACGACGAGCACTGCTCCTCCGCTCCGACTATCTAGACTCTCCCACCAGTGCCTACACCGATCACAGTGGTCGTCATCGACGATCACGTGCTTTTTCGCTCTGGCCTGCGTGAGCTGCTCCAGCAGGGGGAGATTCAGGTCCTCGGAGAGGCCTCGACGGCCGAGGCTGGCTTGGAGGCGATCCAGCGCCACGCGCCGGACGTGGCGATCATCGATCTCAACCTTCCCGGCGCCTCCGGCCATGACGCGATCCGCCAGGTAGCCGCGAAGGCGCCTCGAACCCAGGTGCTGGTCCTTACGATCTCGATCAGCGAGGACGACGTGGTCGAAGCGGTGCTCGCGGGCGCATGCGGCTACCTGCTCAAGGATGCGTCGATCGACGACATCCTCACCGGCGTACGAGCGGCAGCCGCCGGCGAGTCGATGGTGTCGCCGCGGATGGCAAAGACGCTCTTGGAGCAGATTCGCCTGCATGAACGCAGCGACACACGTCCGACGGTCAACGATCTCTCGACCCGTGAGAAAGAGGTTCTACGACTCGTGGCCGAAGGCAAGGACAACGCGACGATCGCAAAGGAGCTGTTCATCAGTCCCTACACCGTCAAGAACCACATCTCGAACATCCTGCTGAAGCTCCAGGTGGAGAACCGCATCCAGGCCGCCGTTCGCGCGGTTCACGATTCGATGCTCTGAGCGGCCCCTAAGCGCGGCACTCGACGCGAGCGCGCACGGCGTCGAGCAGACCGCGCAGTTCCACGCTTGTGCTTTGCACGAGCCGGAGCAGGATCGCAAGCTCCTGGAGCTCTCCGGCCACCTGTGAATCGACCGATTCCGTCAAGCTGGCGATTTCCCGCTCCAACCGCAAACGATCTACATCGAGCGCCAGGACATGGGCATAGCCATCGACGATCAGCCCGAGCGAGCTCTTGGCAGCGCTTCCTGCCACCGCATCTACATCGGAAAGAGCCGCGATCAGCGACTCCGCCCGCCGGCAAAGATGGTCGGTGCCACTTGGGACCGGGCTGTGAGTGGGGGCGGGTATTGCTGGCAATCAGATACAGGGATCGGGTCAATACAGGGTGATTTCAGCGCGCGTCCTGGTCAATCGACCGCATGGCCCTTTCACGTTCAATCCATGAACGCCGCTCAGCTGGCTGCGCTATTGACGTGACGCCCCGCAGCGAAGCGTCCATCTCGTGCTCCAACCACGAGTTGACAGGGCTGGAGGCCCTCTTCTTATGCCAGTCGTAGTATGTCCGTGGATGGTCTCCGGTGGGCATTGTCTGGTGCGAGAGAGGAGTGGTTTGCTGCTCGACTATGACTTCCGCAGCGAATCGCCGACGGCAGATCTGCTGAAGGACTTCGAGCTGAACGGCTCCGCCCCGTCCGCTAATTCGTGGGCGAGCGTGCAGGCCGACGGACTCCACATCGGCGTTGGTGCTCACCAGCCAGGGACATGGGAGGGGTTCTTCGCGGTCACACGGGCCGCCTATCCAGCCAGCAGTGTGTTCCATGTGCGCATGTCGCGTGAGCCCCGTAACGTGATGTCGAGGTCGCAGACTGGGGAGGCGGTGTTCGCTGTTCAGACTGGCACGACTAAGCGAACTGGGGACATCAACTACGTGTTGGTCGCCAGCGTAACCAACGCTGGCTGTACCTATTGGGAGGTGGGCTACGCCGAAGGCCACGTGGCCGACGCCACGACGACCATCCTGTGGACGGGCCCGCCGTCTCCCACAGCGTCTGTGAGCGAGGACATCACGTTACGCACCGATGGCCACTCGAGCTATGTCGTCTATTTTGGCAACCGCGTCGTGTATGAATCGAAGGCACTGAAGATGAATATCGTTCCGCCTTTCCAAGCCTACCTCGAGGTCCAGGCACTGGAAATCGCCTACGAGTCTCGGTTTCAAGACTTTTGGATCGTCAGAGACGACGCGATCGTCGTTGATGGCCTTCATGAAGGTGACCGGGTTACGTTGGCTCCCGCGGGCGGGGCTCCGGTACAAGCGGTCGCGGACGCCTCGGGTCGAGCACGGTTGACGCTGGCGCCGCCCCAGGCGAAGGGAACCGGCACCCTCACGATCCTGAGTGGAGCGTCGCCGCGGCGCTTCCCGGGGCTGCTCTACGCCGGGGGCGACGTGTACCGCATCCGCGCATGACCACTTCGCCACGGGTGCCGCCAGCAGCGCAGCACGAGCCCGGCTTTGCGCTCGTCGCCGATCCAGGTCATCTCGCCCGCGGAGGGTCAGGCTGACGTCAAGGGATGCGGTCGAACAGCCTTCCGGCCGGTACCTTGAGCGCTTCGGCCAGGATCACGATCGTCGGGAAGCGAGGTGCGCGGTTGGCGCCCTCCATCTTCGAGATCGCGGTCGTGTGCAGGCCCGAGGCTCGCGAGAGATCCTCTTGTGACCAGCCGCGCTCAGCTCGTAGCACCTTGAGGTTGGCCGCGAAGCGCTCGAGAGGGGTCACGCCCCATAGCTTCTGGGCGCTAGCCCAAGAAGCCAAGAGAGCCGCGAAGCTCACGAGCAGCGTGAACCACCGGGAACTACCGGACACGGTGTCTACTTGAGTGGTGCAGTGTAGACGGATGAGGTCTCGACGATCAGGGCTGAGGTCACTTCGGCCGCTCTGACAGTCCTCGTAGCGATCCAGAAAACGGTGTTTGCGGTGTGGGTGGAGTAGCAGTAAACCCCCGGTGATTCGACCTCTGGCCCTGAGTCATCGATATTGGGAGACCCGAGGAGCGGCAGCGGGGGTAGCTTCCACGTTCG
>Ga0302325_10002749_pt1 | contig 42344 bp, 33 predicted proteins | sample Palsa_T0_2_FD_201948 | JGI IMG/M metagenome (GOLD analysis project Ga0302325, IMG submission 201948) | Peat permafrost microbial communities from Stordalen Mire near Abisko, Sweden - Palsa_T0_2 | ecosystem: Environmental > Terrestrial > Soil > Palsa > Peat permafrost | place: Sweden: Abisko... | reverse complement strand
GAGAACCGTTTCGCCGTTGCGGACAAACTCTTCGCTATGGGGCCAGCAGTGATCCCAGAACTGGAGAGCAGGATAGAGAACGACGAAGAACCAGAATCGACGACGTATGCCGCAATGATACTTTTCAAGCGTGGGTCAATAAAGGGGGTTCCTAGGCTGATTCAATCATTGAAGGATAGAGTTGGACCGATAGGCGCGATTGCATCCGCTCTTGCATCTGCAAGAATACCGGGAGCGAGCGAGGCCATCGTCGAGATTTTAACGAGGGAAACCGTAAGGAAGGACCCTTATACCGCCGTGACTCTACTGGAGGCGCTGCGCGATCTGGGGACTCCGCTCCCAAACGAGGCCCTTCAACAGTTGGAGGAGTCTGCTCCACACCTTCGGCGATTTTTCTAATTGGTGAAAAATCGCGATTACACTCATTGTAATGACGAACGAAATCGTCACGCGAGAAGCCGCCTGGGAACTCCTGACTGAGTTCACCCAATCCGAAAGCCTGCGCAAGCACGCGTTGGCTGTTGAGGCCTGCATGCGAGCCTGCTCCCGTAAGTTCGGCAGCGGTTCGCCCGAGCTTTCCCAGCATGACGAAAATCTGTGGGGCGTCGTCGGACTGCTGCACGACTTCGACTATGACCGCTGGCCCAGCCTCGAAGACCATCCCTACAAGGGGAGCGAAATTCTGAAGGAGCGCGGATTCTCCGACGAAATCCGCCGCGCCATCCTGTCGCACGCCGAATATACCGGCGTGACCCGCGACACGCCCATGGAGAAGGCTCTGTTCGCCTGCGACGAACTCGCCGGATTCATCACCGCAGTCGCCTTGATCAAGCCCGGCAAGTCGCTGGCCGAAGTCGACACCAAATCGGTGCGAAAGAGGATGAAAGACAAAGCCTTCGCCCGCAAGGTGAACCGCGACGACATTATTCAAGGCGCTGCCGCTCTGGGCGTGGATCTCGATGAACACATCGCCTTCTGCATCGAAGCGTTGAAACCCATCGCAGATGAGCTGGGGCTCGATGGAAGCGCGGTGAAAGCGGGATAGGCAGTTCTCCGCGCGGGTACTCCTATCCACGGCATCGGTAGCGTCGGCCAGCGTAAGGTTCCTCGCCCGGCTGTTGCCGCGCTCAGAATGACATCGTTTGAAACAACTTTGAAAGTGGCGATTACCGGGCCGCGGGTTATGACAGTGCAGGCGCTCTTCGCATCGGCACAACCGATGTCTGAGTTTTCGTAAGGTCCCTCCGGAGCGCCAGGCGCGCTCCTGCGGGATGACATCCTTCGGTGAATCCGCAAGTGCTCAACTTCAAACTGAGCCACTGTAGCAGCGCGGAGAATATAAACCGCCGCCGCGAACCTGTGCTAATATCGCTGCAATTTCCTGCTGACGTTCGTACCTGGTTATTCGCGGGAGCCGGTGAGTATGTCGACAAACCCTGCCACGCCGCCACCGCCGAAGGTTCTGCTGGGATGCAGCAAGTGCGGCGCCAGCCTGCCGGACGAGGCGCAGTTCTGCCTGAAATGCGGCAAGGCGGTGAGTTCTCCGCCGAAAAGCCCGGCGGTGGCCGCAACCTTGCCTGCGGCTAAGCCTCAACAGCGACGACCTAAGCGGCGCTGGCTTTTGTGGATGTTGTTGCTTGTGCTGGCTGGAGTGCTTGTGTGGGCGGTCACCAGCGATAGCACGGGAGCGCAGGAGGTGCAGGAGTTTGTCGGGCTGAAGCAGGATCGGCCCATCCTCGACTCCGCGTTTTCAGTTGGCCCGCATACTTTTCGGTATTACAAGTTTGCCTTGCCGGAAGGCTCGGTGAACGTGGCCGTGGTTGGCGCGTTCAAGTCTGCCGCTGACAGCATAGGCGCGGGCAGCCGAAAGAACTCATCGAGCGATAAAAATGGGAGCGACAAAAGCCTGGGAGACAAGAACGCGGGCGAGCCGAAGTCGGGTGATGACCAAGGCATCCAGGTTTACGTTCTCACCGACGCGGCTTTCACTGTCTGGCAGAACGGATACGCCACCAGTTCTCTCTACGACAGCGGGAACGTCGCCGAGGGCAACGTGCAGGCGGAAATTCCGGCGGGCGCGGGAATTTATTATCTCGTATTCAGTAACAAGGCTGCACCGAAAACCTCCAAGGCGGTTCACGCCGCCGTCCTGCTGCGCTACAAAAGCTGGTTGCCCGACTGGTTTCGCCGCATGAAAGGCCGCGTGCTGGACTGGTTTGGGGCCTAGCCGCAAGAAGCATCAACCACGAAGGGCACGAAGGTCCACGAAGGAAACCTGCTTAGCATTCCTTCGTGGACCTTCGTGTCCTTTGTGGTTAATGAACTTCGCGAGCTAGCGTGTGGTCTCTTCGATTTCGGAAATCCAGTCAGGCCGTTTCAGCACTTCGCGCGGTTTGGGACCGTCGGCGGCGCCGACGATGCCGTCCTGCTCCATCAGATCGATCAAATGCGCGGCGCGGCCGTAGCCAATGCGCAAACGGCGCTGCAGCAGGGAAGTCGAGGCCTTGCCGAACTCGACTACCAGCTTTACCGCGTCGCCATACATGGGATCGTCCTCGGGTTCGCCGTCCGCGCCAGCTTCAGAGCCGCTGCCTTCGGCTCCGGCTTCACGCTCGCCCTTCGGCGGATCGAGGAACTGCTGCTGATATTCAGCCAGGCCTTGCGCTTTCCAGAACTCGACCACCGCTGCGATTTCTTTCTCCGTCACAAAGGGCGCATGCAGCCTGTGCACGCGCGCCGAACCGGACGGCAAATACAGCATGTCGCCTTTGCCCAGCAGAGCCTCGGCGCCGTTGGCGTCGAGAATAGTGCGCGAGTCGACCTTCGTGGCCACGCGGAACGAAACGCGCGCGGGGAAGTTCGCTTTGATCAATCCGGTAATCACGTCGACACTCGGCCTTTGAGTTGCCAGAACGAGGTGAATGCCCACGGCGCGCGCCATCTGCGCCAGGCGCGTGATCGACTCTTCCACGTTGCTGGAATCGAGCATCATCAGATCGGCCAGTTCGTCAATGATGATGACGATGTAGGGAATCGGTTTCTCGTCCGACTCTTCGGCGAACAAACTCGGCGTTGCATTTTCGGAGAAGAGCCGGTTGTACTGGTCGATGTTGCGCACGCCCTTGGCCGCCAGCAGTTTCAAGCGGCGCTCCATTTCGCGCACGGCATTGCGCAGCGCGTTGGCCGCGAGTTTCGGCTCGGTGATGATCGGCGTGTAAAGATGCGGTACGCCTTCGTAGTTGCCCAACTCCAGCCGCTTCGGGTCGACCAGAATCAGGCGCACCTGATCGGGAGTCGCCTTGTACAGAATCGACATGATCATGGCGTTAATGGCCACGCTCTTGCCCGCGCCGGTTGAGCCGGCAATGAGCAGGTGCGGCATTCCCGCGAGATCCGCCGTGACGATTCTGCCGTTGATGTCTTTGCCCATGGCGATCGTCATCTTCGACTTCGATCCCATGAATTCCTGCGACTCGATGTTCTCGCGCAGCCAGATGATTTCGCGCTGCCGGTTCGGCACCTGAATGCCGACGGTGCTTTTCCCGGCCATGCGCTCGATCAGAATGCTCTCGGCTTTCAGCGCGAGGCAAAGATCGTCGCAAAGATTGGTGATGCGGCTGTATTTGATGCCGGCTTCGGGTTTGAACTCGAAGGTCGTAACCACCGGGCCGGGATTGATCTGCGTAATCTGGCCGTGAATCTCGAACTCGGCGTATTTTTCCGTGAGCACCTGCGCCAGCAGCTTGAGTTCGTCGGCGTCGACCTGCTGCTGTTCATCGGGACGCTGCAGCAGGCTGCTCGACGGGAGCTTGTATCCGCCGGCGGCGATGCGCGGCATCGTAGTCTTGGCTTTGTTGCCACTGTCGGCGCGCTCAGTGACCTCAGGATCGGTGGCCAGTTCCGCAGCAGCTTCCATCGCTAGAGGCTCGGCCAGGATTCCGCCGGTTGCGGGCTTGGGCGCTTCTTCTTCCAGCATGCGCTCGATTCCAGTGCGGCGGGCTTCGGATGCGGCGGCAGCCTGCACCACAGGCGCTGGCCGCGATGGAATCAACTGCGTCTTTACGATTGGCTTCGAGATTCTCCGCTGTTCGAGCTCTTTCTGTTGGCGTTTCTTGGCACGCTCGCCCTGCCAGTCTTTGTAGCGATTCCAGAGTGCGGTGATGAAGGCGAACCGCGTCGGAGCCCACAGTTGAATCGCCGAGAATGAAAATGCCGTCGAGAGATATAACGCAACCGCCAGCACCGTGGCGCAGACAATGTAGGCGCCAACCACATTCAGATAATGAATCAGCACGTCGCCGATCACGCGGCCGAGCAGGCCTTCGATGGGAATCACGTGCAGCCAGCGCAAGTGTCCCGGCAGCAGCGCCAGCATGGCAGGAACGAACATTACCAGCCAGATTCCGCCCAGGCTTTTCGCCAGCGGAGACTGTACCTGCAGCGAGCGGAACCAGCGCGCGCCCAGCATTGCCGGAAAGATCACAAGTAGAAATGCTCCGACGCCGAGAAATTGCAGCAGCATGTCGGCGGTGTAGGCGCCGACGATGCCAATCCAGTTGCGGGCGGCGTGTGCGCCGGTCAGAACGGAGGCGCTGTTCCACGATGGGTCCAGCGGAGAGTACGAAGCCAGCGCGAGGAAGAGAAGGAGCGCGGAGACGCACATCAGGAATCCGATCAGCTCATTGAGCCGCCGGTTCCCGGTGGGAACAAAAATGCTAGCCAGATAATCCATGTGGGCCAGATTCCACACCGAAGACACGACAGCCTGCCGTCTTCAGTGCCGCAATCGGCCAGAGCCCTTACATTATGCCAAGAAGCCGGGGTTCCGACAATCAAGGAAATACGCCGTAGTGCCTAGCTGGCTTCCCGCCGGGGCGTCGAAGCCAAATGCCCTCAAACAAACCCGCGCTGCGTCATCCTCGGTGGGAGGATTTGGCGCGTGATTGGCAGGATGTCTATAAGCCTCCCAATCCAGTGGATCGGGAGATCCCTCGCTCCGCCTGAAGAACGGCTTCGCTCGGGATGACGCAGGGTACGGTCTGACCCGCGTTATTGCAGGTGCATGACGAAGGCCAGAGCGATCACAACCACACCGGCGACGATGCGGTAGATGATGAACAGGCGAAGGCTATTGGATTGCAAATAGCGGATGAGCCACGAGATCGCTGCATAGCCGACAAGCGCGGACACGATGATCCCGACCAGGACTGGCATTTGCATGTCGTGCGGCAGACCTTCTTTGTGGAGTTCGTGCGCTTTCAGCAGCGCAGCTCCCGCGATTAGGGGCGTGGAGAGCAGAAAGCTGAATCGGACGGCGGCTTCGCGCGTGAGTCCCTGGAACAGGCCGGCCGTGATGGTCGAGCCGGAGCGGGAGACTCCGGGAATCAGGGCAAAAGCCTGGGCGATGCCGATGATTAGCGAATCGGCGAGCGTAACGCGAGTCAGGGGCTTTTCGAGCTTGCCCACTTTTTCTCCCAGCCACATCAGCAGGGCTACGACGATCAAAGCGCCTGCGATGAGAAAAATGTGTTCGCGGAAATAATCTTCGGCCGAATGCTCCAGCAGTTTGCCGGCGATCGCACCCGGAATTGTGGCGATGGCGAGAAACCACAGAAGCATGCGCTCTTCTTTTTGTTCGTCAGCCGTCAGGTTAGTGTTGCTTGGTCCGGACTCCCAGAAGCGAACGACTTTTCCGCCCAGCGCCGCGCGGATGATCTGAAACCAGGTGCGCCGGAAGTAGAACAGCACGGAAAGCAGCGTGCCGAAATGAAGCGCGACGTCAAAGCTCAGCTCGTGCGCGGGAGAAAGTTCGTTCCAGCCGAGCAAGCGCCGCACGATGATGAGGTGACCTGAGCTGGAGATGGGTATGAATTCCCCCAGTCCTTGAACGATCGCAAGAACAACCGCTTGATAAATTGGCAAAGGTTAGTCCGTCGTATTTCCGTAGGTTGGTACGCCCTGTTGAATGTAAAACAACAGCCGCTGGGCGCGCAATGCCCAGTCACTCTGACCGTACTGGGTGATGATTTTTTTCGCGAGATCGACAGAGCGGGTTTTCGATTCTTCGGATTTTTTCTGGTTGGCCTCGGTCTTGTAGATCTCAATCAGCGCGGAGCGGCGCCAGGCGGCGTTGTACAAGGCTTCAGGGGCGGCGGGAGACTGCTCGTGCTCTTTCGCGTATTTCTCGTACATGTCGGCTTCTTTGTCCGGACATTTCGACGCACCCTGCCAGTCGCCGCACAGTTTGTTTTCGATGAGATGGAAGTCGGCGAGATCGGCCCACTTGGTGCCGGGAAATTTCTTCATTACCAGCTTCATCCACTGCTCGTCGATCTGCCCGCGCATGTAGGAGTCGCGCTCGCGGGCTGAGGGACGAGTGAGCACGTCGGATCGTCCGACCTGCCAGCGGATGTCGGCGGCGCGATAGAGTCCCTCGGCGGCCAGCGGCGACGCGGGAAACAGATCGTAGACGCGATAGTAAAGCCGCAGGGCGTCCTGGGCGGCATCGCGCCGGCCGCGGCGGCGGCTGGCCTGATCTTCGGAGTCGGCGGCCTCGCCGAAAACAATTTTGTCGCCGTCTTGCGTGGCTTGCGTAACCAGCGCTTTGTTCGGAAGCCAGCCCGTAATCGTCTTGCCCTCGGACTCGGGGTCATCTTCGTCGGCGTCTTTTTTCGGTTCGCGAATGATGGCTTCCACGTGCGTCCAATCGCGGCTGGTGTCGAGGATTACGAGTTCGTGTCCACGGCTGGCTTCGCCGAGTTTGGCAGCGTCTTCGGCGGGAGATACACGGATGCTCTCCTCGTGGACCAGGGTTGCGCGTTGCCCCTGGGCGGAGGCGATCGGCATAACGATCGGCGTGAAAAGGAAAAACGCGGCGGCAAGCAACGTGAGTCGGATTCTCATATCTGTCTTTATCGATTATTGGCCGTGGAGACGTTGCTTGCAACTTTGCCCTCGCGGCGGATGTTCTCCAGCATTTCCGGCTCAATGTTTCCGCCGCTGATGATGGCCACATTCAGCTTCGTTTTGGGTAGTTGATCGGCGCGGAACAGGAATCCGGCAGTTGCGACCGCTCCGCTGGGCTCGGCGACGGTATCGGGATTCGCCGCCAGAAGCTTCACGGCCTGGCGAATCTCGTCTTCACTGACCGTGACAATGCCATCGACAAAACACTGCATGTGGTCGAAGTTGAGGGCGCCGACGCTCTGGGTGCGGAGTCCATCGGCGATGGTGCGCGTGACCTGTTCCGCATGGAAGTGCACGACCTTGCCTGCGCGCAAGCTCGCCTGCGCATCCGCCGCCAGTTCGGGTTCGACGCCGAACACGTTCACTGCAGGGTTGATCAGCTTAATGGCTGCTGCGACCCCACTGATCAGGCCCCCGCCACCGACCGGAGATAAAACGGTTTCGACGTCCGGCATGTCTTCGAGAATCTCCAGTCCAATGGTGCCCTGGCCGGCGATGATTTGTTCGTCGTTATACGGCGGCACGATGATGTAGCCATGCTGCACGGCAAGTTCCTCGGCCTTGACCTGGCGTTCGGCGCTGCCGGGGCCCACCAGTACGATGTTCGCGCCCAGGGCGACAGTTGCCTCGCGCTTGATGGCCGGCGCGTTGCTGGGCATGACGATGACGGCCTTCACGCCCAGCGCGCGGGCGGCATAGGCGACTCCCTGAGCGTGGTTCCCGCTGGAGTAGGTGATGACGCCGCGTTTGCGCTCCGCTTCGGACAGGGCAGCGATCTTGTTGTAAGCTCCCCGAAGTTTGAAGGCGCCGATGGGCTGCTGGTTTTCCGGCTTGAGGTAGAGGCGGCGGTTCGAGTCGGCATGATCGAACTCGATCATACGCGTGCGGGTGGTGATGCCTTGGATGCGAGATTGGGCGGCGTGGATGTCGTCGAGGGTGATCATGCATCGGTTCACATGAGGAGACGACGGCTAGATCTCCAGAATCACCGGCATGATCAAAGGCCGCTTTTGGGTTTGTTTGGAGATGTAGCGCTTCAGGTCAGCGCGGATTTTTTCTTTGATTACGCCGTAGTCGCCTTTTTCTTCGTCGCTCGAATGCGCCAGCGTGTCTTCCACGATGCGCTTGGCGCCTTCCATCAGGCCGTCGTCGCCGGGATTGAAGCCGCGGGTGACGATTTCCGGAGCCGACTCCACGTCGCCCGACAGCTTATTGATCGCGATGATGGGCAGCACGATTCCGTCTTCGCTGAGGTGCAGGCGGTCTTTGATAATTAAATCTTCAACTACGTCCGTGCGCGAACCGGAGTCGATGCAGACGCGGCCGACTTTGATGCGTCCGGTCTTGCGCGCACCGAGTTCGTCGAACTCTAGAACGTCTCCGCTTTCGATCAACATGACTTTGCCGACCGAACCGTGCATGGCTCCAGCCATTTCGGCGTGCAGCTTCAGTTGCCGGTATTCGCCGTGAATGGGGATGAAAAACTTCGGCTTCACCAGGTTGATGATGAGTTTGAGTTCGTCCTGGCTGGCATGTCCGCTGACGTGAATCGGCGGCGAAGTTCCGTCTTCGTAGATGACGTAGGCTTCGCGGCGGAACAGGTGGTCAATCATCCGGTAAATAGTTTTTTCGTTGCCCGGGATGATGCGGCTCGAGAGCACAACCGTGTCGCCCTTTTCGATTTTCGCGTGCTTGTGGTTGTCGACCGCGGCGCGCGACAGCGCCGACATGGGCTCGCCCTGGGTGCCGCTGATGAGCACGCAAAGCTTCTCCGGTGGAAAATTCTTCATCTCGCCGGGATTGATCACCAGGCCGTCGGGGACTTCGATGTAGCCCAGGTCTTCGGCAATCTCGGCGGAATTATTCATGGAGCGGCCGAGAAACGCGACTTTGCGACCGTGTTCGTGTGCCAGTTGGACGGCCAGATTAATGCGGTGAATGGACGACGAAAAGCACGAGATGAAAAGCCGCTTTTTTGTGTGGGCGAAAACTTCGTCGAACTTTCTTCTGACGGCGCGCTCGCTGGGCGTGTATCCCTTGCGCTCGACGTTGGTGGAATCTTGAAACAGGGCCAGGACTCCGTTCTTTCCATACTCAGCAAAAGCGTGGAGATCGAAAAGTTTGTTGTCGGTGGGCGTAGGGTCGACTTTGAAATCGCCAGTGTGAATGATGACGCCGAGCGGGGTGTGGATGGCGAGCGCCACGCAGTCGACCAGACTGTGCGTCACGTGGATGGGATGAACCGTAAACACCCCAGCCTTGAAGCGCTCGTTGGGGCGCATTTCGCGCAGGTCGGCATCGTCGAGCAGGCCGTGCTCGTCGAGTTTGTCTTCCACGTAGGCGAGCGTGAACTCGGTGCCCCAGACGGGCACGTTGAGTTCGGAAAGTACCCAGGGCAAGCCGCCGATGTGGTCTTCGTGCCCGTGCGTCAGAATGATTCCGCGCACCCGCTGGCGGTTTTCGATGAGATAGGAAATGTCGGGGACTACGATGTCGACGCCGAGAAGTTCAGCCTCGGGGAACATCAGTCCTGCGTCGATGACGATAATGTCGTCGCCGAAACGCACGGCCATGCAGTTCATACCGAACTCGCCAAGGCCTCCGAGGGGGATAATCTGCAGTTTTCCAGTTGGCATTGAGTAAAGATGATGCTAGCACAGTGAACGAGCCGCGAGTGGCCAGCGCCCGGTTGATTGATCAAAGTGTGGAAGCGTTGTCCGGATTTCGGAATCCGATGCAAGCAGCCGTTCGTCAGTGTCCGAGAGCTGAGATCTAAAGGTTTCCCGGAATAGCTTTCCCGTCCCCGCTGCGGTAAGGTTGGAGCAGTGGCTCAGCCAGGCAAATCGTGGGTTCGACGGCGGATTGAGGCGGGCATGGTCCGGGGGCTGACGCGCGCCTACTCGACCGTTCGAGTCAATCCGGCGAAATTCCTGCTGCAACTGCGCGCGGCCTACCGGGTGCCAATCAGCGGATATCACGGCGTCTTTTCTCTGGAGATCGGCGAACTTGATAGGGTTGCCGACTCGATTATTCGCGCCGGGATGAAGGTCGCGGCCATCGAAGGCGCGGGACTCGGGCTCGGGGGACTGTTGACGATTGTTCCCGACCTCGGCATTCTCTCGGCGATCACCATGCGAACCATTGAGAAGCTGAGCCTGCTCTATGGATTCGAGTTCAACACCGACGAGGAAATCGCTGAACTGTGGATTGCCGCGGCCAGCGCCGCTGGAGTCGACATCAGCCGCGAGTTGCTCGAAAAAGAGGTGGTCAACAAATTCGTGCCCCGCGTCATCCAAACCATTGCGGCGAAGGCCAGCGCCGAGGCTGTCGAGAAGTGGGCAGGCCGCCTTATTCCGCTCGCCAGTTCGGCCATCGGGGCGGGATTGAATTACTGGTTCGTGCGCGCCTGGGGTGAGCGTGCCAAGGCGCATTTCCGAGGGCGACACTTGCTGCTCCGGCAGCGGGCGCAGCAGGCGGCGTTGACGGCGCAGAGTCGTCCGGGTCCTGTGACGATTGAGGGTTAGGTGCAGGAGTTCCGACACGAGCCATGCACGGGGCTCATGAGTTGGGGAAGGGCATGGGTTGGGGAAGGGCACGGCTTCAGCCGTGCCGTCAGCGATCAACTGGAATCGGGCTTTAGCCCCTGAGGAACCGGTCCTCTTCATCTGAAGCATTCTTGAGATTGTCACCTGCGTCTTACGCACTGTGATAAATATTTAAAGATGCCTACCTTTGTCTGCGCGGCCATTCTCTTTGACCTGGACGGAGTGCTCGTCGACTCGACCGGCGCGGTCGATCGCGAATGGCGCGCCTGGGCGCGGCGCAAGGGCGTCGATGGAGACGCCGTAATGGCGATTGCCCACGGTGTGCGCACGCTGGAAGTAATCCAGCGCGTGGCGCCGCATCTCAATGCCGAGGCTGAGGTGCGCGAACTGGAAAGCCGCGAGGCTAATCATCAGGAAGGCGTGACTGTGATGCCGGGCGCGGTGGAACTGGTGCATTCGATTCCTGAGGGACGCTGGGGCGTAGTTACCTCCGGAACACGGTTGCTGGCCAGCGCGCGCTTGCGCTACTGCGGATTGCCCGTTCCGAAAGTTCTGGTCACGGCGGACGATGTGGCCCATGGAAAGCCGCATCCCGAGCCGTATTTGAAGGGAGCGGAATTGCTGGGGTTCGACCCGGCGGACTGCCTGGTGATCGAAGACGCGCCTGCAGGCATCCAGGCGGCGCGAGCGGGCGGGATGAAGGTGATTGGGATTACGAGCACGTATAAGGCGGCTGCGTTGGGGCACGCGGATGCTGTGATCGGGAGGTTGAGTCAGATTCAGGTTACGTTGAACGGAGTGGGGAAGTTGGGGGTTGAGGTCGACTGAGCTTTCTGGAGCGGAAGCTGTCGAGCTGTCGGACTGGACGATCGGACCAGAGCACTGCGCGGGTCCTCGATTGGGTCAGAGCAACTGGTCCAGGACCAACGCAGCGAAATCGGGGATGCGCGTGAAAATCGGGTCGTTGGTGACGAAGGCCGACGCGTTGCAGGAGATAGCCGTGGCTGCAAGCAGGGCGTCGGGGGTCTGGAGGCGATAACTGGCGCGCAACGATGCCGCCAAATTAGCGATCTGAAGCGAGGGCGCAACCCACTCCAGGTTCGGAATGGTCGTAAGCAGGGAATAGAAGTTTTCAGCCTGAGGCAAGTTCGCATTGCAGTAAGGTTGAACGAGGATTTCCGTCAGGGCCACGGTTGATGTGACGGCAGAGCTTTCGGCCCGCTCCATCCACGCGAAGACCGCATCGGAAACGTCGAAATACCGTGGATTGCGCTCCATCTGGTAGATGAAGACGCAGGTGTCGAGAGCGATGCGGCGGTGACGGGCGAGAAGCCTTCTTATCTCCAACTGCCGCGTTCCTTCCGCAAGTAGTCTTTAGGATAGAGGCCGCGTGCGATGCCGGCTAGCGCCGCGCGATAGGACTTTGGCCTTTCCATCACGATGATTCTTCCGCCGACCGTGCTGATTAGGAGTTTGTCGCCGGGCTTGAGGTCAAGCGCTTCGCGGGCTTCGCGGGGGATGACGATCTGGTTCTTGGACGATAGCTTGGCTTCGGGCATGCTTTACATTATAACAAAAAGTAAAGCGGAGCAGAACGCACGTTCAAGACCTACCTGAGCCAGTCTTCGAGCTCGATTCCGCGGTCGGTTTTTTCGTCGCGATACTTCACGATTACCGGGGTGTAAAGCGACAGATTCCAGCCCCAAGGGCCCTTTTCCTGCTTCACAGCGCGCGAGCCGGGGACGACTACAGCATTCTCCGGGACTTCCAGCGGTGAGTCCACAGTGGCACGGTAAACTTCGCCTTTCACCAAGTCATAGAGCGGCGTGGAGCGCGTGAGGATTGTTCCTGCCCCCAGCACGGCGCGGGCCCGCACCAACGTGCCTTCGTAGATTCCACAATTGCCGCCGACCAGGACGTCGTCTTCGATGATGACCGGTGCGGCATTGATAGGTTCGAGCACGCCGCCGACTTGCGCGGCGGCGCTCAGGTGCACGCGCTTGCCGATCTGAGCGCAGGAGCCGACCAGCGCGTGCGAGTCGACCATGGTGCCTTCGTCGACGTAGGCGCCGACGTTGATGAACATGGGGGGCATGCAGATGACCGACGGCGCAACATACGCTCCGGTGCGAACCGACGATCCGCCGGGCACGACGCGCACGCGATCGGCGATGGTGAACTGGCGGGCCGGGAACGTGTCTTTGTCGACGAAGGATAATCCAGCGGACATCTCCGCGAGCACACCGAGGCGGAAACCCAGCAGGATGCCTTGCTTCACCCAGGCGTTGACCGTCCAGCGGGCGTCTTTCCCCTCGCCGATTTTTTCCGCGGCGCGGATTTTGCCCTGGGTGAGCTGATCGCGGAATTCGAGAAACGTCCGGCGCACTTCGGGATCGTGTTCGACTTCGCCTTGGGCCGCCAGACGTTCGATGGAGAGTTTCAGGGAAGGCATGCAGAGAAAAGTATAGAGGATTTGAGATTGGAGATTTTAGATTTCAGAATGCAGATTTCAGATCGGGGAGGGAAACCGCGCAGGAGTGGAATCTGCAATCATTCTAAAATCTGCGATCTGAAATCACAAATCTGCAATCGTTCTCTCCTAAACGCACTTGCACTCGCTGCGGATTAGCACGCCGGCGATGGCGTGGGCAGTTTCGCGGGCTGCGGGCAGCGTCGCGTAGGGGCCGTGCCAGCGGGCGTGATTGGTGTCGTGGCCGGCGGGGCGGCCTTTGCCGTGGCTACATTGGCCGCACGATCCGCGGTGCAGAACGATCTTGCGCGGCCCGGCGGCCCAGTTCTCGTAGATGAAAAAATCGGGCGTCTCAGCGGCCGGACTGGCGGGTTTGGCGATCAATCCAACTTCGGCGGCTACTTTTTGCAGGCGCGAGCGCGTGTCGCGACGCATGGGCAGCAGGGGCAAGCGATAGACTTCTTCGATCTTGCCCATCATCGCAAGGACTGCCTTCACCGGCAGCGGGCTCGATTCGATGAAGTTGGCCTGCATCAGCGGAAGATATTTGCGCTGCAAGGTGCGGGCCTCGGTCCAGTCGTTCGATAGCGCGGCGCGAGTAAGTGCCGCCATTTCGCGCGGAATTTCGTTGGCCGCCACCGAGATGACTCCCACGCCGCCAAGCGCGACTACCGGCAGCGTGACAGAATCGTCTCCTGAAAAGACGAGAAATGTTTCGGGGACAGAATTGACCACTTCGGCAATCTGCGTCATGTTGCCGCTGGCCTCTTTCACGCCCACGATGTTGGGAATCTCGGCAAGACGGGCGAGGGTGGCGGGTTCAAGGTTCGCAGAAGTCCGGCCCGGCACGTTGTAAAGAATAATGGGCTTGTCGCCCGCGGCCTCGGCAATAGCCTTGAAGTGGCGGTATTGACCTTCCTGCGTGGGCTTGTTGTAGTACGGGTTCGCGGTGAGAATGTAGTCGACTCCGGGCCGTACGGCAATCTCTTTTGCCTTCTCGACCGCGTCGTTGGTGGCATTGGAAGTGGCACCGGCAACGATGGGGACGCGTCCGGCCACGACTTCGATCGTGGTGTCGATCACGTGCAGCCATTCGTCGTGGGTGAGCGTGGGAGTCTCCCCGGTGGTGCCACAGGGAACCAGAAAATCAATGCCGGATTCGACTTGCCACGCAACTAGATTGCGCAGCGCAGCGTCGTCGATGGAGCCATCCTGATGAAAGGGAGTTACCAGTGCAGTGCCACAGCCACGGAGTTGCATACGAATAGGATAACGCGAGTGACGGCAGAGCGAAACTCAGTTGAGAAATGGAACGGGGCACCCGTCCATTAGAGAATTGTCTACAGTTCGCGCCACACGTCTTTGAAGTCGTAGAAGCCCTTCTTGCCTGCGAGCCACTCTGCCGCGCGCACGGCGCCTTCGGCGAAGCCGCGGCGGGACTTGGCGTCGTGGCAGAGATAGATGCGGTCGGCGGAGGATTCGAGCACGACCTCGTGCAGGCCGACGACATCGCCTTCGCGGAAGGATGTGATCTCGAGAGCTTCGTTCTGGCCGCTGGCTTCGCGGATCGCGTGCTGGATGGCAATGGCTGTGCCGGAGGGCGCGTCTTTCTTGTGGACGTGGTGGCGCTCGAAAATCTGGCCGGAATAATCGTGGCGCAGCGCAGCGGCGGCGGCGCGGGCGACATCGAAGAAGAGATTTACGCCGACTGAAAAGTTCGCGGCGTAAATGAATCCGGTTCCGTGCTGCTCGACAAGGGCATGAACGTGGTCGATTGCCTCATACCAGCCGGTTGTGCCGACGATCATGTTTTTGCCGGCTTTCACGCAGGCTTCGATGTGAGCAAGGGCGCAGTGCGGGGCGGTGAAGTCGATGACGGCATCGATGTCGCCAAGGTTTTCTTGACTGAGCGCGGCGCCGGCGGCGTTTTCTTTGGATCCGGCAACGCGGACGTAGTGCTTGCGTTCAGCAGCGATTTCCGCGACGAGTGATCCCGTTTTTCCGCGGCCTAGAAGAAGTAGATTCATGGGTTCTTAGAGATTTAACCACAGCGGGCGTGGAGGCGAACAGAGGTACGAAGTTTGAGGTGGAACACGCAGCCCCGGACGCATTCGTCCGAGTGGTTTGCTTCGGATTCGGATTGAAAGCGCGCAGACGAATGCGTTCGCCGCTACGCGAAAACTTCCGGGTCCAGGTCCGAGAAAAATGTCTTGTGCAGGCGCTGGATTACCTGGGGGACTTGGTCTTCTTCAATCACGAACGTCAGGTTGATTTCCGAAGCGCCCTGCGAGATCATGCGAATTTTTATGTCGGCGAGTTCGCGAAATACAAGCGCCGCGATGCCGGGCGTATCGCGTAAGTTTTCGCCGACCAGGCAGACGATGGCTTTGCGGCCTTCATACTTTACATCGGCCAGCTTGGCCAGATCGGCGGCCAGCGCGGGAATCGCCTGATTCGAGTCGACGGTCAACGACACACTGACTTCCGAAGTGGAGACCACATCGACGGAAACCTTGTGGCGGTCGAAGGCCTCGAAAATCGAGCGCAGAAAGCCGTGGGCCAGCAGCATGCGAGGAGCGGCCACGTCGACAATGGTGATGCGCTTCTTGGCGGCGATGGCTTTGAAAACGTTCCTGCCCTGCGGTGCGTGGGTGGTGATGCGTGTACCCTCGCATGAAGGATTGCGCGAGTTCAGCACGTAGACGGAAATATTTTTCTGAATGGCCGGCAGCACCGTTGCCGGATGCAGAACTTTCGCGCCAAAATATGCGAGCTCCGCCGCTTCGTCAAAGCCGATGACTTTGATGCGGCGCGCGTCCGGGCAGATTCTGGGGTCGGTGGTGAGAATGCCGTCGACGTCAGTCCAGATTTCGATGCGGTCCGCGCCCAGGCCGGCGCCGAAGATCGCGGCAGAAAAATCCGACCCGCCCCGCCCAATCGTGGTGGTGATGCCGGCGCGATTCGCGCCGATGAATCCCCCCATCACCGGGACTTGTCCGGCTTGCAGCAAAGGCTGAACTTTTTCCTGCAGCTTGGCGTTGGTTTCCTCGAACTGCGGTACCGCTTCCATGTAGGTGTTGTCGGTGACCAGGACGTCGCGCGAGTCGACGTGAACTCCGTTCAGGCCGCGCGCGGCGAACGCGGCTGCGACAATCTTGCTGGAAAGCATTTCGCCGAAGGCGGCGACGTGATCGGTAGTGCGGGGCGTGATTTCGCCGACGGCGGAAATGCCGCGCAACAATTCGTCGAGCGCTTCAAAGTCCGTGCCCAGGTCAGAGTGGAATTCGGTGAAGCGCGCCGTGCCCAGCAGTTCGCTGGCGGTATTGTAGTGGCGTTCCTGCAGCGTGCGGCACAGTTTGAGCGCTGTTTTGCGCTCGCCTTCGCCGGCAGCGCGCGCCATGGTCAGCAGCGTGTCGGTGACTTTGGCCATGGCGCTGACCACGACCACCGGCCTCTGCGCCAGGCGCCCTTCAACGATCGACGCGACGCGCTCGATGGCTTTGGCGTCTTCGACGGAAGTTCCGCCGAACTTCATGACGATCATTCGGCGCGCCTCGGGGGGAAGGAGTAGTGGCGCGGGAGATCCTTCGCTACGCCTAGGCGTTTCTTTGATGAAGCCGGGCTTCGCTCAGGATGACGCAGGCCCGTTAAGGGGCGGAAATTCATCCCAGGTATCCCTTGGCTTTCAGCAGTTCGGCGTTGAGCACGGCTGCTCCGGCTGCTCCGCGGATGGTGTTATGCGAGAGCACGGTGAACTTCCAGTCCAGCACGCCACAGGGACGAAGACGTCCCACGGCAGTTGTCATGCCCGCGCCCATGTCGATGTCAAAGCGCGGCTGCGGTCGGTCGGCGGCTTCGAGGTAGACGACCGGGCGTTCGGGAGCGCTGGGTAGTTTCAATTCCTGGGGCTCGGCGCGGTAGTCGTTCCATGCCGCGATAATTTCCTCGCGCTTGGCTTTAGTCTTCAGGCGGATGGAAACCGATTCGGTGTGTCCGTCTTCGACGGCAACGCGGTTGCACTGGGCGCTCATGGCAAAGGCACCTGGAATAATCTTGGAACCGTTCATCTGGCCCAGCAGCTTCCGCGTTTCTTCCTCCATCTTTTCTTCTTCATTCTTGATGAAGGGAATCACATTGCCCAGGATGTCGAGCGAGGCCACGCCCGGATATCCCGCGCCGCTGACGGCTTGCATGGTGACCGCCATCACGGTCTCGAGGCCGAATTTCTGGTGCAGCGGCGCCAAGGCCAGCACCAGCCCGATCGCCGAGCAGTTGGGATTGGTCACGACATATCCGCCGGATTTCTTGCGCCACGCTTGAATGTCGATCAGCTTGATGTGTCCGCCGTTAACTTCCGGGATGACCAGCGGCACGTCTTCCTGCATGCGCAGCGCGCTCGAGTTCGAAACCACGGCGCAGCCGCCATCGGCGAAGCGAGGCTCCATCTCCGCTGCGATGGAGGCGTCGAGGGCGGCGAAAATTATTTTCGGCGCGCCTTCGGGGGTGGCCGGCGAAACCGTCATCGCCGCGACTGCGGCCGGAATCGGCGTCTTGAGCCGCCAGCGCGCCGCCTCGGCGTAGACCTTGCCTTCAGAACGGTCGGAAGCGGCCAGCCACGCCACCTCAAACCACGGATGGTGCTCCAGCATCTGGATGAATCTTTGTCCCACGACGCCGGTGGCGCCCAGAATACCGATAGGAATTTTGCGGTTCATATTCTCTCAACCCGGTTGTCTCGACCGGGTTCTCTCAATCAAGATACTTGGAATTCTATAACAGCTGGTGACAGCAGATTCCTCCGCCCCTCGCGTTCGCTCGGGGGTCGGAATGACAAGACTTTAATGATAAGACTAGGTTGCGATGGGAGCCGGCGAGTCCGCAAGTAGCGAAAGGAGGACTACTTCTGGCGTGCCGCCCCACACAACTTCAGACTACTGCCGGTGGGTTTCCTGGCCCCGGAAGGGAATCTCGGTGAGCGGACCGAACTTTTTCTTCTCGGTATAGAGCTGCCAGCGGCGGAAAACGATGCGCAGTCCGGCCATCACGGGAATGGAGAGATAGATGCCCAGAATGCCGGCCACTTCGCCTCCGGCCATGACTCCGAAGATGGCGGCCAGCGGATGCAGTTCCATGCTCTCGCCCATGATGCGCGGAGAAGAAACGTAATCCTGTATCAGACGCCAGATCGCAAGAAAAATGATCAGGATCAGCCAATGCGGGTAGCTCATCAGCAGGGCCACGCCCACAATCGCCAGAGCGCCGACCAGCGGGCCAACCACGGGAACGAATTCCAGCACTCCGCCCACGGTGCCGAGAACCAGCGCGTAGGGAACTCGCATTGCGCCCAGAAATGCCGAGTACATGACCAGGGTCAGCGCGGCCAGGGTCAGCTGGGCGCGAATGAAGTGGGCCAGCATCCGGTTGAGATCGTTGAGGACATTCTCCAGAAATTCGCGCTGCGGCCGCGACTGAATCGTCGACAGCAGGAAGTCGCTGAAAGCGCGGCCATCCTTCAGGAAGAAGATGGAGAGCAGCGGCACCACGAAAAAGAGCCAGGCCTGCTTCGCCACGTCGGCCACGCGCAATCCAATGCGTTGCACAAGCTGTGTAATCTCGTCGCTGTGGCTGACCAGGAACGCCTGCACCATTTGGGTCGACTTGGCGTTCCAGCCGTGCTCCGCTCCGAGTTGCTGAGCAATGTCACCGGAACTCAGTCTGGTCAGCAGAGTGGGCAGGGACTGCCCCAGCCGCGCGCCTTCGCGCGTCACCTTCGGACCCACCGCCACAAAGAACACGACTACCACAACCAGCAGCAGAAAATAAATCACGGCGATGGCCCGTTCGCGCCCGCGCAGCACCTTTTCCAAACGACCTACCAGAGGGCTCATCAGGTAGGCAAAGAAGATGGCAAACAGGAACGCGATCAGAGTCGTGCGGGTTACGTAGAGAAATCCCAGCGCCAGCGCGAACAGCAGCACCGTCACCAGCACTCGCGCCGTTCGTGAGTCCGTCAGCAGCAATAAGTTTTCCAGAGCGATTCCCGCTTCTGCCGCCGGGCGGCAATCGCGCTAATCCCGGTCGACCACCGTATTATCGGCAGGAATCGCCACTCGAATTAGTTTGAAGTGGTCGTTGTCGTCCACCCAGAGGTTCCACTGCAGGTCTTCTCCCGACAGGTTCAAGCGCAGCAGTTCGCGCTCCTTGCCGCGGATCATAATCTTCTCTCTCCCCACCAGTTCGATACGAATGGGCATGGAAATATGGTCCTGGGGCACGAGCACGCCGAAGTCGGAGGATTGACATTCCCGGTGACCGTTGTCGTCTTTGCAGGGCGCCACTGCCAGATATTTCCAGATCAATATTTCGCGATGGATAAAAAAATTATTGTCAAGAATCGGCGTGGAGTTGGGCATCAGGAAGGGCTGTGGAGTGGGCTTCGCCGTGGGCGAGGCTGTGATTGTTTCCTTGAGGAAATCGTTCTCGGGAATCACGGTCAGCGAGGCGCCCGAGGCCTGGCTCCACTCGTAATGCAACAATGCGCCGTCGGGTGTCATTTCCAACTCCGACTTCTGGCTGGTGGAATCGCCTCCGGAGATTTCCTTCAGTTGCGATTTGACGATGCTGATGCCGTTCTGCTGCTCGATGTGGAAGGTCTCGGTGGCCACGCGCTGGCCCTTGATGAAAATCCCGAACGAGCCCGAGTCGATCGCCTGAATGGGCGCCGGTTTCGATTTGTCCTTCTTGTCTCCGGCCATTTCGGCCGCGGATGCGCCCGCCAACAGCGCAAGGGAAGAAGCCGAAGTCAAAATAATCGCCAGCGCCCGGTGCATTCCTGTTGCGAACTTCACTCGACTTCTCCTTGTTCCGTGCGTAGCTCGATTTTTTTCCGGCCCTTTTTTTCAGGGGCTTTTCTCAGGCCCAGGGTTTCCGCGATTTCCGCCGCGATCGTTTCGACCGCGCGGCCTCCGGTTTGAATCTTCAGTGTCGCCTTCGAGTAGCTTCTGCGCCGGGCCTGATGGAGCTTGCGAAACTGCTCCAGGCTGCGCAGCAGCGGACGTTCCGCGCCGGCCGCGCTCGCTTGTGCGCAGCAGCGCTGCCACAGCTCTTCCACCGCAGCATCCAGAAAAATCGTCGGTACGCTGGATGACTTCAGCCGGGCCGCATTCTCCTTCTGTACGAATGCGCCCCCTCCCAGAGCCACGATTCTGGCGACTCCGCCGCTCAGTTCCCGCAACACCTGTTCGAGGGCTGCCTGTTCGGCCCGCCGAAATTCGGATTCTCCCGAGTCCCGGAAAATCTCCGCTACCGTCCGCAGTTCGCGCGCTTCGATGCGGTCGTCGAGATCTTCAAACACCCAATTCAGCTGCTGCCCAAGGGCGCGCCCCACGCTGCTTTTCCCGGCGCCCATGAAGCCGACCAGGAAAACGGCGGTACCCGGCGCTGGCGACTCCGAGGCGGACGGCCTGCTTCGCCGCACACGCTCCCGTCTCCCAGCGTCAACTGTCTTGCCAGAACGCTTCTTCAAAAGTGAGTTTCCAGCCGTTAGCTCCCAGCCACGGACTGATTTGGCTAGAAGCCAGAAGCTAGGAGCTAGAAGCTCGCTTTATTTTGGATTTCGTTTTCTGAGGTGGATTTTACCATTGAAGCTGCGCAGCACCACGGTCGATGATACCGCGGCCCGGCCCATGGTACCCCAAAAGGCACTTCCTTCTTTGAGGACGAACCAGGTGTGCGTCTTCGGTTGGAGAGGAATATCGTCGCGCACTTCACCTTTTACCGAGCGCGCGCTCACGTCGGCCGAAGTAGTTTCCGGCACGGTTGCTTCAATGTCGCCGCTGTGGCTGGTCAGCCGGTATTCGCCCCGGTCGCCAAAGTCGCCAATGTAGTTGATGCCGCCGCTGGTCGAAATCACCTGCACCAGCGGACCGGTGACGCCATTGAGCGTGACTTCGCCGCTCAGCGTGTCCACTTCCACATGGCCGTCCTGAACATTGGTGAGAGTGACTGGACCATTCAGGGTCTTCACATGCAAGTGCCCGCCCGTGATTTCGCGAATTTCTACGGTCGCGGCGGCGCCTTCCAGCGCCAAATCCCCTTCAAGCCTTTCGGCGCGCAGCGGGCCGGTGCTGGAGTGCAGCGTGACGCTGGCGTCGGCGGGCACCAGAATTTCATAATCCACGCGTCCGGACTGCAAATCGGCGCCCGGCAGCAGATGCGATTGGATCTCCACCCGGTTGCCGATCAGACTGTTATCGACTTCAACTCGATCGGAAGCCAGCACCGCATTGATCACCACGACGTCACTCGACGATGGCTTGACGGAGATCGAGCCATAGGGATTGTTCACCGAAACTCCACACTTCGGCTCGACGTCAAAGCGATAGTCCCTGTGGGTCTGGGCGGCCAAAGTACCCGCCAGGATTGTGCCCGCCACCACAAGTTCGATTGTGCGCCTGCTCATAAGACTCCCGATGCCCCTATCGGTCCGCACAGCGCCCGGGCTGGCGGGTTGAGAATTGCCATACATTATGGCAGAGAACGATCTTGCCAGAACGAGCATGCCAGAACGGTCGTGGCCCAAAACGATCATGGCAGAGAACGATCCATAGCTAACTCGAATAGCATGGCCTTTTCCTGATAAGCCTCCATCAGCGACCGGCGAGCTTCCTCGTCGTTCGGTTCGGCGGCCACCACGCTTTTCGCATCCCGAATGTAGTCGTTAACGTGACGCAGATCGTCGGTGTACTGGGCCTGCATGGTGGGGGACATCTGCGCTACTTCCTGCAACAGGTCGTCGTCTTTCAGGCCGGCAATCGCCGAATCGGAGACGTCTTCCGCGGCGTTGCCCACGGCTTTGCCGGACGAGACGGGTCTCGCGACGTTGTTGGCCAGTTGTTGGGCCAAGGACAGGGAATGCTGGCGAACGTAGACGCCGACCATGATCAGCAACGCAGCGGCCACGGGAAGCGCCCAGCGCGCCCATGCCCAGCGGCTACTGAGTGCAGGCAAAAGCGACCGGCTCGCCCGCTGTGGGCGAATCAGTCCTTCCTGCCGCAATGCAATTTCAATGGAATTCCATACCCGCGGACTGGGTTCGTCAGCCGCGCGCAGTTCGACCGCCGTGGCGGCAATCAGATTCAGTTCCGCGATCAGAGACGAGCACTCCGGGCAGGTCTTCAGATGAGCCCGCTGTTCCGGGTTTCGTCCGGCGCTGCTGCCGTCTTCCGTCTCCGCCAGGCTCGCTTGCAACTCAATGCAATTCATAACCGCGCTCCCCAAGCCTCTGCCGAACCAGTCTACCGCCAAATTCAAAGCAGCTTGCAGCCTTGCGCCTCAGCCCAGGTTACCTCAGCCCAGGTTACCTCAGCCTAGGTTACCTCAGCCTAGGTTACCGCCGTGTCCGGTCTGCGCTGGATCACGTTCTTCTTCAAACTCGTTCACTCTTAAGCTTCCTCGGCCGGTTCGGTTCGATTCATCTTGAGCAGATCGCGAAGTTTCATGCGCGCCTTGTGCAACTGCGACTTGCTGTTGCCGATCGAGCAACCCACCATGGTCGCAATCTCATTATGTTCGTAGCCTTCAATATCGTGAAGAACAAAAATCATGCGATACCCGGGTGGAAGATCGTCGACTGCCTTCTGCAATTGCAGCCGGTCGATCGATCCGGCCAGCGCCAAGTCTTCTGCCCCGAAGTCTTTCTTCGGAGTATCATCCTCGCCGCCCTGCGTGGTTTCTTCCAGGGAAACCACCGGGAGACTTTTCTTTCGCAGTTGCATCAGCACTACGTTCACCGAGAGCCGGTGCAGCCAGGTGGAAAACGCCGATTCGCCGCGAAACGTTGCGATCTTGCGGTAAAGCTGCAGGAACGCCTCCTGAGTCAGGTCCTCGGCTTCGGCCGTATTCGCGGTCATGCGCAGGCAGAGCGAGTAGACCCGCCGTTTGTGCTTGTCGTAGAGAGCCTGGAACGCCTCAGCGTCCCCGTGCTTGGCTCGCTCGATCAGCTCGGCTTCGTTCGGGTCGCCGCCCTTCTCTTTTTCTCGTTCTATAGACGGTGGCTGCGCTGGGTCGGTCAAGTTGCCTTTTCCGGCCGCACCCCCTGAGATGCGGCTAACTATCTTTACGTTGTATGGCTTGCGGGTGATTGCCTCGGCACAAAAGTAATACTCATATCCAGAATATCAGAGCATTTCTACCAATCTTGGGATTGTTGGATCAGATGCTCGTCCTCAGGAAATCCTTTGCCTGCTCGGGGTTGGATGCGGGAGTCACTTGATTAATAAACCCAATCCCAAATTTAGAGTTGCAATCTTCGTAAATTGGTACATTTCTCGATTCGAATTCCCACCCTACCTGCACTCTTGACTCTGGTTATCGATTCCAGATTGTCGTCCATGCTGATCCTCTCTTGTGCTGCGGAGCGGCACGCGAACGGGATTCAAGCGGATAAAACTTCGGGGCAGCGAGCACAGAAAAGTACGAGCAAAGAAGACTAGCAGAGAGCAGCTCTAGCTGCCAGTCAAGGCCGGGTGGCGGTGCAGTCTTAATATCCATAACCACGAAGGACACGAAGTTACACGAAGGAAACCTAAGTAAGAACAGAGGGGCTTCGTGATCCTTCGTGCCCTTTGTGGTTGGCGGTTTTCTTTTCGAGCATCAAAGCGCACAACTAGCGGCGGAAGAGACGACGGCGACCGCCCGTTTACCGCTCATCGCAGAAAAAAAGGCATCCTGAGAGGTTCAGGATGCCCTTTCCGTTTCACGTGGATTCCGAAGCCAGGCCGCTACTCGGCCGAGGCTTCTCTACTGCTTTTTTTCCTCCGCTTCCTTTTTCTTTTCCTCCGGTGTTTTTGGTTTCGCCGGCGGGTGCTGCTGCGGAGGTGCGGGCTTCGCTGCCGGAGGTGGCGTTGCCGGATGCGGAGCCGGTTGAACCGGCTTCGGCTGTTCCGCGGGCGGGCGATTCACCTCAGGCTGAGGCTTCTCAGGCTGGGGCTGAGGACGACTCGCTGGCGGGGGCTCGGGATGGTTCGCGGGTGGCTTCGCTGCCGGTTGAGCCGATGGCGGGGCCATGGCGTGATTCGGTGGCGTGGGAGTAGCCACAGGCCGCTCGTTTGCCGCCGGAGGATTAGCAGGCCGATTCGCCGGCTGATTCGCTGCCGGGGGCGGTTGTCCCGGTCGCGCGGCATTCGCCGGAGCGGGTTGACCCGGACGTGCTGCGTTTGCCGGCGTTGGATGTCCGACCGTGGGCGTCGCCGGCTTGCTCGGAGGCGCCTGCTTCACCATTGGCCTCGCCGCCGCACTGGCGGCCGGACGCACGGTCTGCACTTCACTGCGGGTTAAGGGTTGTCCGGGATGCGCGGCCAAAGCCTGCTGCTGTTTGGCAAAAGGAATAGCGGGTGGAGGCGGCGTTTTCTTGGCGACGACTTGCCGGCTCGCGACTGCCGCCGGAGGCGCCGACACGTGACCCACGCTCGCCGCATGCGCGCCGAGAACGCTCGCATGCGTTGGAGCTACACTTGCCCGCGCGCTCACGTTCATGGAGGCGATTTGCTGTGCGTTCACCGTGACGGATGCTTTCGCCACCGGTTGCGCACTGGCGAACGCCTGCTGCGGAACCACTACCACAGCGCCTTGCACGCTCCGGTTGGCATACGTAACGTTCGTGATGGTCGTTTTGTTGATGATGGTGGTGTTATAGACGTTGGTGACCTGAGTGACGTTTACCGTCGTACTGCTGACGTTCACCCGGGTCATATACGCCTGACTTACCGGGTAAGTCGGCACGTATACTTCTCGCGGCCCGAGCGGGAACCAGCCCACATTACCGCCAACGGCACCGGGACCTCCGCCGATAAAAACCACCAGAGCGGGGGCATACACTGCTCTTACTGCCACTGGACCAGCCACCCATCCCCAGCGTCCGCCGACACTCACCCAGCGTCCGTAGTGGAACGGGGCGTAACCCCACGGCGAATCATCGACCCAGGTCCATCCCCAGGGAGAAATCCAGGCCCAATGGCCGGTGTGATAAGGCGCCCACCCGACGGCAACCCGCGGGTACCAGACATGGCCGTAGCCGGCATCGTCGCGCCAGTCGCCGTTCTCGTCGAGATCCTCGTAGCCGACTACATCGGGCGACAGATACTGCACGGATCGCGAATGGTCGTAGCGCTGGTCCCGGAATTCTATCCAGGCATCAAACTCATCTGGCTGTCCGATCGGTTCCACATCGGCATACAGACTGCCATCCGGATCGCCGCTGAAATAGCCGACCTGTTCCGACTGCATAGTGTAGGCCTGGCCGTTGCCGGTAGCCTCACCGGCGCCGCCTCCGCGGACCCCGATCGTTGTGGTGCTTCCGTCTCCGTTGATGATCAGCCGGTACCGGCCCGGCTGTATTGCCGTAAAAGCCAGGTTGGGCGTATCGATTTCGAAATCATCGTCGCCATCGAGTCGCCGCACTCGGACGTCGATCATGCCCGAACTGAGTTGAATCTGTACGGTGTGGTCATCCAGGTTCAGAAAAGAGAACCCGGTAAGGGGCCCCATTCGAATCACAGCCGAGCCGAGCGTCACTTCGGCGCGCGAGTCCACATCGGTCCAAAGCTGGTCGCCGGTACTCATGGGACGGTTGGGAACGGCCCCCACCCAATCCGTTTCTCCGGCGGGCTGAAATGAAACCGAACCCTGCATGTAGCCCAGACGCGCTACGCGGGCAGGCGGGTCATCTTGATCTTGCGCGTGCGTTGGTACGGGCAGGATGATCGTCGCGAGCGCAATTGCGAACACGACTCCGTACCGGACTGACTTCTTCAGCGTTTCTGTCATAAAGTGTATTGCCTCCCAAGCTTTTTTATTGAAACCCAGCTTCTCGAACCAAGTTGCTGGACCAAGCTTCTGGAACCCAGTTTCTCGAACTCGGGCTTCTCGAATTCAGGCTTCTTGAACTGGGGTTCGCGGACTTGGCCTCAACCCTTGATGCGGGATCTTTGATGCGAGACGATTCCGGATGCGGGGCGATCTTCAGATGCACGGCGATCGCGGTCGCAGGCAGGTTCCCGAGTGTCCTGACAACGACCCAGGCGCGAACGCGACGAACAGGCGAATACGTTCGGCCGACACGCATTTGTGGCGACTGATGACCCAAGAATAGCAGGCCGATCGGATCAGCCGCCGCATTATCACCGTCTCAACGGTAACCAAAGGAGCACGCCGTGAGCGTGCGGGCGTTGATGAGATTGCCTGTCAGTGGCAGGAATTTGAATTCAGCTTCCCACATAGCGCGCGTACAGACTTCGCGCTACGGCCGTGTCAGTCGTGCCCTTGATAATGGCGCGGCCGTCGGGGAACAGAGTCATCTCGTAAGGGTCGTGCCAGAATTTCAGCACGAAATCATTGTGCCGGACGGCGCCGTGCGGCTGGAGGCGGCGGTCCATTTCGGCGAAGTCGATCGGCCGCTGGCGCTCGTGGATTTGCACGGAATTCCTGCCGCACAGCGTGATGTGGGGCCGGCCCTCGCCTGCAAGATGGATGAAATTGCGCTCTCCACAGGCACGGCAGCCGACGCGAGGCTTGGCGGCCGAGATTTCCGCATGCTCGTTCGTCCACACATCGAATGAGAGCAACGTCCGCCGCAGTTGGGGAGCGCACGTGCCCCCGACCAGCAGCTTCAACGCCTCGGTCGCTGCGATCGAGGCCACCAGATTCACCGCTGAATTGAGAATGCCGGATGTCTCGCAGGTCTCGACCATGCCCCGGGGCGACTCTGGAAATATACAGGCCAGGCAAGCAGTTTCGCCGGGCAGAATATTCAACGTGACCGCGTAGCTTCCCACTGCTGCGGAATAAATCCAGGGCAGCGAACGGTCGACGGCATAGTCGTTGATCAGGTAACGAGTTTCGAAGTTGTCGGTACCATCGAGGATCAGCGACATTCCTTCGAGCATTGCCTCAATGTTGCTGGGAACGAGATCTTCGACCCCCGGCTCAATCGTGATCTCGGAATTAAAAGCGGCGATCTTCCGCGCGGCGGCAATCGCCTTGGGCAGGGATTCGGCGGCGTCGACCTCATCGAATAAAGACTGGCGCTGCAGGTTACTGGGCTCGACATAGTCGCGATCGATGATGCGCAGCGTCCCCACACCCGCTCGCGCGAGCAGTCCAGCCAGTGCAGAACCCGTGGCGCCGCATCCTACAATTGCCACGCGCCCGGCTGCCAGCTTGCGCTGGCCTTCCACGCCGATGCCGGGAAACAGAATCTGCCGCGAGTAGCGTTCGTCGGAATCGTCTACGACGGCCACCAGCCGCGGATTCCCAGATTCTCCCATGGGTTTTGCTTCTTGTGCCAAAGAGGTCACCAGTCGAACGCCGCAAAACCTTTATTATAAGTGGCGAGCTTGCCGGAACGATTCATACAACATCAGCCGGGCGCTTTCCATCGAAGTCAATGACGCCCGGACCCAAGGACACTTGTTTGCCGAAACGGTACGCGACACTTCAGACCGCGATGATCCTGCTGTGCTCGGCGGCCCTGTTGTCGGCGCCAGGATCGATGGCGCAGGAGTCCGGATCGGCGCAGACCAACCGCCCAGCAGCCGTGCAGAATCCGCCACTGACTCCAACCGAAGCGAAGCCCGCGCCTCCGGCGCAGCAGGAAACGCAAACGCCCTCTGCGGCGGCTGGGATATCCGCGGCGTTGTCCTCCTACGAAGGCAAGGTCGTGCGTTCGATTGAGCTACCGGGTGTGGCGGACCGCGATCGCGAGCACATTCTGCAATTGCTCCCGCAGAAAACCGGAGAGCCCCTCGATCGCACCCGCGTCCGCGACAGCATTCGCGCGCTCTATGCCACCGGCCTTTTTTCCGACATCCAGGCGGAAGTGGCGCCGTCGGGCGACGGCGTTATTCTGGGCTTTCCCACCTCGGCGAATTTCTTCGTGGGCGGGGTTGACGTGGAGGGTGCTCCCGCGCGCCCCAACCCGAACCAGATTGTCAATGCTTCGAAATTTCAGCTGGGCGAACTTTATACCCAGGAGAAGCTCGACCGTGCGCTCGAGAACATTCGCCGACTCATGCAGGAGGGCGGCTATTACCGGGCGAGAGTCACGGCCGAGAGCACGGCGAACCCGGCTACGCAGCAGGTCGACATCCTCTTTCACATCGTTCGCGGCGAGCAGGCGCACGTCGGTGAAGTGAAAGTTACCGGCACGTCCAGCCTTTCGTCGGCGGAAGTGCAGAAAATCGCACACATGAATCCTGGAGACCGCATTACCTCCGCGCGGGTGAGCGGCTCGCTGCAGCGGCTGCGCAAGCGATTTCAGAAACAGAAACGCGCCCTGGCGCAGGTTTCCATTGCCGACCAGCCCTATCACGCCGAAACCAATGCCGTGGACTTCACTTACCAGATCGATCCTGGCCCTGTAGTGGTCATTTACGCCCGGGGATACAGCATCGGCCGCGGCGTCTTGAAAAGACAAGTCCCGGTCTATGAAGAAAACGCCGTGGATGACGATCTGTTGAATGAAGGGAAGCGGAACCTGCTCGACTACCTCCAGACGCGCGGCCGCTTCGACGCCAAGGTCGAAATTCAGAAGGAAAGCGATCCCAATACCTTGCGAGTGATCTACCAGATCGACCCCGGTCCAATCCATAAGCTCGTCCTGGTGGAGATTACCGGCAACAAGGATTTTCTGGATACGAAGAAACTGCGGTCCTACCTGCAGATTGAGCCCGCCGGAACGTTTGACAGCCACGGGCGCTATAGCGAAGCCCTGCTCAAGAGTGATGTGTCTACTCTCGAAAGCCTCTACCGCTCGAGCGGCTTCCGTGACGTGAAGATCCAGACCAAAGTGGACGACAACTACCGCGGGTCGAGCAACAAACTTGCGGTCCACATTTCTATCGAAGAGGGAATCCGCACGCTGGTTGGCGAATTGCATGTTGTGGGCTTCGAGAAGGTTACCGCCAAACAGCTTCCCGAACTGAGCACGCGGGCGGGAGAGCCTTATTCCGAACAGGACCTGGCCAACGACCGGGAAAGAATTCTCAGTTATTACTTCGATCATGGCTTTCCCAACGCGTCGCTCGAAATCGCGACCAAGCCCTCGACGAATCAGCCCAATCGCGAAGACGTAACCTACACCATTCAGGAAGGCGAACTGTTCACGGTGAATCGCGTGATGGTGGCCGGCATGGAACATACGCGCCATCACGTCGTGCAACGGGAATTGCGTGTGCACGAGAAAGAACCGCTCAGCCAGCGGGATCTGCTCGATACTCAGACCCGGCTCTATGATCTGGGAATCTTCAGCCAGGTGGATACGGCGGTGCAAAACCCGGACGGAACCAATCCGCAGAAAAATGTTCTGGTACAGGTGCAAGAGGCCAAGCGTTACACCTTCACTTACGGAGTTGGATTGGAGTTCGAGACCGGATTGCCCGCGGGAAGCACGGAACCGCAAGGTTCCTGGGGAATCAGTCCCAGAGTCGAGTTCGATGTGACCCGGCTGAACGTTCGCGGGCTCAACCAAACCCTTACCTTCCAGTCTCACGTCGGAAAACTACAGCAGCGCGGCCTGATCAGCTATGCCGTCCCCAAGCTGTTCAACAACGATAAGTTCAAGCTGATCTATACGATTTTCTACGACAACAGTCTGGACGTGGCCACATTTACCTCGCAGCGACTGGAAGGCAAGATCGACGTGCGGCAGCAGATCGGAAACTCCGGCGTTGATCCTGGAAGCCGGCGGGGTGCCAATTCGATTACTTATCGGTGGGATTTCCGTCTGGTGAAAGCCGGACACTTCGCGGAGGGCTTCTCTCCCGGCCAAATTGCGATTCTCTCTCTTCCGGCCCGCGTAGCAGGTCCCGGCTTTACCTTTATCCACGACCGGCGGGACAATCCCCTGGAGAGTACGAAAGGAAGCTACTTCACGCTGGACGGGTTTGTTTCTTCCAGCTACTTCGGGTCAGAAGCCGACTTCGGCCGCGCCCTGGGGCAGTATTCCACTTATTACGCCTTCGGCGGCCACGGCAAGGCCGGACATCAGTTCGTGTTCGCGCGCTCGACCAGCATTGGCGTGCAGCAGCCGTTTAATGGCACGAAGATTCTGCCGCCCGGTTCTTGTCCGCTGAACGCCGCCGGCGAGCCCACGTGTACCGACATCACCACCATTCCGCTGCCCGAACAATTCTTTGCGGGCGGGGGCAACTCTCATCGCGGATTCGGGTTGAATCAAGCAGGACCACGCGACCCGGACTCCGGTTTTCCCGTGGGGGGTACGGCGCTGTTCGTCAACAATTCCGAACTGCGACTGCCTCCGCTCACGCTGCCCTACCTGGGGGAAGGATTCGGTTTTGCCATCTTCGAGGATATGGGCAACGTTTTTACTGCGCCGCACGACATGTTGAAGGGCCTGCTGCGCTGGCATCAGGACAATCCCGCTCAATGCCTGTCCGGTGGTACAACGAACCTCTCGTGCTATACCCAGTTCAACAACTCAGGATATGATTACACCTCGCACGCGGTCGGACTCGGCATACGTTACAAAACTCCAATCGGCCCCTTACGCTTTGATTTCGGGTACAATTTGAATCCGACCAGATACTTTCAGACATTTACATATCCGCAGCAGTTCGGGTTGCAAACAGGTTCTTATCTGGAGACCCAGCGGCTTCGCCACTTCAACGTATTTTTCAGCATAGGCCAGCCATTCTGATGGATAAACTTCATACGAACGGGATGAACCCTCGACGGTCGACCGCTCGACAGTCGACCGCGCGGCACTCGAACGTCGAGACGACGAACACGAAGCAGAGAACCGTCGCAGCACTCGCCGTCGTCATCGTCCTGTTCGTGAGCGCCCTGATGGTGCCGTCGGCCCGCGCCGGCGAAGTGGTGGACCGCATCGTAGCCACAGTCAATGGGCACATTATTCTGCAAAGCGACTGGGACGAAGCTCTCTGCTATGAAGCGCTCCTGAATGGCCGCCCGCTCAACCAGTTCACCGATGACGATCGCAAAGCTGTGTTGGACCGTTTGATTGACCAGGAACTGTTGGGCGAGCAGATGAAGTCCGCTTCTTTCCAGCATGCATCGGAGTCAGAAGCAGCCGCGCGTCTGGCCGAAGCACGCAAACAATATCCGGAGGCCGCGACCGATGAGGGCTGGCACGCCGTGCTGGGCCGGTTCGGACTGGCGGAAAAAGATCTGGTCGCGCATGTGCAGCAGCAGATCGACCTCATGCGTCTGGTCGATGCCCGCCTTCGTCCCGCGGTGCAAATCGATTCCAAGACCATCGAAGCCTATTACCGCGAGAAATTCGTTCCCCAGCTCAAACAATCGGGCGCCGGGGAAGTTCCCCTGGCCGATGTCTCTGCCAGAATCCGCGAGTTGCTCACGCAGGAGAAGGTTAACGAGCTCATGATTTCATGGCTTCAGTCCCTGCGTTCGGAGAGTAAAGTCAGCGTGCCCGGCCCAGCCGGGTACTCCGGGGAGGGAGTGCAGACGCGGTGAGCGCCCCCGCTCCCGCCGCCAGGCCGCGACGCTGGTGGAAATACGTGCTCCTCGCCACTGGCCTGGGCGTCGTCGCCGTGCTCTTCGGGCTCTGGTATATCACCACCGATTCCTTTCAGAACTACGTCCGCCAGCGGATGGTCGCCGAGGTCGAACGCATTACCGGTGGACGCGCCGAAGTTGGCAGCTTCCACGTCGTCCCGTTCCACTTGCAGGTGGAAGTGCGGAACATCACCGTGCACGGCAAAGAAGCCGCCACCGATATTCCCTGGATTCATGCCGACAGCCTGCTCGCACAAGTAAAAGTAATTTCGTTTCTGCGCACCGAGTTCGGCTTCCACTCTTTGACTCTGGAACATCCCGTCGTTCACATCGCGATTGGGCCTGACGGCGCGACCAACGTTCCCGCGCCCCGTCCCGAGTCGCTGGACACGACTGCGGAGAACGCTTCGATCCGAAAGCTATTTGCACTGTCCATCAATCATCTGTCGGTGCACAACGGCGAACTGCAGTGGGCGAACCGAAAAATTCCCCTCGACCTGGACGTTCATGACACCAACTTGCAAATGGATTACTCGTTCCTCCGCGGCCGCTATGAGAGCCATCTCAGCCTCGGTAAGGTCGACACTGCATTTCAGGACTTCCGTCCCTTCGCCTGGATGACCACGGTCGAGTTCAGCCTGAGTACGACCTTCATCGACATCAAGTCGCTGCAGTGGAATTCCGGCCGCTCGTCTCTACAGGCCAGCGGACGCATCACCGATTTTCACCATCCCCGGCTGGACGCGGTCTACGACGCACACCTCGATCTCCAGGAAGCCGCCGCGATTGCCCGCCGCCGCGATCTGCGCGCCGGTGTTGCCGACTTCAAAGGCAGCGGCCATTGGCTGATCGATGAAGCTTTGCTGAATAGTGCAGTCCGGACGAACGAGGAGTTGCCGAATACGGGCGAGTTCGTTGCCTCCGGCGTCATGGCAGTGCGCGATCTGAACTGGCGCGACGATCGCTTGGCGCTGGGCAAGGCCAGCGCAACTTCGGATTACTCGATTACCGATCAACAGATCAAACTGTCGAAGCTGCAAGCCAAATTATTGAGTGGCAGTGTCACGGGTGACGCTCAGATCGACAACTGGCTGCGCAGCATCCCGCCCCTGCCGCCGGGAAAAGTGAGGAAAGGTTCGGAAAATCTTCCTCAGATCAGCGCGGCTCGCCCACCGGTCAAAAAGGGCGAGAGAGCGAAGTTCCCGGGGGTTCAAAGCGGTGCGGCGCATCTTCGTGTGCGAGATATTTCTGCCGCGGAGCTGGCCGTAGCGCTCGACGTTCCCGCCCACCCGCTCCGCCATTTCCATCCGTCAGGATTGGCCAATGGCACCGTAGACGCGACCTGGAGAGGATCGTACACAAACAGCGAGATCGCCTTCGCTCTCGACGTCAGCCCGCCTTCGCGTCCCGCAGCGGGCGAATTGCCGGTCACAGCCCACATGCAAGGTAAGTATTTCGCCACAAGCGATTCCCTCGAACTGGCTCAGTTCAACCTGTCAACTCCTGCGTCGCGAGTGCAGGCGTCCGGTGTTCTGGGAGTGTCCTCTACGCTGCACCTTTCCATTTCGACTTCCAACCCGGAAGAGTGGCAGCCTCTGGTCACAATGGTGGGTGGGCCAGCGAATCTGCCGTTCCAGGTGGACGGCAACGCCACGTTCAACGGCGTCGCCGGAGGCACGTTCTCCGCGCCAACCCTGTCCGGAACACTGGCAGTGCAGGATTTTGAATTCACTCTGCCGGCAACTTCGCGCACTCCGGAGCAGCAAGTCCACTGGGATTCCCTCTCCGCGAACATTCAACTGTCTCCGCATGAGATTGCTCTGCATAACGGAACCCTGCGGCGAGATGAAACCAGCGCCGACTTCGATGTCAGCGCCACTCTGCAAAAAGGAGAGCTCACCGAAGACACTCCCTTCGCCGGGCACGTCAACTTGCACAATGTCGATGTCGCTTCGACCGCGGTGTTGGCCGGCCTCGACTATCCGGTTTCCGGGACGGCGGACGTTTCTGTTCAGATCGCGGGAACGCGTGCGCATCCCCTGGCGCAGGGGCACATTCATGCCGCGCATGCCGCGGCCTATGGGGAAGCGATCGAGCAGTTCGACGCCGATCTGCATCTGGCCGGCAACGAAACTGCGCTGAATAATATTCACGCCACCCATCAGGACGCCGTTATTTCCGGCAGTGCCGCGTATACACCCGCGACCCGCAGTTTCCACCTCGACCTTCAGGGAAGCAATTTCGACTTGTTGCGGGTGCATCAGATTCAGCTCAAACCTTTGCTGATCGAGGGACGCGCCGACTTTAGCGTCCAGGGATCCGGCTCTCTCGATGCTCCGGTCGTCAATGCCGCCGTTCACATCCGCGACCTCACGCTCGACCACGAACTCTCCGGCAAACTCGAGCTCGACGCCTCCACGAAAAACGGCGAACTCAGCCTGAGCGGGCACTCCGATTTTCCCAAAGGCGCGATCACAGTTGCGGGCAAGGTCTCCATGCACGGCGATTATCCCGCAACCATTACCGCTCAGACGGATCATGTTGATCTCGACGCCCTGTGGCGCGCCTACCTCGGCCAGGAGCTTACCGGACACTCCGCGGTGAGCGGCACGGTCACGCTGGAGGGGCCGCTGCGTTATCCGCGCAAATGGACGCTGAAGGGAAGCGCGACCGACCTTGCGCTCGATGTGGAATACGCCAAGTTGCACAACCAAGGCCCGGTGCAGTTCACCTTTGCCAACCAGACGGCTCACATCGAATCGACCCACCTCGTGGGCGAAGGAACCGACGTCGTCCTGCACGGTGACATTTCATGGGCCGGGACTCAGGAACTTAACATGGCGGCCAACGGTCAACTCGACCTCAAACTGCTCGCCAGCCTGGACCCGAATCTCACGGCTTCCGGTCTGATGACAGTCCATTTGACCCTGGGAGGCACGCTGGACCTGCCGATTCCGCAAGGCAACATCGAGATTAAAAACGGAGCCGCCAATTATGCGGGGCTGCCCAGCGGCCTGAGTGAGATGAACGGTTCGCTGGCGTTTACGCGCGACAGCATTCATATCGCGCAACTCACGGCTCGCACTGGCGGAGGCACGCTCGACCTGAAAGGTGACGCTACCAACTACAACCACCAGCTTAGTTTCAACGTCACCGCTATCGGGAAGGATGTGCGCCTGCGCTATCCCCCGGGAGTGAGCTCAACGGCGACCACCGAATTGCACTGGGTGGGCACTCGCTCGGCTTCGACGATCTCCGGCGACATTCTGGTCACCAAGCTGGCGGTCACCCCCGGCTTCGATTTCGGCTCATACCTCGAGCGCAGCCGCCAGTCAGCCGCAATCGCACCCGCGAATTCACCACTTTACAACGTCAAGCTCGATGTAGCCGTGCACACCGCGCCCGAACTGCAGATGAAGACCGCCGTCGCTCGACTGTCGGGCGATGCCAATCTGCGGGTGCGAGGGTCGGTGGCTCGTCCCAGCGTGCTCGGCCGCGCCGACATCCTGGAAGGCGACGCCAACTTCAATGGCATCAAGTTCCGGCTGGAGCGCGGCGATATCACCTTCGCCAATCCGGTTGCGATCGAACCTCAGGTCAATCTCCAGGCCACTACCCATGTTCGCAACTATGATCTCGACATCACGGTTACGGGTACGCCCGAACGTCTCAACGTGAACTATCGCTCTGAACCGCCTCTTCCCAAATCCGACATCATCGCGCTGCTGGCTCTGGGCCGTACCAGCCAGGAATCGGAACAGTTGCAGCAGCAGTCCGGTCAGACCGTATTCACCGACGAAGCCTCGAATCTGATCATCAATCAAGCCATAAACTCCACGGTCAGCAGCCGCATGCAAAAGGTTTTCGGAGTCAGCCGGATCAAGATCGATCCCCAGGGCCTGAGCACGGAAACCAACCCCACCGCGCGCGGCCCGCAGGTGACCATTGAGCAGCAGTTCGCCAATAATCTAACGCTCAGCTACAGCACCAACGTCTCGCAAAGTTCGCAACAGATTATTCAGGGCGAATACTACATTAATCGCAATGTCTCGATCGTGGGCACGCGAGATCAGAACGGCGTGATCAGCTTCGACGTCCGTGTGCGGCACCGCAGGAAATAGAATTAATTTCGCCGCTTTCAGATTCCCGACGCTCAACTGATCTTCAATATTGGTTTCAGCATGACTTCCTCTGCCGACAGCTCTGGATTCTCAGCCCTTCGCCAGCGCATGGTCGAGTCTCAACTGCGCGCCCGCGGCATCGCCGACGAGCGCGTGCTCGACGCCATCTCGCGAGTACCGCGCCACGAATTCGCTCCGGCTAACTATCGCGATCAGGCCTACGAAGATCATCCTCTGCCCATCGGCGAAGGCCAGACCATCTCGCAGCCTTATATCGTGGCGCTCATGCTGGAAGCGCTGAAGCTTTCGCCCGCTGACCGCGTACTTGAAGTCGGCACCGGCTCGGGCTACGTGACGGCATTGCTTGCCGAACTGGCAGCGCAGGTTTTTTCGGTGGAGCGCCATGCCACTCTGGCCGACCCGGCCCGCGAGTTGCTCGCTCGGATGGGTTACGCCAATGTTAGGGTCATTGTGGGCGACGGAAGTCAAGGACTTGCAGAACACGCGCCCTACGACGCCATCATCGTTTCTGCCGGGGCGTTGGAATTGCCGCCCGAGCTCGTCGCGCAACTGGCCGAAGGCGGACGCATGATTATTCCAGTGGGACTTCCGGCTTCGCAGCAGTTGCATTTGATCCGAATGGAAAAGGGCCAGCCACGAATCACGCTGCGCGAGCTCTGCCGGTTCGTACCGCTGATTTCAGAAGATGGCTTGGCATGCTGACCGAAGCAACAGCTTAGCCGAAGGGGCCGATGCGCTGTCCGCCAGTGCGCCCTTCGCTCGGGACGGCCGCTGAGTGCATTACAATCACCTCGTGCCCGTCCTCCGCAACCTGCGCGTCACGCTTGAGATGATCAAGTGGGAGCACTCCGTCTTCGCGCTCCCCTTCGCGCTCTGTGGGGCCATGCTCGCGGCCGGAGGATTCCCGTCACTGCATCAGTTGTTGTGGATCATCGTGGCCATGGTCGCGGCGCGTTCTGCCGCCATGGCATTCAACCGCTGGGCCGACGCCTCCATCGACGCCGCCAATCCACGCACCAGCACTCGCGCCTTGCCCGCTGGACATCTTTCTCCTGCGTTTGTGGCCACATTCGTCGTGGTTTCCAGCGCGATCTTCATCTTCGCCGCGAGCCAGCTCAACCGCCTCTCGCTCTTGCTGTCTCCGGTTGCCTTGGCGGTGCTGCTGCTCTACTCCTACACAAAACGCGTGACGCGCTGGTCGCATCTGGTGCTCGGTTTCGTGCTCGGCATCGCGCCTTCGGCGGCCTGGATCGCGGTTCGTGGTTCACTCGATCCCCGCATTCTGCTGCTCACGGCCGCCGTCACTTTCTGGGTCGCGGGTTTTGACGTTCTCTATGCCTGCCAGGATTTCGATTTCGACCGCCAAGCCGGTCTGCACTCCATTCCACGCTACGTGGGCATTCGCACTGCGCTCTGGATCGCGCGCGCTTTTCACCTCATCATGGTCGCCCTGCTAGTCGCCCTGCTGATCGCGTTCGGTATGGGCAAGCTGGCAGCGTGCGGAGTTCTAGCCGTGATCGCGCTTCTTCTCTACGAACATTCCCTGGTTCGGGCCAATGACCTATCGAAACTCAACGCCGCGTTCTTCACGATGAACGGCGTCATCTCGGTCCTGTTCTTCGTGTTCATCGCCGGCGATCTGCTGACGCGGAAATAGCTGACTCACAGTGTGGGGACAGTCATCCCGTGACAGATCCCGCCATCTGTCCCGCGAGACACCACCAACGCTGCATTCGTTGGGGGCTGCTCGCCAACCCTCTTCAGGCCTTGGGCATCGAAGTCTCATGAATTTCCGACTCCCCACCCGTTTTAATCTCGCAGTCGCCGGTTTGATGCTAGTGACTAGCGTGGCCTGTTCCCCCAATCAAAGTCCGGCTCAGCTCCGTCAGCAAACTGCCGAGGCGACGGAGACGCTAAAGCGCGACACCAAGGCGGTCGCGGAGGGGGTTCGGGAGGGCCTTAGCAGCAAGAAGACCGTCGATCTGAACAAGGCTTCGAAAGACGATCTGTTGAGTCTGCCGGGGATTAACGCACCCAAGGCCGATCGCATGATTGCGGAGCGTCCCTACGCCAGTGCCCACCAGTTGGTGTCCCGGCACGTGCTGTCGGAACAGCAGTATTCCCAACTGCAGGATCGTGTGACCGTTACTCAGTAAGCGTCGTTGGCGATGGCAGTTCGCGTACTCCTGCGATATCATCGAAGGGATGCCTCAGCCGGCCTTTCAGACCCACGCCTTTCAGACAGATGACCCACGCCTCACGCCGATCCATGCCAAGGTGATGGCTGGCGAGCGCCTCACTGCCGACGACGCACTCGCTCTCTACCGCACCGGCGACATTCTCGCCGTGGGCTGGATGGCCAACTTTGTGCGCGAACGCATGCACGGCGACAAGACTTATTTCAACGTCAATCGCCACATCAATCCCACGAACGTGTGCGTGGCCGCCTGCCGCCTGTGCGCCTTCGGCCGCAAGAAGGACACGCCCGGCGCCTACACCATGGCTCTCGAAGAGGCCTTCGAGACCGCAGCCTCCGGATACACCGAGGCGGTCACCGAATTCCACATCGTCGGCGGACTGCATCCCGACCTGCCGTTTCAGTATTTCCTCGATCTCTGCTCCGGCCTGAAGCAGCGCTTTCCTCAAGTGCATCTCAAGGCATTTACCATGGTCGAGGTCGCGTACTTGTCGAAGCGGGCCAAGCTTTCGATCCGCGAGACGCTAGTGCAACTGAAAGCCTCGGGCGTCGATTCACTCCCCGGCGGCGGCGCGGAAATTTTTGCCGACCGCGTACGCCACATCATTTGCGACCACAAGATTGACGGCGGCGAATGGCTCGAAACCGCCAAGCTGGCTCACCAGATCGGATTAAAGTCGAATGCGACGATGCTCTACGGCCACGTCGAGAATGACGAAGACCGCGTCGACCACCTGCTGAAGCTGCGCGGGTTACAAGATGAAACCGGCGGCTTCCAGACGTTCATTCCACTGGCCTTCCATCCCGAAAACACGGCGTTACAGCACTTGCCGAAAACCACCGGCATGCTCGACATGAAGCAGATCGCCATCAGCCGCCTCGTGCTCGACAACTTCCCGCACATCAAATCCTACTGGCAGATGGTGACCGCCAAGATGGCGCAAATCTCGCTGCGCTTCGGCGCCGACGACATGGACGGCACCGTGATCGAAGAAAAGATTTACCACGATGCCGGAGCCACCACTCCACAAGGCATGCGCCGCGAAGAACTGGAACGCCTGATCCGCGCCGCCGGCCGCGAACCCATCGAGCGCGACACCCTCTATCGTCCGGTCACCCGGACCGAAACATCGGTCACGGTCGCGGTCTAGTACGCAAGTTTCTGCATCTTGCCTCGCCACTCGAAATACGGTTAAGCTTCACGCCTCGTCTTCATTCTTTATGCGCGTCGTGGGCCCCAGGCCGGATTGTTTTTCGTCGGCCCAAAGAAGCTTGATCGGAATCTGTCTTGAGGAGCACTGAAATGAAATCTGCCCTTCCCATGTGAGCATCCCTGTTGCTGCTCGGTGCCCTGGTCGTCGCTCAAACTAAAGCCGCCGAAACCAAGTCCGCTCCTGGCGCTGCCACCACTTCCGTGGCGATGGCACTTGATCCCGCAACCGCAGCGACTGGTCAGGCGACGGTCAGTGCCGACTTCAACGGCGACGGCATCCTGGACCTGGCCTTCGTCAATTCCACTACCGGCGGCGTCACCGTTCGCCTGGGCAAAGGCGACGGCACCTTTGCCGCTGGGGCCACCTATCATGCCGGTCATTACTACAACGCCATCGTCGCGGGCGACTTCAACGGCGACGGTAACATCGACCTGGCGGTTTCGCTGCCCTATTTGTGCGGAGGTTGCGGCGGCTTTCCGAGTTATCTGCTCTATGTGTTTTTCGGGACTGGCGACGGCAGCTTTACCCTGAAATCACTTCCTAAACCTTTCAACGGTATGCCGCTGGCCGCCGGAGACTTCAACGGCGCCAGCAAGCTGGATCTGATCACCACCACCACCGACTACTACGGCGACAGTCAAGAATGCGAACGAGTTCCTTGCCTTGAGCCGGGGAAGGCGGGTCATATCGAGATTTGCTGAACTCCGACCAATTCAAGCGATCGCTCTTTACCGCTTTCGCTCTCCAGGCATACCTCGACCGCTTGGCGCATTCTTTTCATCAGCGCGTCCAGGGTTTTTGCTTGCGTGTGGCAGCCCCGAAGAGTAGGAACCGTGCCGACATAGAAGCCGTCCTCATCTCGCTCAATGACCATCGTGAATTTTCGTTGATTCCGCATTGATAACTCCAAACTCCGAACTCCCGTCCAATGTTACCACTCGCTTCGCTGTCATTGGGTAGGCTGGACTGTGGTCGATTTCCTCAACTCCTCCGCTGACCCTTGCAGCAGATTCCGTAGTACGGCGACTTCCGCGACAATCCCCGCGCGCAACGCCGGGTCCACATCCGGAGCGAAAAACGGCGAATGGTTTGACGGAAGCTCAGTCCCACTCGCCTTAGCCTGCGCAAACTTTTCCGGATCGGCGCCGCCCAGACTGAAATAGAAACCCGGAACCCCCTGCTCGACGAAATAAGAAAAGTCCTCCGAGGGCGTGATCGGCTCGGCGATCACAACGTTATTTTTGCCCAGCGCAGCTTCCAGCGGCGCCCTCAGTCGCTCCGCCAGCGCTGGATTGTTATAGACCAGGTCCGTGCCCTCGTAGTGCTCGACCAATGGTTCGCGCGGCGCGCCAGCCGCGGCCGCCTCGGCCTTGGTAATGCGCGGAATAGCGGCTAGGATCTGCTTGCGCACATCGTCCTTACGGGTCCGAATCGTCAGTCCCATCTCGGCGTGGTCGGGGATGATGTTGTTCTTCGTTCCGGCCTGAACGTAGCCAACCGTCACCACCGCCATTTCTCCGGGCTTCACTTCGCGCGACACGATCGTCTGCAATGAAAGAATCGTCCGCGCCGCAATCACAACAGGATCGATCGTCGTGTTGGGCATGGCGCCGTGCCCGCCCTTGCCGTATATGGTGATGCGCATGGAATCGGCGTTCGTGTTGTAAACGCCGGGAGTAATCGCGGCCATCCCCGCGGGCTGCGCATTGCCTACGTGCAGCGCCACGATCACATCTGGCTTGGGAAACCGCGTGAACAATCCGTCGCCGATCATTGCCTTGGCGCCGGTGATCGTTTCCTCGGCCGGTTGGCCAATGAGTATGAGAGTCCCATGCCATGTATCTTTGCTGCGCGCCATCATCTCGGCCGTCCCCAGAATCGCCGCCATATGCAGATCGTGTCCGCAGGCGTGCATCACGGGAACATCACTCCCGGCGCCATCTTTCGTGCGCACCTTGCTCGCGTATGCCAGCCCGGTTTTTTCTTCCACCGGAAGCGCATCCAGTTCGGTGCGCAGCATGATGATCGGCCCGGCTCCGTTTTTCAGTACGGCCACCACTCCCGTCCCGCCCACGTGTTCGGTCACGTCATAGCCGGCGCTGCGCCAGCGCGCGGCCAGTTTCGCCGCGGTTTGCGTTTCATGCGACGACAGTTCGGGGTTTTCATGCAGATCGAGGTAGAGCGCATGTGCGTCTGGATATACGCTGTTTATCTCTTTCGAAGATGGAGCCTGTGCGCAAGCGGAGGCGGTGAGCAGTGCCAACAATGAAAGTCTTAACCAAGTCATGGTGCGGGATAATAACCTTCTCATCTGGCAGTCTGCAAATAGTGCTCTGCAAACAGCAGTTTGCAAACCCAACTCTCCAGAAAGTATTTCCTTGCAACGGATTCCCAAAGGCGATCATCTTACTTGGCAGGCAGGTTAATTCTCCGCTTGTGTTTTTTTCGCCGGGTGTACAATTCGATCTAAGCAAGCACTTGGTTGAGCACTTCGTTAGCAAGGCCGAGGCGCTATGAACGTTCATTTCAGTTACCGTCTTCATAAAATCCCCGCCGTCGAAAAAGATATTCAACACCAGATCGAAAAACTGCAAAAACGTCTGCAGGTTTTTCGTCCCGATCTTATTCACCTGAAGGGTGGGGTCGAGGAAATCTCCGCCCGCGAAGGCACCAGCATTTCGCTGAACTTGCGCCTGCCCTCGGGCCAAATGGCGGTGCAGGTTTCGGCTCCAACGGCTGCCGCCGCCGTGAAAAAGGCGTTTGACGATCTTCTGCAGCAGGTCAACAAGCACAAGGAAATCCTGCGCTCGTCGCACAAGTGGCAGCGCGGCAAGCGCGGTGACAGTGCCCGGTCCGCTGCCCGGGTGCGCGAAGTTCCCTTCGAACAGACGCTGGCCGCCGTATTCCCGGCCATCATTTCTGCGGACGACGTTCGCTCCTACGTAAACGTAAACTTGGCCCGCCTCGAACGCTTCGTCGAACGTGAGATCTACTTCCGTGAAGCCCAGGAGCTCATCGCTCCCGACAGCCTCTCGAAAGAAGAAGTAATCGATGAAACCATTGCTGCTGCTCTGGGCGACGGCCAGGAGAAACCCGAACGCCTGGCCCTTGAGCCCTGGCTCTACCGCCTAGCGCTCCGGGCTCTCGACAAACTTTGCCGCACCGACGAGAGCAACGGCAACGCCATCCCTTTGGAAGACTCCGCGCGCCCACGCAATGTAAGGGCCAGCGACGAGCCGGAATTGCAGTTCCACCAGC